>JACCDU011068792.1_pt1 | contig 33224 bp, 44 predicted proteins | sample 7446081 | NCBI WGS metagenome assembly JACCDU01 (sample SAMN15323447, study PRJNA562643) | freshwater metagenome | isolation source: river surface water | place: USA:Blue River Watershed | collected 2017-08-17
AGTTGTGCAGAGCGCTAAACTGCACCGAGCAGCAAGCCCATCAACTCCGTAAAGAATGGGTATTTCTCTCAAGGGAAGAGAAGAATGGTTTGCCGCCGATTATCACGAGCATGGCGGAAATCATTGACGCGAAGAATTACGCAGGTTGAGCTATAGTATAATAGCGTCAGTTTAACATCAAGCTAAGAAGCCCAGGTGATATATCACCATATTGCCTGGGTTTTTACTATGCAAAGCCTAGTACCTTGGATTTGTATAATTTGTCTGTTAACATGGCAATGTAGTTACAAGCTCATGTCATGTACAGCGATAAATCCTTTTTGAGTCTTGGTGGTGGGGTACAAAGTACCGCTTTAGCGCTGATGGTGGCAAAGAATCCCGAAGTGCTAGAAAAGTTAGGGTATCCGCTACCCCGGCACATCATATTTGCCGATACAGGGGCGGAGCCGCAGTACACGCTAGAAAATGTGGAGAATGTGTTCAGAATTTGTAAAGCTGCGGGATTGGAGACATACACAGTAAGAGATAGCACCACTATTCTTGATTTAGTGCCTGAAAGCTCAGGCGGGGGAATAGCTACTCCACCCTACTATACAAGGGATAAATTTAATAATGTGGGAAGACTGCAAAGGCAATGTACTGGCCAGTATAAAATAGAGCCAATTACCCAGAAGCAGCGAGAGCTATTGGGGTACAAGAAAGGAGAAAGAATTCCTAAAGGAGTATCAGCAGATATATGGATTGGAATTTCCGTTGAGGAAGCCCGGCGGGCAAAGCCATCTGAAGTTAGGTGGCTGATAAAAAGATATCCCCTAATTGATTTAAGGCTAAATAGAACAGCTTGCGGCATTTATGCCTATAAAATATTGGGGTACAAAGTAGAAAAATCATCATGCTTCTTTTGCCCTTTCCGCCACCCCGAAGGATGGATATCAATGAAAGAGAATCATCCAGAGGAATTCGAGAGAGCGGTAGAGTTTGATGAGAGAATTCGCAATCTCAAAGATATGGGGAAAGGGGTTAAGAATCCCTGCTACGTGCATCGCAGTGCCTACCCATTGAAGGATGTGGTAGGAAAGGATAGTCAGATGTCCCTATTCAATCAAGAGCAGGAAGAATGCAGTGGAGGATGCTTTTTGTAATGCCAGTAAACAAAGCCAAGTACCCTGTCGATTGGAAAGTAATCGCACTTGGAACCAAGTCAACCGCTGGATGGAACTGTTTACTAGGTCGTAACATGGTCATTATCAGCTAGAGTTGTGAATCTGTCAATGGAACCAATACCAGACTTTGACCAAAAGCCGAGACGGGTAAAAGACTTGAGGACAGGCGACTCAACCAGCTTTTATATCCCTAAGCAAAAGTTCCCAGACTTAGAGTTGCCCTGCGACCTGCACATATCGACTCAGTACAACAAGAAAGGCAGTAAGAAGGGGCGAAAGCAGGGAACTACCGTACTCTACGACGCTAACCAACTCTACAACTACGGTAGTCCCTCTCAGCGATACGACCGCTCAATACAGTTATTTCCGTCGCAGATAAAGCAGGATGGCGACAATACCATATATGCGTTCTGCTCTAGCGATAGCGCTACAGGGTTCTGGGAAGTCACTGTAGGTGGTAAAGATTTGTTTTTGGAGTTCAGCCTCAATAACCTGGTAATCATTTGTCCTAGACCATTCCAGATAGGTGATTTCGTTGAGGTCGAAACCAACGCAAACTCAATAAAGTGGACACAATTACAGGGGCGGACAACAATAATCTCTCCGGCAGAGGGAGAAGGTAGCTTAAGCCCCACTATCAGCATCATCGGTAGTCGCACTCCCACAGATCCGCCCATACTCCTAATAGCTGAGGCAGAGGGAAATCCAGGAATATTTGAATTTCTCTCCATCGACACTACTATCCGCGAACGTCAGCCGCGTCCTACTGGTTGGGGTGCGATCGCAGACAACCCTCTACTATCCTCCTCATGCAGGCTCTACCCTGCACCGAATAATCAGGCTACTTGGGACTATCCTTTCTACAGAGAGGGAAGTACATTTTTACTACAACAAAATAATTCGGGTAGCTGGCAAACCCTGATTAGTACTGCCGTACCAGTCAGATTCACGCCATTGACAGGAGTAAGCTACCGGGTGCTGGCACTACATACGCGCTTCGGGCAACCTACCAATATTGCTAGTTCATGTGTACTACGCCTACCTGATATCTCTGCTCAGGCTACAGAGCTAGTTTGGGTTAGCGGTAGCAGTGGTACGCTGATTAGCCAGCAATACCGGGTTACAAGCTTAATAATTGAAGCTAGAGAGAGCATCCCGCAGATATCAGGAGTTAGTGGAATTACGCGCTCTACCCAATACGCTGTTTCCTCATTGGCAAGAGATGCCTTTGATGCAATGCCTGCCGTTAGCGGTATCTCAGGGGTTACGCTATCCCGCCAGTACGCTCTAAGTGGCATAATTGCTGGTTAATCAATAATTGCTACATATACTGAACTCTCCCGTGGGCATTACTAACTACAAAGCTATATCCGTATAGGGTGAAAAATTCTAACGGAATTTGGACTAATTTACCCTAAATTGAATCCTTTTAGGGTAGCCAATTCACAATAGCTAAATACTGGTGCTAATAGTACTAAGCATAGAAAGGGACTAGCAGTGTTATTTAATATCCGTATTCTCAGTGAAAAGGCTAAATACTGCCTCACATAAGAAATTTGTATCTGTTGAGAAGGAAAATAAGCTTAAATTGAGTCTTTATACTCTTGACACACTTTCCAGACGCTTGCTACACTACGGATACTCCTGTAGCCCCATGAGGGGGCGGAGGGAGTATCCGTGTAGTGCAAGCCTAAAGCGTCTAAGATTCCAATAAAAATATGTATCAAGGGAATACATATTTGAAAAATAGGGCAAATTTAATAAGAAACGCTCATCTGGAGACTAGCCTAAAGAAAGAGGTAGCTGAATAATTGGTAGGCACATTCAGTTAGCCCCTATATGTTTTCTCTCAAAGGCAAAATTAGATTAGTTTTCAAAGATGAGATATCTGGTGTAGAGCGGCACATTGAAGAAGAGAATATAATCCACAATGCCACGCTGCTATTGATTCTAGGGTTTCAGCCCAATACGGTATTTTTAGTTAGTGGGCAAAATACACGAATTGCAATCTCTACCCAAATCAGCACGCCAACGGCCGCCAACAGCACTCTTACAGGGATTCTGGCTACTGGCGCTGTGCCCGCTGGTACTACCTCCCCTCAATGGTTTGAGAGCGTCACCCCCAATTTTGGTCAAATCATTAATCAATATCCTGCTCCTGGTACGCCTCGAACTTTTAATAGCTTGGGCTTAGTGAATCGCTCAGCAAACAATAATGAAGGCGGAGTGAGTGCAACCGCACTCACCACTAGCTTGCTGAGTGCATCGTGTACCCAACAGGGCACAGAGGTACTCACAATCTACTATTTCATTGAGATTAGCCAACTTACTAGTTCTAGGTTTACCTCACGATTTCTGCGTGATTTTGGCGGTAGCCTGTTTGCGATTAAGTCTTGTCGCCTTGATTATCTGGGATTTAGTTACGTAAGCCAACCGCCTAGCAATTCTCCTTATATTGATGCTTATCACGATAGTGTGGATACAGTAATCTCAGCGGGTGGTGGCTGGAATACTGGCGCGGCAAATAATATCCATTTTAAATGGAAACAGACCAGGGAATTTACGATCGCCAACTCCGGTATCGTCGGGCAAACAGACCAAGAAATAGGCAGAATATTTAACACAGCCTTAGTTGGGTTGAGTAACGGTAATCTTCCAAACGGTACAAGCTACATCGGTGGTGCGTTCACAGAAAATACTAATAGCTGCTATCGCATTGATAGATATCGCCCACAAACCATAGCTAATTTAGGCTCTTTCACACCCAAGCAACCACCATTTCAGCCTATTTGGGGCAAACGCCCATCCTACACAGCGCCCTTCTTTGAGCCAACTTTCCCAGCAAGAGGTAGCGGGGTTATCGATATCCAAGGTACTTGGGTTTCTGATTTTCCTTCAATGTATCGAGTTGAAATAGTCGTAGGAGGTGCGGTAGCGACTGCAACTTATAGAATAGCTAAGCGCTACCATCTAGGATTTTCAGGCAACTCCTGGACTAACAGATTAGTAGGTTTGCCATACCGGAATCCAAACACACCTGCCTTTGAGAACGCGCATGGTTGGCGAAACGAGGACAACGACCTACTCCGAGTAAATAACACTAAAATCTTGCAATACGATGCTAACGGGGTTACGCTGCTAGATTTACTCACTGGCGAATATCGTAATTGGGATGCAGCTAGTACCCCAAGCTTACCTATTCTGAGTTGCAGGCAGTGTGCCGTTGATGTGCCCAATCAGATAGCTTACGCAGCGTGCCGTCAGACTGGACTATGGGGTGTTAACCTAACGTCCGGGGCAGTGACGCAGATATTAAATATCGCCTGTTATGGTGTCGATATTGGATTCAATGGCGTAGTGTACGCAATCTTTGAAGGTAGTCTGCGGTCTAGTGTCAATTGGGGTGTTACTCTTAGCATTACTTTCACGGGATTAACAGATAGTAATTGGGCACAGTGCCTGTATCTCAAAGCTAATCCCAGCAATTCTCAGCAGCAATTAGGCATAGTAATACAATCCTCCACTAATAGGCGTATTGTGTGGTGGAGAGGCGATACCCAGGCTACACTTACAGGAAATCTGGGAACTACAGTAGGCCAATGGACGGCTAGCTTTGATGTAAGCGATGCTGGCGACTTTTGGGCTGATACGGGTGGTAATCGTCATACGTTTGGTGCTAGCACGGTCACTGGTACTGGAGGAACCGCTATCACGCGCTCAATTGCTCACTCTATTTGGGGTTCTGTTTCCATTGGCAAAACAACGTTTTGGGGCGCTAATTTAATTTGCATAGATAGGCTAGTAAATAGCACGGGTACTATTGTTACTACTTACCCATCTTTAGGTGGTAATACCTACTGGACTACGCTACACATGGTAGGTGGTGTCCTCTGCTTGGGGTATCGGATGCAGAGTGTAGCACCACAAACATATTCTGCGACGTGGGAAAGTTTCGGTTTTGTGGGTGGTGCGTGGGTTAGCGGAAACACCACCGCGAAGGCAACACACACATCATCTGACAATCTGATAGATGGCTTGCAGATATCCTTTGCCAATGGGGCCACAGCGCCTCACTTTGTAGCAGGTGATGAGTATCTGACAACAATGTGCTTAGGGACGTTGAAGGATAATTCGATTGCAACTTATTACGAGAATTACTGGTATACGCGTCCGGTGTATTTTGATGTTGCAATTCCAGCAGGTGTGGTTGTTGCTGTTGGCGTAGATTACCAGCTACCAGCAGCATTAGAGGCGACTTTCCTCCGCATAGAATCAGACTCAATTGATTATCTAGCAGCTTTTACTCTCAATGGCGTGGCTGTGCTGAAAGTTTGGGTTGATGGCACTGCACCTAACGCGGGTGAGGTGAGAGTCAACCCCACTACGGGCATGGTTAGCTTTAATGCTGCTGATACAGGGAAAACCTTTGCTGGAACTTATGCTTGGGTGGGTAGTTAGGGGTAGTCAAGGCTGCTTAGGAACTTGAAATTTTACCGCGTATCTTTTTTAGACATCCATTATTGGCTGCGTTTTGTCAACCTCAGCTAAAAAAAATCATCTTGGCGACACCATATCTGCGTTGACTATCTCTGCACAGTCAACGCAGATATCCTTTGTAAGAACGACCCAATCTCTTTCTAATAATCTTCCTGGGCAATCCCATGCCATGCAGCTTGATTGCTTGCTCTTTTACTCCAGGCAATTGAGCATAGGCTCTAATTCTCTCGTTTCGTAGAAGCGATTGCCGCAGAGTCTGCCTAGCCCTAAAGATTCTATTTCTGGCAGTATCAAAGCTTAGCCCCAGTTCAACAGCACAGCTTTGGATTGATAAGCCGTTGATAATACGAAGGTAGGCAACTGACTCTTGCCCCTTGCAGAGATGAGCAATTGCATTCTCAATGGTAACTCTAATTTCCTTAGCCTCTTGTATTGATTCATCCTCAATAGTTGGAGATGGCGCGCATACTCCAGCTTTGAGCAATAAGTAATTAGCTGTAGCAGGAGTCAGCCCACTGATTTCTACCGCAGACTTCCCAGAGAAGCGATAATATAGAATGTTTCTAATCGTCCACTTGCATCCACCTAATAAGTATTGCAGCGATGTCATGCAATCAGATGATTGTCTATCAATTAGTCGCATTGAGGCTATGCAAACATCATGTAATATGTCTTGAACGTCTTGGTCAGGAACCGCTTGCTTCCAGTATATCGACGACAGCAACCACCATATCTTACGCTTCAGCCAAGGATAGAGTAAGAGCATTATCTGGTTTCTCACTTTTAGCGTAGGTGTGTGTCTATATTCCTCTAGTAATGCTTCTACCTCAATGAGGTGTGGGTTGATTAGCCTCTGCATGGTGATTGAAACAATGATTGCATCAAAAGAATATTAACCTACCATAGCCAGCGCCACCTGGTCCACCCGCACCGCTTGGAGTGCCATCCGTGCTACCGCCACCGCCACCGCCACCGCCACCGCGGTCGCCTGCACCACCATTACCACCATTGCCAGCACCACCGCCGCCACCAGCACCACAGAAATCAAATAGTGCAGCTAACGCGGCATTACCAGCCGCACCACTAGCAATTCCGGCTGTGCCTACACGAGAATTGAAGAAACCATATTTATCAAATGACCCAATACCGCCATTACCACCAGTGCCAAAGGCGTTAACAGTATTTAGCCCACCACCGCCTCCACCGCCACCAGCGCCGGATGCATTACCTCCATCAGACCCGTTCGCGCTGCTCCCATTGCCGCCCGGTCCGCCATTAAATTGTCCTAAGTTGCTGGTGGCTCCGCCAGAGCTACTAGTCCCCGTTCCTCCTAAAGTACCTCTAATCCCTCCAGCCGCGTACCCTAGATATCTGTTGGTGACACCAGATATTAGCAATCTTGCCCAACTTGGGTTTCCCGTATTGCCATTGAGTCCACTGCTTCCAGGATTTGTCTGCGACGCGCCGCCAGCTACACTTGCGCCAATGGTGAGAGAAATTCCAGTTGCCCCTTCAGCTTTCAAGGCTGGGATGTAGAATAATTGGAAAAATAAATCCCCGCCCTTGCCAGCCGCACCACCACACCTATTGCTCCCCACTGCTCCCTGTCTGCCACTAGCGCCACTACCGCCACTGCCAACAAACATTAACCACATCCAATTAGCGCCAACCGCAAAATCAATTGAGTAAACCCCAGCCGTAGAATATTCTTGAATAAGAGGCGCAATTCCACTTGAGGAATTTGAGGAATTTGTAATAATCAGGCTTGATGGCATAAGTTGATGATATTCGGTAAACATTTTTAAATTGGCTTTTTAAAGACACCAACAAACTGTTGAATGCTGGGAAATTGTTCCCGCAGCAATATTTCAACGTCTTCTTTATAATCTGTATATATTAATAAATATGGCTGCTCTCCAAACCCAATTGAGAGCAACCATTCATTCAATGCTTTGGTAGTTTGCAACGCAGATTCAGGTACTTTATTAATTGCAATATCGTCAGTCACCCTATCTGCTACCACTGTAAATAAGCTACTCATACTACTCTCGTAATAAGGAAAGTCGTGCCTGTTGCATCATAATTAATGCCTGTCAGCGTTTCATTCTCGCTGGCTGCCCAAGATACCATTGTGTCTGGTCCAATACTCACACCGCCCACCAGTCCCGCCGCACTGCCTATGTTCTTGATTGCAATCGCAAGCGATGTACCAATTGTCCCCGCGTCTGTTACTGATTGGATGGTAGGAGTACGACTGACTGGTGTCCCTCCCCCTCCCGTGTCTCCAGTAACGGGGATGCCGCCGCTATTCTTGAATGCGTCCGCAACAGCCACAGCCGCATTGTATTGTTGTTGCGTGTACGTAACTCCTAATGCCATATCAGTTGTTCACTATACTTATTAACTTCGTATCCATTGCAGATTTCTCTATTTCTGCTTCCACCAATGGCTCAACCATAATCTCAACCCTATCAGCAGCCTGGAGCGACATCACACCACACGTCCAACCCTCGTGAAACCTTACAAATACAAACTCTTTTTTAGGGTTGTAGCTTTCAACTAATTTGAATATAAGTGACTCAGGAACCTCGCTACTCCTGAGTCCTTCAACGTCATCGAACCGAACAAAGCCATTGGCCAAGATGAACGCACCTCTTAAGCCATTGCGAGAGAGAAAATCACAATACTGTGCTAAGGTTACAGCCATTACTTCAATAGCTCAATAGCTTCTTCAATTTCTTTTTGCAGCTTTGCATTCTCTGTCGCTAGTCGTTCGTTATCTGCGGTCAGTTGTGCAATTAATTTTTTGTCCTCTTCATCGTCACCACTGAGAAAATCTACTTGCTCTAGTAGCTCGGCTTTTTCTTGCTTAATTCGCTCAATCTCTGCCTTTATCTCAGCAATTAATTCTCGTAGATTCATAATCTCGCTTTCCTCAATTATTAATAATCTTCTAGTAACATTTGTAACCACACTTAGCAGTTCAGCCCATACCTGAACTGCTTGATATTCTCCTCGCCCAATGGCTTCCTTTAGCTGCATTTGAGCGCTACTAATTATCTCTTGCTGTAAGTCAATCGTTCCGCTCATCTGCTTTCCTTGCTTCTGCAATTTAACCGGGCTGGCTCAAAGAATATTGACATGAACCATAACATATCGGGCTTAGTGTCGATAAGTACTCCGGGGTACGTTTTTAGAAGAGTAGATAGCTTCTTTCTGTACACATATTGTTTTCCGTCTTCCCCGTACACAGGCAATAGTATATCTTGGTATTCCCTACACCAAGCTAGTATTTTACTTGCAGATACGCCTAACCCTACTGATATCTCTTCAACTGAATAGCCATCCTCTATATTCTCTACAGGCATTATCCGCGTGTATTGCTTGCGTTGGTTGGATGATTCTTTACTAGCTAACAGTGTCTTTAGTGAGGCGCTTTTCATTTCTCAATATACTGATAATTGTGACTGCAAATACATTCTAGCAGTGAAAATTGCTACTTCTAATGAGTCTAATAAATCGTTATGGTCGAGCGGATTATAATCAGTAATCTCACTTACTAGCTGCTGGATTGGCGTTAGCTTATTAGGCAACAAAGGGGCGCTCACCTTATTGAAAAATACCTTACCTTTCTCGAACAAGAACGAGTGTGAATTAAGTCTATCAAGCTTATCCTTGCCTCGATTGGTGCTTGCAACATTCTCGACAAGCAGCCCTGCAAAATAGTCTGTGGATTCCTTAATGTAATCCTCTAAATCACCCTCAATAGATATTGAGTATTTATTCTTGTCAACGGCAAGTATTAGTGGGTTATCGCAAGTATGTCGCCACTTTCCCCACAGCGAGTGAATAATGTCAATCTTACGCATATTGCCCTTAATTTTCTCTTGCCAAGCATCGCATACATACAACGAATCATTTGTCACGCCCACCATCACAAAAGCGGTGTGATCTGAGTAGGACTTATCGCTCACGGCTAAGTCTAGCCCCAGCACAAGCCTCTCAAATTGCTGAGGTATCCATGCGTGTTTGATGTGATGCAGCTTGATGCCCTCTGCGTTGGTTTCTGGGATTTCGTTCTGCCGTTGGAGTAAGAATGTCTCCTCATCTTCCTCTTTCTCCCTCAGCAACTCCTCTACAGATATCCCTAGTCCGTTCCCCACAGGATTGCACAGTGAGCTTAGTGTGTTGTCTGCGTTTGTTATCAATGCAGATTGCTTGATTACCTTCCAACCATTCTCAGGAATAAATATCCGGTTATGAACATCATACTTGGCAAACCTAGTACCTAGGTTTACCGCACGAGAGCCAGAGAACCGCGTAAAGCGGATGACGTTGTAGTAATTGTCATACATCCTGTCTTGGATAGCCTTGTTATTAGCTTCCTGACGGGATTTCAGCACATCATCGAACACCATCAAGTGTGAGCGCTTGGAGTTAATTGCCCCAAATAATCCACTACAAGCCAGCGTATACGGTTCATCAATTGTACGCAACCCTGCATAAGCTTGGTCAATGCACCATTCATTCTCGCCCCATTTAGAGCGCCACTTACGCACCTTGGGGAAAACCTCTTGATACTTTTCTGACTCAATGATTGCCTTTATCTGCCGAGATTTATTTGAGGCAACCTCAATCACATAGCTGATATAAAGTACCCTGAGCGAGATTCCAGCCATTGTATGAGTGCCTATTACCCAGGCTACCCATTGGGCAAGAAAGGTTGATTTGGCAGAGTTCCTAGGAGCAAGTATTGATACGTCATCGCCAGCTATTCCTTGCAAAGTGTGATTACTCACCCCCGTATTCAGTGCTTTATCCCACACAAGCATATGTGGGTATGTCTCCTGTCCACAGACATACTTCCTGAAGGTTAGAAAGTCTGCACGGCAAGCGATAGCGATATCAGAAGCGGATTTACGCCTACTTCTGATATCGCTTTCTGCTTTGATTATTTTTGCTAGCTGCTTAGGCGATTGGATAATTGGGGAATACTCAAACACATTGCTATTCTGACTCTACCTCCGAGTCTCGCACAACAGAGAAGCCATTGGCATGAAGTCTGGCGATCGCCCCGTGACTATCAATAAATCCCTTCATACCAGACATCTGATAGTAGAGCTTGAATATTTTCTCAAAGGCTATGGCATTTGCAGCTAATCCCTTCTGCCTCCCCACCACCTCTGGGTCGAAGTCAGAGCCGATGCAATCCCCTAGTTGCTGATAATATATCTGCATATATTCCCAGAGCATCTCCTCGCATTCTATTAATCTGCGGTGCTGGAATCTAGCTAGGTTTGAGTATGCCCCTTTCTTGTTTGAGTCGTTAGCAAAAGGAATATCTGCGGTCTGTAGCGCCAAATCACCAGCTAGCTTACGCTCTAGCTTACCCTGTGTTTGTCGCGTTCGCTCTACGAAGTCAGCCGCTTGTTGTCTGGTCATCCCAAATTCAGTCAGTTGGCTAATTTGCTGCTCAATGGCAAGATGATGGTCTTGACTTTTGTGTTTGCGACTATCCGCAATTGTGTTTTGCAGAAAGTTATCATGAGAGCCTGATTTAGGATATCCGAAGATGGCTATCTGAATATTCCTAGAATCCTGTTCTTCTGGCTTCAGATTCATCCATCCTTCACGCTGTGCTAGCCAATTTTCATGCTCACAAGTCTCTTTAAGTAGCCATTGAGGAATGTCTGAATATTCTGCAATGGTTTCAGAGGGAATAGCGCCAACTACGTACAGCACGCGGGCACACCACAAATCAATGTGGACTTTGAGCAAATCGTCTTGCCTATTATCTAAATTATCTTGCATGGTGATATTTCTTTAAGTGTTTCCCAACAACAGCGCGGGTCGTACCCATGAATTGTCCTATCTGCTCTTGAGTGAGATAGGTATCAGCCATCCGCAATCGCACCCAGCGAATAAAGTTAGCAAGCCTGCAATCGGAAATAGCGTAGCTGCCGTAGTTGTGCTTAGCGCTTAAGGGTAAGTTTTTTATCGCGGCTAGCTCTTCCACCCTGATTAGTTGCTGGATTATTTTGGTAGGGCTAACCTCATTCATATTGCTGATTGCAGCTATTCTCGTAGGAATGAGCGTATAAAAGCGGTAATCAGTCTCCAAACTACTCTTCAATGGCGAAAATATATAATCGCCTTCATCGTAATAATTTACTGCCACATCTCTACCAGAGCAGCTAATTATTGATTTAATAATTTTCCCTGAGAGTACCTTGTAGATATACCCTTTCTCTAGCTCAAAATAAGTTCCCTTTGCGTAAGAGTGATACAGCATCTATCCTGGAATACGTAAGTACCCGATATTATCAGATGCTTGTCAGAAATCACTAATATGGATTTTGTGACAGCGCTTGACAATTAGAAAATAGCGTGGCAAGCTTGAATCGTCGAGTTCAATAAAGAGTATTATGGCGATAATTAAAATATAATAGATTGCTCCTTTTCAGGGTGATGTTGACGAAACATCACCCTTTCTTTTTAACATCCATACCCAAACACAGTGCGTCCCCCGTCCCTAATATCAATATGCACGAATCCCTGGCACATTCCCAGTCCCAATCCAATCACAGACGGACAAGCACGCGCTAACAGAAATATCTCTTTCAAATCATTAGATTTGCCATTCAATGGCTGGATATCCAAAGCCTTGCAGTATAGATGCTGACTGAATCTGCTGCCACCTACAGACCTATTAGTATCTTCATCTCGATAACCTGAAGTAATTGCAATCGGCTTATCATACCGCTTCCTAATCCACGCAAACGTATCAGCTAGCCTGTAGGCATTCTCTATATATTCAGCCCTTGCAGGTATGCGTGTCCAGCCATGAAATAATTCATTCCAATGTAGAAAGCTCCCTGTTCGGATTTCGTCAAACTCCCCCACCGTATCACCGCTCACAAGCCTGAATTGCTTGCCAGTGGCGATAGTATCTGGCGTTAGCAGTTTTTGGTCAGATGCAGTCCGTTGCTCGCTGATTGGGTGATTTTCTTCTAGTAATGCCCTAGCTGTTGTAGGTCCCACAGCGAACGGTTGACCGAGATATCTAGACTCTTTGAACTTAGCCAAAGCCTCCATCGTCCGTCGTCCAGCAATTCCATCAATATCACCGGGATTAAAGCCAAGCTTGATTAATCTGACTTGAATCTCTCTTACTAAATCCGTTGCCGTGGCTGGGCTGATATAAACTTCTAGCTGCCCTTCAATAATATCTCGTAGTTTCATCCTACCGCCTCCCTAATCTTCTACTTGCTAATCCGATAGCCCTTGATGCTGATAAATTCTGCTGTCCAATTTCTCGCTCTTGTTGGGCTAGTCTATTAGATAGCTCTTTCTCCAGCCTCCCTGTCAGCGCAGATTGAGTAAGATTTGTCAGTCGTTCCTGACCTGCAAATTGCTCTTGCGTCTCTCGAATTCTGCGCCCGCTCTCACTCGCCTGTTCCTCCTCACGCAGATTTCTAAAACCTCTCGCCTGCTCCATATCCAAGCCTAGCCGGAATTTAGCTAAATCTTTAGCACGGTTGGTTAGGTCATCAATTCCATTGATGCCAGTTCCTCCAAATCCTCCAAGTGTGGAATCAATGCCACTCCCTCCAGAGGCTCCACCGCCTGACATAATGCCATTTATCTCATTGGCTCTCCTGCTTCCCAATGAGAGGGAATTTGCAAATGAGCGATACTCTTCATCGCTCATATTGCCTAGCCCTTTACCACCGCTGAGTGCTACGCCTAATGTCATTTTTTACCCCCAAAATCTCGCATTACTAGAGCCTGCGCTCGCACCTAATCCTCCCAAGAGCGCGCTAAATATGCTTCCTGTTGCGCCATACCTAGCCGCACCCAGCGTACCCTGTAAGCCAGTCTGCGCTACATCTCTCTGTGTTTGTGCCCTTGTAGTTTCTAAATCTCTTTGTAGCAGTCCTTGGCGGATTGATTCATTCTTCTGCTCTCTAAGCTGCAACTTTTGCATTTTCTCTTGCTGTCTCTGGCTTGCTATCTGCCGCCCTCTGTCTCTCATCCGCTCCACAGCGGCGTTGTAATCTCCCTCTTGCTGAATGCTGACATTAGACTTAGCCCTAGCCGCGTCGGCATCACTCCTTTGAAGGTAGGATTGAGTATTTGCTTGATTAATTTGATTAAAGTTTGCGGCCGCTTGCCTACTTGCCTGTTCTTGCGCTGCTGCTTGATTCTGCAATGCATTCTGGGCAGATAGCTGATTGTACTTTAATGCCTGCTCATAGGCTTTACTGGAATCAGCCGGGGCAGTAGAAAATGGTGTGCCCCACTGCGGTTCCTTTGGCTTACTTGCCAATGAGGAGAGAGTACTGAGGATTGGATTAGACATGATTCACCTTCAAATTCAATTCAATCTCTATTACAAGCTTGATTACCTGTGCCGACTGTGCAGGTTTTGGTGAGGGCTGTTCCGATATCCAAGTACCTTGGTTTTGTGGTTGCATTGGTTGCCCCAAGACTGGTCGCCTGGGTTGCCCTATTGGCTGTGGTTCTATCAGCCCCATCTCTTCTCCAATGGGGTCTTGGATGTTTGCGTTGTAGTATCCGTTCATCAGAATAGCCTCCTAGGCTGCATCCCCGTAAGTTGAGAGAATCGCATTCCCCCGTATAGTGCCTTCTTTGTACCAAGTAGCCGGGGTAGCGTCGTATAGCGCGTTGCAATCATCATAGCAGTTGCCATCATCACACTTCTCCAAAATCTTCAATCAATGGCTGATACGGTATGCCATTGGGAAAAGCAGCTTCCATCTCCCCCCTTACGCGCAAGACAGCTAATTCATGTATGCAATAATAGCCACGGGCACGTATTCCACCAAAACCCTCACCCCAATCATTATCAAAGGTTTCTGATGTAAAACGGCTGAATAGGTTTTTAGCCTTCTTATTAGCAGCGTCTGGACAATTGCAAATTGGCTTACTAAATGCCATTAGAGTTCGCCTCCTTTCGCCCATACGATTATCGGATCAGATCCGATAGCTATACTTAGCGCTAATCCCACCTGGTAATTACGACTAGAGCCATTGAGTCGCCATCCTTCAGGATATTGGATTGTCCCGACCCTTGGAGGAACCTGGTACAGGCTTTCAATTAGGCTTGCCCTAAATGGATATCCAGCAGGCTTAGTCGTCGTGCTGTCAGATGCTAGCGCAGGTAAATCTATTGCAATGAAATAGCGCCATTTTGGGGCAAGCTCGTCATTGAAGCGAACAAAAGCATAAAGTATGCTTTTGGCAACTGTGCCCGTAGGACTAATGATTAAATTCTCAACCAATGCGCCATTACCATTAACATAATCGGCTTGACTATCATAGAGAACTATTGGTACGTTACCTGGCGCAGCCTTAGTACAAACTTGATTAGTAAGCTCTACTGGCACGCCTATGAAACCAACAGAGCGAATAAAGCCAGGAGAGACATTAGGGTTTTCAGCCATCAGACGAACTCCTCAGACAGATAGAGCCTGTCGCTGACGCAAGTGTCGGGCACGTTAGGTGCTACTTCCATGTAGGTGTCGCCTAGACTCCCATGCCATTGAGCAGCAACTTCTTTGCGCTGGAGATTGGGTACATTAATAAATTTGGCTAGGTTGTCGCACTCTATTAAGTAGAGTTCTCGCGCTTTGCTCACCATATCTTCAAGGGTTACAGTCCGCGTGCGCCTGTTCACGTCACCCAATATTTGTTGGAATTGGCTAAACGCAGATTCATCAGTAAAATCAGTTGCCAAAAATGCTTGGTCACAACGTTCAACCAGTATGATTACGCTTTGTCCAGTCCGTCCAAAGATATCTGCGTTTGATAGCATTGAATCGCAACTACGGTTGAAGATTCGCAACAAAGTAGGCTGCACGCCTCTAGGGCGTGAATAACCTAAGTGTTGCGCGACTCTCTGCTTGAGTAACTGGGGAATTTTAGGCATTAATCATCAACTCCCTTTTGCAGATATCCCATCCATGCGGTGATGCCTGCAACCAAGACAACCATCAAGCCAGGGTAAAAGCCAAGTTCTTGAGCAATTTGCAATAATGCAGATACAGCGCCCAAAACAGTTAGCCATTGAGTAGGTGAAAGGTCGTTTAACTTCTTCATACTTTCACCTAAGTAGTGGGCACATCAAAGTTCAGAAACTCGCTCAACTTATCCCAAGGGAAAGCACTATCGCGGGTCTGCATCCGAGATATAAAAGTAGACTTATCGAGAAAAATACCTGCATGATTGCGCTCTATTTCAATCAATCTAGCAAGTCCATTGCGAGGATTTTTGGCTACTGACAACCATCTATCTCTTACTTCTTGGAAAGTCTCATTTTCGGCATCCTGCCAAGGGTATGAGGGTATGAAATTATTAATTAATAGCTCTTTAATTTGATTCCAGTTGCACTTATTGATTGGGAAGAAATCCCCTTCTCCCTCAATCTTTTTAGCCGCTCTTGATTCAGCGGGGATTATCTCACTTCCTCTCACTGGATACTCTCTGCTATTAGGGGCAGAGCCTGCAATCCTTACATAATAAGTGCCATTGGAATCCAGATTATTAGTGAGCGTGACATATTGCCCCAGTCGTGCACACCAATACTCGCGGGCTTTATCCTGCTCATCAAATGGATTCCAAGGGTATTTTGAATCCTTCTTAGGGAGGCTAATCAAATTGCTTGCCATGCTCTATCCTAGGTAATTCGCAAAATTATTACAAAAATAAGGACTTGCGCCCCAAATTGGAGATTTCCTCCATCAAAAGTGGGTCGTCAGGCAGGCAGAAAATCACTTCTGCCGCTATCAACGAAGAGTCCGTTGTACCAGTGAGAGAAATGCCGCTGCCCGCCGCAGTGTTGGCAGCATTAGATACAAATATCATTAGGTTAGCCGCAGCACCCATTGTATTAAGGATAGAAGTGGCTGAATCTGCGGTAGCTTGCTTACGACTGAGTCTATTCCCGCTATTAGCAGCATACCTACTGGCGCTACAAGTGATGCTTGCAGTGCTTGCCGCTGCAAATGCAGTAGCCGCAGTTTGGCTACTAAGTCCTAATTTTACTACATCAGTACTAGTACCTAGGATTCCAGCACCCCTGGGTAGCATTTGTCCCCAGTTAAACGTTGAACCCTGGGGCTGCTCCATTGGCAATCTAATTGCCGCAGACATCACCTCTGCGTTGATTGGGATTGTAAGCGGGATGACCGGATAATCGACTCTTAGCTCTCGATTGAATGGCGGGTAAAGATTCACCGCTATCGCCGTCTGTGGTGTAGGGGTCAATAATCCCACACCCCGGACACGGTAAGCTCTCCGCCCGTCGAGCATATCAATTGATTGTTCCAGGTAGTAGTAATCGCTACCTGACGATATTGCATTGCCAGTAAACATTACTACCTCCTACAATCCATAAGTTCTAGCTTCAATGGCAAAATCATCGTTGAGCCGTGCAAGCCCCAGAAATGCTTGCCAAATCACGATCAAGAAGCGATTATAGTCATCGTTTTGATTGCGTTTGATTTGAACGGGGATTTCACTCTGTGGGTCACCACCATACAGTTCGCCAACAGCTTGTTGCGAGAAAAATATCCCAGGGTATGCAGTCCGCAAAGCACTGCCTGTAGGTTCCGTTGAGGGCGCAGTTACGGCTGTGTAGGTAAGCTGCACCTGGCGGGTTGGGATATTGTTACTTATAAAGAGCCTAAATTGATCGTAAATCAAGCCTCCCGGCATCGCCAGATTGTCCAATCCAGGCAACGATTGACCGATGTAAGGCATGAATCCTAATAAGCTAGGTTGCTCAATTGGAGAGCGAAACTGCTCTTGATATTGCCGCAATAAACTTATGTTTACACCATTCACGTTGGCTGATTCTTGGGGGATGGCTGGAGGCATATAGCCAGGACCGAAAAAGTTATCCTGCCCATTCATGATTAGCGCTACTGGAAAGTAGGAGGCGGCTTGTACTTGCTCACGGAAGCGTGGGTCACGGCGCAAATGATTAAGAAACTTTGGATGCAGCAAGCCTCTGTAAGTCCCATCTCCAAAGGCAGGCGCACGACCAGTTACAAGCCATTCCAGTACAAAATCCAAGTCGTCTACAGTGAATCTTGGAGGTCCCGCTGCATATGTCCCTCCATCAGCGATATTACTAGGATTTAGCTTGTTTGGTGTATTTTGAGCGGCCCGAATATAGCATCTGTCAATAGTTTGACGATAATCCATTAATAGGGTATCACTACCAACGGAGCTATGAAACTGTGGCTGAATTAATGGCTCTGCATACCCTAAATCCCATAGAGTGCGCTGCTGACGCACCATTGATGGGATGCTGAATCGAAAGTTACCAGGCAGCCCAGGTAAGCTGGGATCCCCACTGCCGGGGCCTGTCAGTTCCCTTAGCAGAATAGGAATCTTTGTAGAAGGGATTTGACGGGTATTCTGTGTTCCTACAATTTCATTTTCAGAGCGAGTACGACTCTCAATGTCCATGTCACCTTGGTCAGGGAGATAGCCATACCTATCCATCTGGTAAACTTCGCCCGGTTTTAGGCGAGTATCCATCACGTGTTCGGGTTGAATTACCCACCTAGCAATTGTTGTAGGACTAGGCCGATAAGCCATTGCGGTCAGAATTGCAGGGAAATCTGCAATATCTAGAGAGTTTGTCACTTATTTTTACCCTCTCTATTAATTATTTGAACATGGAGGCCATTGTTGACCCGCTATTAGCTAATGCAGCTTGAGTCGCAGCGGCTGCGTTATTCAATCGGTCAGCAGCAGTTGCATACATCTGATTCAATGCACCAGCCGTACCCAGTGCCATTTGTCTAGCGGTAGCAGCATTAGCCGCTGCGTTGTAGTTACCGCCCTTGAGTCTGTCAATTTCCGATTGAATTACACCTTGAGCGCGTGCCTCTTGTAGGCGGTTTGCCATCTCTTGCGCTGCTTGAGTGCCAGAGCGTCCTTGTATATTATTGGCATCGTTAACGCCCTGTGTATTTACTTGCTGTGTGCCGTACAAAGGCACAGTACCGGGGGTGAACATTCCTTCAAAGCTCATATTTTCTCCTAGTTATTGATGCCGAGTTGGCGGTTGATTAACTGATTCACAGAATTAGAGTCAGGTGTGGTAAGTCCTCCACCTGCCCCAAAAGAACTACCCACAGAATCCATTGCAGTCTTGGTGGCTTTGATTTGCTCTGCAACTATCCCTGCTTTCTGTGCGACTTTCGGAAGTAGGTCTACAGCTACAGATGCGGCTTGTGCCCAATTCATAGCAATCCTCCCGCCTGTTGGCGCATAAATGCGTGTTGGCGCTGCATCTGCTTGCCTATAGCGCCAGATTGTCCTAGCGCTTGAGAGAATTGCTTGATTGCAGATATCTGCTGAGGAACTGCATTATTAGACACAGGCATTGTGGGCTGTTGGGATATCTGCGATTGCAAATATTGCAGATACTGCTCTGAGTAATTCCCCTTGGTTTGGCGATGCAATTCCTCATAGATTTCCACCAAGCGTACATATGCTTCGCTCAGCAAGTCCATGAATCCGCCAGCGTCTGCATTCAGATTCTGATACCATACCTCAAAGGCATGAACTACCAGAAAGTAGGGGTCATTCAGCATCCGATTCTGCACTGCAATCATGTCTTGAGCAGCGTGAGTCTCTGCGATGGATGCATTCATAATCTGCAACGCCATTTCACCTGCCTGCGCCATCGTGGTTAGGTGATTGATTTGCTCTACTAAGCCATTGGCAAAGATTGCATATTTTCCGCCTATCTGCGCTAAATCACTCAGCGCAGTCGTATAGTTGTTTACAGCCTGATATTGAGCAGGAGTAAGTGCTTGCTCTTGTCTCTGTTGTTGCTGCTGTAATAGGGCGGGATTACGTAGCAGCATCTCCTGCCGCTCAATAGCTTGTTGGGATTGAGGCTGAAACATCCCAGTATTGAGTGCAGATTGACCACTTACTCCTGGTTCTGGAGCCACCCCCGGCAGTCTCTGCGCTAGCCTATCTAGAAGGTCTACCAGCTTGGGTGTTACGTCTGGGGCTGGCGCTAGGTATGGTTGTTGTTGAAATTGAATTGGATTTTGACTGTACATTGTCTAAAATCGTCTGAAGAATTTGGTTGATATTGCCATCAGCGCGTGATTCACGAAAATTAGGGACATTGTAGGTAAGCTCCTTCCTTAAGGTGATTACACCTTGCTCAATTAACTCTGCAATTCCCAGCTTGACTGCCATCGGCATTCCTGTTTCTGGGTCAGGCACTTGCATCAGTTGAGAGTACAGATTAAGTACACCTGCAATCCCACCTAATGCAGACTCGACTACGCGAGGACTAAACCCGGACATCATTGCCCGGATTTCATCATCGCGCATACCAGGATAGAGCTTGGACAATGCAACTTGCTGAGAAATTCCATCTTCTCGCTCATTCCTATATACGATACTTGCATCAAGCATTTCTCTTGTAGTGCGCTGATATACATCCCTGGTGTGCCGCCAAGTACAATCTCTATTACCCAATGGCGGTAATCCGGGTATTTCTAATCCCAATTCGTCAGTGCAGTAAAAGTAAAGCTCTCTAAAAGTTGCATCATCTAGTTTGATTGCAGATATCGCTTCCGGGGTGGTGTTGAGTCTTGCAATCAGGAAATTAGTAAGCGCAACTTTAGCCTTTTCTTCCTCACGGGCAATAGCCATTGAGTAAAGATTGCACAATCCCTTCTTCCCTAGCAATGCGTCTATCTTCTTCAACGCTGTATTCTCTATTCGCCCAAATAAAGATTTAATTTCCCCAAAGGTGGCACTCGCGCTAATGCCCAATGGGTCTATGCCGCCTAGCGTCCAGTGAATCAATTCCCTGATTTGACGAATATACAAGTTATGGTCGCCAGAAATTGCATCTGGACTCTGGATATAGCCAAATCTTTCACCATCCCGTACACCACCTATGACTCGCGGCATCCGATACCCTGGCTTATGTCGCCCCCGCCCTTGAGTCTGAATTCCTCTATACCCGTTTAGCCCAGCCCAAGTATTATCCTGTTCCCGCCCGGAAACTGCTTCTACTACGCTATCTGCGTCGCGGCTGGTTACTAGCGTTGAAGTATTAAAAATTACCAGATTATCAGAAGCATTGAGTAATAGCTCATTATGCTCTGCAATCAATGATTCTATGGGGGAGAAGTCATCAACTCCAGGTTTACTTTTGTCTCGTTGCCACTTGTTTTTGCAAAGTACAAACGGCAGCCGTGGGGCAAATGGATTAGGCGCTACATCTGGCTCCATCACAGCCCCGCCAGAATTCTTGTACAAGTAGTAATAGCTATTCAGCCTACTTGGCTCTTGCTGAAAGAATTGGAATTTCTTGATTTCAGCCCTTGAGTAGAAAGTGAGGCTCCACTCCTTCAGTGGCACAAATACGTCATTAGTCCCGCCAAGCGTGGTAATAATCGGCATATCTGGGGAGTAGGCGGAGTGATTGCGCTCCCGCCATTCCTTAACCACTACGCACTCTATCTGCTCAATCCCATCCACTAATTCGTAAAATACCCAGTACTCAGGATTAGGGTTATTTGCCCCACCAACGTAGAAATCCAGTTCATAGCCGCTATCATTCTCATTAGACTTAGATTCTCGCAATAGCCACAATACCTCCCCTCGGCAACACAACGAAGCCATCACTGTATCCAGCCGTTGAGATAGATTATTACTGGCGCTTAACTCAGATATAAACCTATCGCGAATATTATCAGTGTCTTGCACTGGTTTAATTTGGATGCTACCGCCTCTCACGCCCCATTCCTGCATCTGCGCTAGATGGAGCGCTACTACTGTGGTTTTAATCTCTTCTGAATATCGCTTATCTAATGGGATAGAAAGCGCTTGGCGGATTATATTCTCAAGGGTACTCATATCTTTATCTCAAAGCTATTGTGGCGATTATCCTTTGAGATATGGTACTGCCTTTGAATGGAAAACCAAGGTACTTGGAAATGCAAAAGCCGCACGTTGATTGTGCGGCTTGAATGTTTTAGCCATTGAGAAGAAACTAAACCAGGGCATACCTGCACCTTCTCAGAGTAGCGGCTTCAACGGCATCTACCGGGCTTAGGTTATCCTCATCAATAAACTCCATGACTCTATCCTCCGCTCGCTCTAGCGCCATTAAGCAGTCGCTATTGAGGTGATTTCTAGCCTCATTGCGTTTGCAGCCAAGTACTTCCTCAATTTGCACTGCGTCCATATCCCAAAGCGCCTTGTAGATGCCATTGGTAGTTTTTGCATACATATTGTAAAGAGGGAATGGGGCTGAATTCCTCTGATACCATTCCTTGATAGAATCGGTCAAACGACGGCGGGTGACTTTACCTGCTTGGCGAATCGTATTCCAGCTTTCTTGGAGTTTTGCTTGAGCTTCAGCAGCTTCTTCAGTAAGCGCTTTGTAATCCCCATTAATTACAGTGGCTAAAGTAATGGCTGCCCAAGCAGCAAACTTTGGCGACAGCCATTGAGCAAGATTCATCGCAACAGGAAAAGATACCCAGGTTCCTTGCTGGGTATTTCCGCTTACTTCAATAATTATCTCTGGATGTCCTTCTAAAGGACATCCAGAGATAGCCTTTAATTCGTCTAGGAAAGGACTTGTTTTAGAAAATTCATAGTATTTAGCTATCCTTTTCCCATTCGCCTTGCACATCGCAGTAGCATTGACATAGCCCTTTGGAATTAGTTTCCCGCCAATAACAGTATCTTCAGATATCTGAGAAATTTCGATTTGGTTGTAAATATGAGGTATACTCGTCATAGGTTCTCCTAGAGCATTAGGTGGACTGCCGCCGTTGAAGGAAGGAGTGTCAGTAGCACTCCTGGCGGCTTAATATTCAAATCATGCCATATATAAAGAAAGCCCTTAGTAGTCAATCAAGGGCTTTTGTACTGACTAGGACTAGTACTGCATTACTAGTTTAGCCATTGAGAAAGAAAGTTGGGTAGTTCTCCCTATATAAGTAAGTCTGATTAATCAGAGTCAATAATTGAGTCTTTTTACTCTTGACGGTCGTTGAAGGGGCTTGCTACACTACGGATAGTTCCGGAGCGCTCCCAAGAGCGCGTAGAGAACTATCCGTGTAGTGCAAGCTTAAAGCCCCTAAGAAAACGGGGAAATAAATAAATTACCGCCAAGATTTAATAAAAATAAGCCAATTGATAAGCTCACTTCATCCTTTCTTCTCAATGGCTTTATCAAGAACTTCTCGATTTTCACGAGTTATCTGTTCTAATCTGCCTACTCTGTAGAGTAGTTCTGTGGTTTTTGTCGCATTATCGAGTTCTACCTTGAGGCTAGCAACCGCTTTATCAAGTTCCCGCACGGTTTCTGCCACTTCTTTTACATCTGCCTCAATGGTATCTTCAAACTCACTCTGGCGAGTATTGTTGCTGCTTTGGGCGATCGCCTGGTAGGCAATGAGCAGTCCCACCAGTACGCTAAAGTCGATGCTGCTCTTAGCCGTGCCCCCTATAAGTCGCCCACTAATTAAGCTAAGGGTAAATACCCCTATGGTTAGCCCTGCGATTCCAACTATTAGATATTTAATGAGTCTGTGACTATTACGGTTCCGATGAGTCATAGGTCAGTGGTGCAGTGGTGATGGTATGGTATCGCTATTGTGAGGCTCATCGGGAGTATCAGCATCTATCTCCACGAACGTAATCTGTGGAAATTCGCCGCAACCACCAAAAACTATTAAATCTCCATTTCTCAACGGCAATCTGGATACCTTAGCGCCATTTACAAATGTGCCGTTGCGAGAGGAATCAATCAGTTGATAGTGAAAATCAGGCATCAGCGCGTTGGGTGGCGTAAGCACCAGCTTGAAGTGTTCCCTGCTCATCCTGGGGCAGTTAGAGAAGGTGATATCGGATTCAGCAGCACGCCCCACAATATATTGCTGATTGCCCAATTCCACCATACATTTACCCATTAAGCTTGCAGAGCGACTTATAGTGTAATGCTCGTTGCCTAGGTCTATAGAGCAGCCTGCTGTAGCGTCAATCCTAATCTCTAGGTAGAAACTCTTAAATCCCATATCTTCCAATGCTCACGAGTATCCATTATCTCTAATTTTGGACTGTAGTTGCAGTGCCTCTGGATGCTTTTATAGTGGAGCTACTGAGTGATTTGTTGCCTCTTTGTTTGCTTTTCCTGCTATCGCCACGCAATCCATATTGTAGAATTTCTGGAACTAGCCATTCAGCTAGACAGCATCTAAAATAATTCCCAAAGCATCACGTAAGCCGCTGTTGTTTGGCAGCGGCTTTTTCTTTTCAATATCCTAGTACCTTGGGTTTCCGAATTTCTTGCATACCTTGACATTACCTATACAAGCAGCTATGCTCTATATATACCAAGCAATACAGACAAAGGACAGAAAAAGATGGAAACCCTCAGAGCATTCAACCTCAGCCAGTTAACCGAAGTAGCCAAGTTAAGATTAGCGGCAGGCATCAGAAAGATTATCGGATTTAGCTGTAAGCTAATTATCGTTGAGGTGAAAAACATCAACAACGCAGTGTGCGCCATCTACAGAATCGTAAAGGACGGCGTTGTGTCCTGTAAATGTGCTTGCTTCTTCAATGGGCGGGAGTTGGTGGAGGCGATCTACTCAATCAATCCATTCAGGCTTCAGTGCCTTGAGTCCGAAGCGATCGCAGCCTATGCAGCGCGTGCAGGGCTGCGGACATTCACAAGCCGTGATGGAGTGCTGGTTTATCACCCCACTAACGGAGATAGCTATAAAATTAGTTCCAATCAGCAGACAATGCAGTGGGAGTTGTACGGCTCTCGCGGTAGCACCCGCCGCGCAGTCGCTAACACGCTAGCTGCACTCATGAACTGGATTAAAGCTCGTCCGTAATGGCTAAATGGCTAAAAAGATTAAAGATACCAACAAGCCGCATACTCAAATAATCCCTGTTGGGGTGCGTGTCCACCACATCAACAAACCTCAGCAGGGAGTAGGGATAATTATTGAAAATGTGTGCCTTAATAGCGGGCATACGTTCGCCTATGTGCTGTGGGACAAAGAACCATTGCGAGTCCCGCTACCTGAACAATATTATTTATTGAAGCCTGTGAAATAATAATATGCAGCTTAGAGATTATCAGCAATCTTCTATTCAATGGATATCTAAATCGCTTACTAAGGGTTCCCGCCTGGCGCTGGTGCTCCCTACGGGGGCGGGAAAGACTTTCACTGTGGCACAGCTAGTATGCCACCTCAAGCAGAAGTACCCAGGGCTGTGTGATACACGGGTGCTTGCCCTAGTCCATCGCCGCGCACTGAAACAGCAAATGTCTGCGGAATTCAAAAGAGCAGGGCTAAAATGCAAAGTGCATACTGCTCAATCCATTAAAGAGTACTCCGCCTATGCAGATATCCAGCTACTTATTCTGGATGAGTGCCACCAATTAGGGTGGTGGGATGTGGTAGATAAGCTGCTATTCCACTTACCGAAAGTACCAGTTATCGGACTTACCGCTACGCCAGACCGATTATCTAGAAGTGAATTCTTCTTAGATAAATTTCACGAAGTGCATCAGCCCACTAGCTTTGGTGAATTAATCCAACAAGGACATCTAAGCAACCTGCGTGCCTTCAATTTTAAATCATCTCTGCATTATGACTTAGACCAACAGGGATTAATCCTGGAGGAATCCCTTGACAGACAGTGCGCTCAACAGGGCTACCTAGAAGCTGTTGTAAGAAATTCTATTCTCAAGGGCATCAGGGATAGGGTAAGTGTCGCTTTCAACCCTAGCGTCCGCGCTAGCAAGCTGTTGTGTGAGTTATTTGCTGAAAAGGGAGTTAGGTTCGTTCATGTGGATGGTGGAATGAGCGAAGGTAAGCAGGAAGCGATACTTACCCAGCTAGCTAATAGAGAAATGCATGGGGTATCCTGTGCAGATTTACTAATTGAAGGAGTGGATGTGCCACGCATAGATTGCGTGATCGCCGCAAGGGCATTCATGAGCGAGATGCAGTGGCGGCAAGCCGTTGGCAGAGGTAGCCGACTGCATAAAGATAAACACGAAACTCTTCTACTAGACTTTGGCGATAATATAATCCGCTTCCTCCACAAAGGAGGTTTGCGGTCAAAGTTTGACTACAAACGTAGAGAAAACTTTGAAGAGAGAGAACCCGCAGAGGGAACTAAACCATGTCCTAAATGCAAGCATCTCTGTTGGGGGTTCCAAATGATGTGCCCTCAGTGTGGGCACATATTTCCCCCGAAAGACAAGCCAGTGCAGAATGTATCAGATTGGGAACTGGGCGAGACGCTAACAGACATCGCAGACTTGTACTATGTCCGCACTCTGCGTAAGTTAATCCGCCGCACCTATGCAGAATCGAAGCACATTAGCAAAGCGTTTTTGAAATTCTGCCAGACTAAGCAGGTAGACTGGCGTACCATTAACTTTTCTTTCTTCAATGGCACAGTATTCAAATCTCCTACTATAGAAGATTATCTGGATTATTCCTATAGATATCTGCGTGAATATAGCCAAGTCTGCGGTGAAGAGCAATCTATCATTACTAAACTCTTCAACAACGAGTTTGAGGCTACCTTCTTCGCCTCCAATGACTACAGCTTATTCTGCAAGATAACTCAATGCAAAAAGGGTGAGTATCCCACGTGGTACAAGGTATTGGGTGTGATGGAATTATCCCCTATGTCTGCAATTGAGGCTAAATACAAGCAGATCTGGGAGAGCCTCAATACCCAAATTGCCACTGAAACTACAGCCATTGAAGGTAGGGAAGAAGGCCACGAGGTGGTTGATAGCCTGCAAGTAAGCACGCCTACCCATAAACGCATTGCTATTGTACAATGGGCTTACAAGTGTGCCCTATTATTGCATTCGGCCAAACAACCATGAAAACTAAAAGCAAACTCGACCCACTCCTTACTAATAAAAAAGAAATAGTCGCATTCCTGGAGAAGCGGAAATCGCCCTACGGGATGCACAAGCGGCCTAAGAGCCTGGTTGGACTTACTGAAGCCGATGTGAAGAATAGCCCAATCGCCCCAGAAGAGAAAGAGCTAGTCTACCTACTACTCAAAGGCTATAGTATTCGCTCAATAGCCGAGGCACTAGGAATAAGTAGCGTTAGCTTCAATGCCTCCATAAATAAATATTTAGAGAGAATCCGCGCTAGCTCATCTCTTAGCCGCCTAAATCGCGGCTAATCCCAAAACCAAGTACCTTGGGTTTGTAAACATCCTTGACATAACAGTTGAGGATGTTTTAGTCTTGGTTGTAAGTCCTAGACAATACAAGCAAGAGTATAAAGCCATGACTACTACAACCAACAGACTACTAAAGCAAAACTTAGCCGCTGAAACCTACGAGAGAGTGGGAAGCTTGCTGTATTGGGATTTTGCCCCCGAATCCTACCAGGGGAGCTTCTCTGATACCCTGCAAAACTTCAAGGAAACGGCACTCAAGAGTTATATTGAGCCGATTGAAGGTTTCCTCAATGGAATATCCTGAAGCGGCAAAGAGAATGCTTGAGCAGGTGCGTATCTGCAAACGAGACCCTGGTACTGCTCTCAGAATTTTACACAAAGAGCTTAAAGAGGGACTCGATAAATTAGAGAAAGTCTGTGATGATAGCCAATTGCTTTCTCAATGGCTGGAGAATCTCAAAGATACGCTAAAGGCTACCGACGAGAGCATTTCTAAGGCTTCACAATATGCTTTGGGGCAATTACTAAAAATCTTAGATTAATTAAATGCTCGACAAGTTTTGTGTGTATATGTAATAGTAAGCTATACAAACAAAGAAACACATAGCACATAGGAGGCTAAACAACATGACTAACTACGAAATTGACTACGATTCCTTTGGAGAAGAGGAAGAGGAAGAGGAAGAGGAAGAGGAAGAGGAAGAAAAAGCCAAACGAATAAAAAACCAAGAAAACAAGGAGGGCAGCAAAGGTGAGTAAGGCAACAAGAAAGAAGGACAAGGAAAAGCGGAAGCGGTTGCAGGTTCCGATAACCAATGACCCGCGCTCACTAGACGGGTCTCGCAAACAAAAACCCACCAAATAAGGAGAAATTATGAACATTAGGGAGCAAGGAAACATTGAAATCATCAACGCTACTCGAACGTTCAAGGGCCAAACTAATTCTATATCCGTCCTTGCTAGGACGGTAGATATCCCTCTAGAGTGGAATGGCTTCAAAGTCCGTGGCGGCAAGGTTAGGGCTAATTCTCTAGCCTGTCAAATGGGGGATAAGTTCTTCTCTAATCCCTATCATGGGGAGAATTCAGTCTATGAGGCTGATGTAATCTTTCAGTAGTACGAGTTAATTAAATATTCTGAGAAGGGATAGGTAACGCGCCTATCCCTTTTACTTTGAGGAGACAGCTATGCATCAAGACAAACAACTAATTTGGGTTCCAGGACGGGCAATGGGGAAAGCCCGCCCCCGAACTAACAAGAGAACAGGTACGATTCACCTCCCTGCTGATTATCGGGCGTGGCGAGATACAGTAGCACTAGCTATCAGAAAGCAAGCTACTGATTATGCTCCAATTCCCTGTAAGGTAAGCTGCACCTTCATCAATTTCTTCTCATCGGATGCCGATAATCTGGTGGGAAGCTTTCTCGATGTGATGGTGCGGGTAGGCTACTTGCAGGGTGATTCTAGCCGATATGTCCAATCTCAATCAGGAATATTTCAGAACGCGAACCCCCGAAATATCGTAGGTACTATGATTGCCGTTGAGAAGGCGGATTACAGCAGGAAAGCTTTATCATCGCAAATACTGGAATTAATCAATTCTTGTATATAATGAAATAACACTTACAAGCAAAGAGGTTAACTTCATGTTCAAGAAAGCAACGAAAGAAACAATCAAAATCAGACTTGCCATTAGTGGTGCAAGTGGCTCTGGAAAGACTTACTCTGCATTGTCGATTGCATCTCATCTGGGTAAGAATATCGCGCTGATCGACACAGAGAATTTCTCATCAAATCGCTACGCAGATATATTCGACTTCAGCGTATGCGGGCTGGAAAATCATCACCCAGCAAAGTATATTGAAGCCATAAAATCGGCTGAAGCTGCGGGTTTCGACGTGATTATCATCGACTCTCTTAGTCATGCTTGGTTTGCCGAACTAGACCTAGCTGGTGGTCGATTTGATGGATGGAAAAACGTCCGTCCATTGGAAAGAAAGCTCATAGATGCGATGCTAAGCAGTAAGTGCCATATCATCGCAACCATGCGAAGTAAGACAGAATGGGTAATGGAGCAATCAGAGAATAAGTCCGGCAAATCCAGTATGTCCCCCAAAAAGATTGGTACTGCCCCTATCCAGAGCAGCGGGATTGAGTACGAGTTTGATATAACAGGGGAATTGAACCTTGACCATATCCTGACTATCAGCAAAACCCGCTGCTCTCTGCTGGACGGGAAAACCTTCTTAAACCCTGGAAGAGAATTAGTTGATATTCTCAAGGGCTGGATGAGCGGGAGTGCCATTGAGGAAAAAGTGGTGTTTCAGGTTCCACAAAAGCCCCAATCCCAATCGCCTACAGATATTTGCAAAGGCTGGAAGAGTGAAGCTGATGCTATTCAGTGGGCATCAGCACAGATGCCGGATTGGGATATTGAAGACATAGAGCAAGAATTCGCCCATCTAAAGCCTCAGGATGGGAAGAAAGCACTTGCTTGGGTGCATCATGTGCTTGAGAATATGGTATTGGCAGGAAAATAATAGGAGCAAAGAGAATGTCAGATAAAAAAGCGAAAGCATGGCAGGAATCGTTTGACAGAGCCGCTGTGGAAACGGGCATAAAGCCAAGATGGAACGTTAAGGTTTGGCAAGCAATAGTTATCCTGATAATTCTGGCTATGACATCTGGACTACTTGCATTTATCTTTCTTCAACGACAAGACAATGAGCAATTCCCTGTAGGAGTTGAACCTGCAAATGCGACAGAAGATGAAAAAGACAAGGATGACGACATCTATAGAGGTTGCGACCTACCTTGCTAAAGAAAAGACTTTCTTGATACAAAATAACTAGCCAGTCCCATCACCCAAGGTACAAAACCTAGTACCTTGGTTTTTGATTTATCTTGGCAAGCTTTGTTTGCATATGTAATAGTAAGGGATACAAACGAAATCAACCGAGGTAGTTGAATGCCAAAGCCTAAACCAATTTCAGCGCAGTTAGTAGAATCTCTAAGGGGGAGAAAGGACATTATAGATAGTCCAGCTAAATCTGTAACATCAAAGCTCATTGAAAGTAAAAATATAGTTGCATCCCAAGTCTACGGGATGGACACCTTGCTTACATTGGCGTATGCCTGCATTCTGTCAAAGTCTCCCCTACTGGTACTAGGGGAACCCCAAATGGGAAAATCCCATACCCTGAAACTCATCGCCAGTCACTTTGGCGAGCGCGATAAAGACTGGTATTACAGAAGCTTCACTGCCACTACCACGCCAGAGATGATGTTTGGGTACTTAGTAGCAGAGGACATGCTACAAGGGCGGGAGAATTACAACCTGTCCTCTGGTGCGATGGCATATAAGGGGCTTGTATTGGATGAGTTGTACAAGTCCAAAGACAAATCGCTGAATGACATAATGATGTCGTTTTTGGATGAGTCGCCTACATTCTTCAACAACGGGGTGAGCCTCACACCACCCTATGAGTGGGTGGCAGCGACATCAAATTTAGACGACCTCCCGCACGACCTATCTATTTGCCCACGCTGGGAGCGGATGGGTGCAAAGTATATCGTACCCAGGCTGTCCCGTGAACAGTCACGGCAGCGGCTCAAGCAAAAACAAGAGCAAAGGCAATGCAACCCGCCTGCTTACTCTGTCTCATGGGATGATTTAGCCATTGAGAGAGAGAAAGCAATGGCTATCTCGTTGCCAGAATCGGTAGAGGAGTTCTTTTTTGGTCATGGGCTAGATTCTCTAGAATCACGTACACGTGTCTCCCAAGGCTCAATAGAGCGGCTATTAGTAGGTAAGCCGGGTTTGCCATCTATCGCGCAGTCGGTCGCTTATATGTTGGGTAAGGAATGGATAGATTTGGAGTGCCTCAAGTACTCTGTTTATTGGTTGTGGAGTGATTTGGAGAGTTACGAAAAGTTCATTGCCCTTCCCCAACAATGGGTTGAGGAGGGGGCACACGTCCTTGAATCAATAGTCCTCCTAGGTACACTCGTACTGAACGAAATGAAGGAAATTCAGGGAAAAGAACCTCCAACAACTCTTTGGGCTGAAAATCTTATTGATAAAGTTGGGAATCTTTCTAATCAGCTTGAAGAGCTAGTAGATAAAGCACGAGATAAAGAAGCTGTGCTTGATAAAGGGCTTCTCCGGGTGGCTAGGAAGCTATTAGCAGATCTAAAAGAAAAAGCCGAGGCAATCGAGCTTGGCGAAAATGATATCCCATTCTAACTAACAGGAGAAACCATGAACTTAAACGACTTAGAATTTCAATTCATTATTCGTGCCTTATCCCCCAGCGGCTACGATGCAGAGCTATTCTGCAAGCATTTCCGGGTGGAGTACGGCAAGTCTCAAAGCATTTTAAAGGCGTACTTCTACGCCATCCTAGGGCAAGAAGAGAAGCTAATTGTTAATGATTTGATTGCGCTGCGAGAACACGAGCAGAAGACAACGGATATCGACAATATCAATCTGGTGGATGTCATTGATGATGAGATTGAGAAGCAGTTTGACCAGATAGTTTGCGGAATTGACCCCGCAAAAGGTACAGAACAGATATCTGTGAAGTGTGAACTGCAAAAGATAATGCAAGACAATATCAAATTGTGGCGTAATATCTTGAATATCTCTACTATTGCAGATTCTCTTCTCAAGGGCTTGGAGCAATTAGAATCTCCAAGGGGAGAGAAGGACATTGAACAAAATAGAAGAATAGACAAGATGGTGGGCACTGAGTACGCCTACACAAATAATGCCGACATCTTTGCAGATAGGCTTGCTAGGGGAAGAATCCGTTCAAATACAAAGGATGATTGCAAGGCTCTTGGAGACTTGCTGATAGCCATCGATACCAGCGGCTCTACCAAGACGTGCAATGATACAAGAATATCAATCATTGAGTATGAAATGGGACTAGCCATTGGACTGGCTAAGTATTGTCTCAGAAACACCACAAGGGCGGTAATATGGCTATTCAATACAGTTGCCTATCGCCAGATTTGCATCAAAAAGAAAGCAGATTTAAGCGCTAAAAGCTTGGTGGAAATATACAACTCCATCCAGTATGGCGGCACTTCATTTGATAGTGCATTGAGCGCAATCTGCAAGTTGGTGGAGTTTGGCGGATATCAAACTCCACCTGGATTAGTATTAATCACTGATGGAGAAGATTCCATCAATGGCACTACTGAGCTAGCTATAAAGCAAACTAAGAAACGCTGGCAAATGAAGATGAGCGCTTACTACATTGGTGTAAAGCCCTCAAACCAAGGACTAGACCCACTTTGTGAGAATATAGCCTACATCCCGCATGAGGAACAGGTATCTAGCCAAATTGAGAAGTTCCAGCAATTTAGCAGATAGTTAAGTACTTCTACCCAAGTACAAAACCTAGGTACTTGGGTTTTGTTTTATCTTGCCAAGTCTTGCTTGTATATGTAAGTATTGGATATACAAGTGAGAGACACAAAGGAAGCAAAAAATGAAAGATGGAAATCCGACTTATCTCTATCTTAATAATGGTACCCTCAGTTTTAATGGGAAAGTATTAGCATCCAAGCATGAATACGAACTTGCTGACCGTTGTGTTGGCAGTATTTTTGAATCTCTCAGTCCAGGAGAAAACATTAAGTTGGCTGAGGGGTATTTTGTGCTGGATAACGATTTGGATTTAGTTCAAGACTGGCAGATTGTTTGAAATGCGATAAAATAAAGCTGAGTTACGATTGGTTTGGATAAGCCGATAAAGGGGTGCAAATGCACCCCTTTTCTATTTGAAGAAAAACTGAGTGAGCAGATAGCTCAGTAGAAATATGCTAATAAATATTACTAAAAGCAACATAATCACCTCCGAGAAATCTGGGTGCGATGGTCGAAGCCTCTCTCTCACCACAGCACCCAATCTAGCCTGAAAGCTAGACCTGGAAGCCACTGTAGAGTAGGAGGGCTTTCCGCTTCTGATTGATTCCCAAAGCGCTTTAAAGAGCCATTTAAGCAACGCTAGGGCTGCTCGAAGCAATACTCTTGAACTAGCCTTGAGAATAGTTGGCGGCACGTACCTTTGAGGAAGAAACATATCATCCTCATTGGCAAAAATCACATCAATATCAAAAGGCTGACCTTGGTCCAACGCTATTTTCTCTGCCTGGCAGATACCTCGGTCAATCTCTGACATTCTCTCAGATGAGTCAGTCCCCAGCGCAATTACAGAAGCGCTAGGACGCTTACCATATTCAGCTAAGTAACAGGATTGATAGTACTGTGCTTGGGCGATCGC
>JACCDU010323207.1_pt1 | contig 33223 bp, 35 predicted proteins | sample 7446081 | NCBI WGS metagenome assembly JACCDU01 (sample SAMN15323447, study PRJNA562643) | freshwater metagenome | isolation source: river surface water | place: USA:Blue River Watershed | collected 2017-08-17
AGCCTGAAGTGGTCAATGCCTATTCATGATTGGAAGGCAGCGCTGACCCGGTTTACCATCGAGTTCGGAGATCGCCTCTCCGATATTTGATGCCCGCACCGTTTACACAAAATTCCGGACACGCCCTGTGGACTTTCAGGCTTTGAATGCGCTGTTCGCGGATCGTACTGGCGGGCGGTTCTTGCTCAATCAACAGGCTGCATTCACTGTCAAAGGGCGCACCGTTCAGGTGGTGGGGCTGGATGACTTCACTGCCGGGCGGCCCGATGTGCGCCAGTTGTCACTGATCAAGCCAGAAGAGGTGAGTATTCTTCTGCAGCATTCGCCAGGTTTTTTTGATGAGCCAGAGGTCAGCCGCCTGATGGGTGTTCAGCGGTTCACTGTGTGCCTGTCTGGTCATACCCATGGTGGGCAGATCACTCTGGGTGGTTGGGCTCCGTTCAGACCTGTGAGTAGTGGGCGGTTTGTCTCGGGCTTCTACGAAGTTCCGGGATGTCGCCTGTATGTGTCCAGAGGTTTGGGCACTTCTGTATTGCCTCTGCGTTGGGGGCCTGCGCCAGAGATAGCTGTGTTTGATTTGTGATGCAAGCCAATCTCAGTGATCTGCAGACAACACGGGCAAAGCTTTTACTTTCGTGTTGCCTGCTCCTGATCGCCGCGCCCCTCGATCATGAAGTCCTTGGAGAGCCCGGATAAAGCAGTCAGCGCTGGGGACTGCAGTTGATACCGCGTCCCCCGCCCCACCCCCGTCTGCACCAGTACCCCCATCTCGCACAACGCCGTGAGTTCACGGTAAGCGGTGGCGCGTGAGACGCAGCACAGGTTGACGTATTTCTCTGTGCTCATACCGCCCGCAAAACCATCGGGGCCCGCGTCGTAGAGTTTGTTGATCGCCTTGGTTTGTGTGGGCGTGAGTTGCGGGTGTTGCTCGCGCAGTGCAGCCCAGAAGCGGGTTTTGTGCATGGCGCTTTGCATCTGCTCCCAGAAGGCCTCAAAGGCTTTGTGAACGCAGCCCACAAACCATTGCACCCAGGGCGTCACGTCCATGTTGGCCTGTCCGGTGGCTGTTTGCAGTTGGGCGTAGTAGCCGGCTCTGTCGAGCCACATTTGCTGCGACAAGCTCCACAGGCGCTGGTCGGTTTTCAGGTCTTGTGTCAGCGCCATTTCGCTCAAGGCGCGGCCCACGCGGCCGTTGCCGTCTTCAAACGGGTGAACCGCTTCAAACCAGAGGTGGGCAATCGCTGCGCGCACCAGCCCGTCGGTTTTTCCCCGGCTGGCGTTGAACCAGTCGATCAGTTGCGCCATCTGCGCAGGCACATCGGCCGAGTCGGGGGCCTGGTAATGCACCACGTCGGGCTTGCCCAGCCGGGGCGTGACGATCTGCATGGGCTCGGCATGGTCACGGTAGGCACCGGTGCGGATTTTCTGAATGCCGCTGCGACCTGTGGGAAAGAGGGCCGCATGCCAGCCATGCAGCATGTCGTGGCTCAGAGGCTGCTGGCTTTGCGCGATGGCGGCTTGCAGCACGTCGAGCGTGGCTTCGGTGCGGGCATCACGCCCGGTGGCCTTGGCATCCGCCAGCCCAAGGCGCCGTGCGGCGGAGGCACGCACGGAATTGACCTGCAGGATTTCACCCTCGATCTGCGCGGTGGCGATGGCTTCGTCGGCCCAGCCTTGCAATTGCAGGTGGCCCAACTCCAACAGTTGCAGCTGGCTGGCCAGACCCATGGCCCGGCCCTGCGCATAGCGCGCAGCGGCCAGCGCAGGTTGCAGCACGGCCAGATTGACCTGAAATGCAGGCCATTGAGGGGATTGCCAGAGGTACATAAAGCGTATTTTAGGGTTTTGCGCTTCAAAAATGAAGCGCAAATGGGGCTTTTACGCTTCAAACCCTGAATCGAGGCGGTTCAGCAGTCTGTGTGCTGCACAGGCATACTCTCGCCGAATCCCGTCACGAAAGGCTTTTTCATGTCCATCTCCCTGTCCTCCGCTTCCCTGCCCGTTTTCACCAAATTCCTGGGCAACCTGCGCCACATCCTGACCAAGGCCCAAGCCGATGTGGCGGCGCGCGGTTATGACGAACAGGCGCTGGTGCAGTATCGGCTGGCCCCGGACATGCTGCCCTTCAAGACGCAGATCTGCATTGCCTGTGACGCGCCCAAGCTGTGCGCGGCGCGCATCAGTGGACTGGAAGCGCCCAAGTACGAGAATACCGAGAACACGCTGGCCGAGCTGATTGCCCGCATCGACAACACCGTGGCCTGGCTGCAGACGGTGCCGGCAAATGCCATCGATGGTCAGGAAGCGAAGGAAATCACCTTCCCGGTGGGCAAGGCCGACACGCGCACGATGAGCGCCGAGGATTACCTCAAGACTTGGGCACTGCCCAACATGTTCTTCCACATCACCACGGCCTACGCCATCCTGCGCCACAACGGTGTGGTGCTGGGCAAGGGTGACTATCTGGCGGGTGTGGCTGCCTGAGTGGATTCCCCGGTCAAGCCGGGGAATGGCAGAAGAAACTCAGACCCCGTACTTGTCGCGGTAGGCCTGCACCTTGGGCAGGTGCTGCCCCAGTTCGCTGCCGCCTTGCGCAGTCAAATAGGCCAGCAGGTCTTCAAGCTTGGCAATCGCGCAGACCTGCAGGCCGAGCGTGTTGCGCACGTACTGCACGGCGCTGTGGGGTACGTCTTTGGTGGTGCCGTCGGCCTGCTTTTCGGTGGCCATTTCCTGGCGGTCCAGCGCAATCGCCACGGCGTGCGCGGTGGCGCCGGCTGCCTGGATGAGCGCAATCGATTCGCGTGCGGCAGTGCCGGCGCTCATCACATCGTCCACGATCAGCACGTGGCCTTTGAGCGGCGCACCGACCAGGGTGCCGCCTTCGCCATGGTCCTTGGCTTCCTTGCGGTTGTAGGCAAAGGGCACGTTTTTGCCCAGGCGCGCCAGTTCGACCGACACGGCCGCGCCCAGCGGGATGCCCTTGTAGGCGGGGCCGAAGATCATGTCGAATTCGATGCCGCTGGCCACCAGGGCCTTTGCATAGAATTGCGCCAGCCGTCCGAGTTTGGCGCCATCGTCAAACAGGCCGGCGTTGAAGAAGTAGGGGCTCATGCGCCCGGCCTTGGTCTTGAACTCGCCAAAGCGCAGCACGCCCGACTCGATTGCAAATTGCACAAATTCCTGCGCCAGGGCCTTCAGATCGGCCGCGCCTGCTGCGTTCACCATGGGGACATCCTTGTTCAAACTCACCAGCCTCAACCTCAACGGCATCCGTTCGGCCACGACCAAAGGGGTCGCCACCTGGCTGGAAAAACATGCCCCGGATTGTATTTGCGTGCAGGAGGTCAAGGCCCAGGCGCCGGACGTGGCAGGCAAGTTTGAGGAACTGGCGGGCCTCAAGGGCTATTTCCACTTTGCCGAGAAGAAGGGTTACTCGGGCGTGGGCGTGTACACCCGCCATGAGCCCAGCGATGTGGTGGTGGGCTTTGATGGCGGCGAGTTCGATGCCGAAGGCCGGTATGTGGAAACGCGCTTTGACACGCCCTCGCGCAAGCTGTCCATCATCAGCGTGTACTTTCCGAGCGGCTCGTCCGGCCCCGAGCGGCAGGAGGCCAAGTTCCGCTTCCTGGAAAAGATGTACCCGCACCTGATGGCGCTCAAAGCCCAACGCGAATTCGTCATTTGCAGCGATGTGAACATCGCGCACAAGGAAGCCGACCTCAAGAACTGGAAGGGCAACCTCAAGAACAGCGGCTTCCTGCCCGAAGAGCGCGCCTGGATGACGAAGCTGACCACCGAGGGCGGCATCGTGGATGTCTACCGCCGCCTGCAGCCCGACACCACCGACGCCTGCTACACATGGTGGAGCAACCGCGGGCAAGCCTACGCGAAGAACGTGGGCTGGCGTCTGGACTACCACCTGGCGACACCGGCCATTGCCGAGAAAGCGCGTGGCGAGGCCATTTACAAAGACGAGAAGTTTTCGGACCACGCACCGGTCACGATCGAATACGACCTGAGCCTGAAGTGACAGGTGTTTGTCTCCTCTTCGCTAAGCTGGATCCGCATCCAGAAAAACAAGAGGAGACGCCATGCCGACAGGCAGCCATCCGGCTTCGCGCCGGATTTTTGGTGCCCCATTGCGCTACATCCAGGGGCCCGGTGCCCTGAGTGAAACGGGGCCAACAGCCGCCGCCATGGGCCCACATGCCCTGCTGGTGGCCGATGCCTTTGTGCTGGAGATGGTGGAGCCGGCCGTGACCGGGAGTTGCAGGCAAGCCGGCACCCAGGTCACGCCCCTTGTGTTTGCCGGAGAAATCACGCCCGCCGAGATTGAGCGACTCGTGACGGCTGCGCGCGCCTTGCCGGCCCATGTGGTCATTGCGGCAGGGGGCGGCAAAGGCATCGACGCGGGCAAGGCCGTGGCGCATCGGCTGCAGTTGCCGGTCGTCACGCTGCCGACCATCGCATCGAACGACGCGCCGACCAGCAAGATTTATGTGGTCTACGACGAGCAACACCGTTTGCTCAAGGTGGAGCACATGCCCTGCAACCCGCATGCGGTGATTGTGGACACCGCACTGATCGCCAAAGCCCCGCGCAAGTTGCTGCTGGCCGGCATCGGCGACGCCATCTCCAAAAAATTCGAGGTGGCGCAGTGCCATGCGGCACAGGGCCCCAATATTTTTGGCGGGCTGGGCACGCGGGCCGCGCTGGCTTTGGCCGATCTGTGTTTCGACACCCTGCTGGCCCATGCCGACGGCGCGCTGGCTGCGCTGGAGCGCCAGAGCCCGGACCCCAGCCTGGAGGCCATCGTCGAAGCCAGCGTGTTGCTCAGCGGTTTGTGTTTTGAAAACGGCGGCTTGTCGGTCGCCCATTCCATGACCCGGGGCCTGTCGGCTTTGCCCGAAACCGCCCACGAACTGCATGGCCTGCAGGTGGCTTACGGCACGATGGTGCAGTGGCAGCTGGAACGCCGCCCCGCCACCTTCATGGACGAGATGCGGGCTTTTTACCGGCGCATTGGCCTGCCCATGAACCTGCGGCAGCTGGGCTTGCCGCGTGCAGCCACCGATGCCGACATCGACACCATTGCCGCCCTCACTTTGAGTGCGCCGCACATGCGCAACTTTGATCGTCCCTTGAGCGCGCAAGACCTTGTGCAGGCCATGCGGGCGGTCGAATCTGAAATTTCAACCCAGGAGACAAAGCATGAAACGCCGTGACATTCTGAAATTGGCCGGTGCCGTGGGCGCCGCAGGCAGCAGCACCCTGAGCTGGGCGCAGCAAGGCGCGTACCCCAATCGCCCGATCGAACTGGTGGTGTCGTTTGGCGCTGGCGGTGGCACCGATGTGCTGGCCCGCGCCCTGTCCGAAGGCCTGCGCACGCACCTGCCACAGCCGGTCACCGTCAACAACAAACCCGGTGCCAGCGGCTCGATCGGCATGACCGATGTGGCCCGCTCTGCGCCTGACGGCTACAAGCTGATCATGCTCACTGTGGAAGCGACGATCCTCTCGCACATCGGCATTGGTAAGGTGTCCAACCAGGACTTCACGCCGATCGCTCGCCTGAACTTCGACCCCTCGGCCATCACGGTGCGCGCCGACGCGCCCTGGAACACGCTCGAGGAGTTCATGGACGCCGCACGCAAGAAGCCTGGTGAAATTTCGGTGGGCAATGCTGGCCCCGGCTCGATCTGGCATGTGGCCGCCACTGCGCTTGAAGCGAAGACCGGCATCAAGGTCAACCACATCGGCTATCAGGGCGCTGGTCCGGCCGTGCTGGCGCTGGCCGGCGGCCATGTGGACGCGGTGGCTGTGAGCCCCGCAGAGGTGTCCACCCAGGTGCAGGCGGGCAAACTCAAGATCCTGGGTGTGATGGCCGATCAGCGCGTCAAGGGCTTCGAGAAAGTGCCCACCTTCAAGGAAAAAGGCATCGACCTGAAGCTGGGCGCCTGGCGTGGTCTGGCTGGCCCCAAGGACATGCCGGCCAACGTCGTTCAGGCACTCACCGAGGCGGTGAACAAGGCGGTCAACGAGCCGGTTTACAAGAACGCGCTGGAAAAGCTCAACCTCGGCCCGGCCTTTGGCGATGCGGCCACCTTCAAAACCATGATGGACCAGGACAGCCTGTCCTTCAAGGCACTGGCGGCCAAGATCGACCTCAAAGGCTGAGGACGGCCCTGAACGACAACACTTTGACTGGAGCATGAAGTGACGCAAGCTGTACCCTCCGATTCTGAAAAGTGGCAGCCTTACAAACACCCGATGCCCAAGGAGTCGCCGCCCGAGCTGGTGATTCCGAGCGTCATCCCGCAGGACGACCGCGTCTGGGTGCCGGTGGACGACAACGTCTGGTTCCGTCCGCTGTGCCTGAGCGCATCGAATGGCTATTGGGTCAACCTGCTAAAGGTGCGCAAGGCCGGCGTGCTCTCGAGGCACCGCCATCCCCAGCCTGTGCATGGCTATGTCATCAAGGGCAAATGGCGTTATCTGGAACACGACTGGGTAGCCACCGAAGGTGGCTATGTGTACGAGGCGCCTGGCGAAACGCACACACTGGTGGTTGACCCGGACACCGAAGAAATGATCACGCTGTTCCAGGTGAACGGCGCCATGATCTACGTCGACCCCGATGGCAACAACATCGGTTACGACGATGTGTTCACCCGGATTGCCAAATGCCGAGCCCATTACGCGTCCAACGGACTGGGCGAAGGCTATATCGACCAGTTCATCCGCTGAAGCGGCCTGGCCGGGCAGGGTGCGTTGTGCGTCTGCCCGGCGTTGTTCTGGCTAATTTTCACAGGCGTTTGGCCAACAATCCGAAAAACCTTTGCCTACTGTGGCGCGCCATCAGTTTTGCCTGATCGGCGAGTCTATTCTCGGCAGTTATCCTCACGCCACAAGACCTGCGGCATAGAGGACGACAAATGGGTTTGGATATCGAATTTCTTCGTGGCTGGATTGACCGAACTGAGTCGCTTCATGATGTCGCGACCGTTGTGCCTTTGCGTGCCTTGACTGCCACGCTCGACCGTGACGATCCGACTATTGACCTGGGCACCGATGTGCCGCCTTGCTGGCACTGGCTGTACTTTCTGCCACTGCACCGCCAGTCCGATATCGGTCCGGACGGACACGCCAAGCGTGGTGGTTTTTTGCCGCCGGTACCGCTGCCGCGGCGCATGTGGGCAGGCAGCCGCATCGAATTCCTGGCGCCCGTGCGCGCCGGCCAGGCCATCAGCCGAACCTCGTGCATTGCCGATGTGCGCATGAAAGACGGCCGCACCGGGCCGCTGGTGTTCGTGAATGTGCACCACGAGATCCGCGCCGAAGGAGAGTTGGCCATTCGCGAAGAACACGACATCGTCTACCGCGACATGCCACAAGCCGGCGAGCCCGCCCCTGCTGGTGTGCCTGCCCCCACCGACGCCACCTGGACGCGCGAGATCCGCCCCGACGATGTACTTCTGTTCCGCTATTCGGCGCTCACCTTCAACGGCCACCGCATCCACTACGACCGCCGCTACGTGACCGAGGTCGAGGGCTATCCGGGCCTGATCGTGCATGGCCCGCTGATCGCCACACTGCTGCTGGACCTGCTGCGCCGCGAGTTGCCCACCGCGCAGGTGCGCCGCTTCTCGTTCAAAGCCATGAAGCCGATCTTCGACATCGCCCCTTTCCGAGTCTGCGGCCGCATGGAGAGCTACAAGACCATCAGGCTGTGGGCCGTTACCCCTGAGGGCCACCTGGCCATGGACGCCACCGCCGACATTGCCTGAACGTACCGAACATTTACTGGAGACACCCATGTTCAACGATCCCGATCAGTACCAGGACATCCGCGACGCTGTGCGCGACCTGTGTGCCCAATTCCCTGACGAGTACCACCGCAAGGTTGACGAAAAGCGCGCCTACCCTGAAGAATTCGTCGACGGACTGACCAAGGCTGGCTGGATGGCCGCGCTGATTCCGCAGGAGTACGGTGGCTCGGGCCTGTCCATGGCCGAGGCCTCGGTCATCATGGAGGAGATCAACCGCTCGGGCGGCAACTCCGGCGCCTGCCACGGCCAGATGTACGTGATGAACGCCATCGTGCGCAGCGGCTCACAAGAGCAAAAGGAGAAATTCCTGCCGCGCATCGCCACGGGAGAGCTGCGCATCCAGTCCATGGGCGTGACAGAGCCGACCACCGGCAGCGACACCACCAAGCTCAAAACCAGCGCCATCAAGAAAGATGGCCGCTGGGTCATCAATGGCCAGAAAGTCTGGATCTCCCGCATTCAGCACAGCGATCTGATGATCCTGCTGGCGCGTACCACGCCGATTGACCAGGTCAAGAAACGTTCAGAAGGCCTGTCGTGTTTCCTGATCGACCTGAAAACCGCGATTGGCAACGGCCTGACGGTGCGGCCGATCCTGAACATGGTCAACCACGAAACCAACGAGCTGTTTTTCGACAACCTTGAAATCCCTGAAGACGCGTTGCTCGGAGAAGAAGGCAAGGGCTTCAAGACCCTGCTCGACGGTCTGAACGCCGAGCGCACCCTGATCGCGGCCGAATGCATTGGCGACGGTTACTGGTTCATCGAGCGCGCCCGCAAATACGCCAGCGAGCGCGTGGTGTTCGGCCGTCCCATCGGACAGAACCAGGGTGTGCAATTCCCGATCGCCGACGCTTTCATCGAACTCGAAGCCGCCAACCTGATGCGCTGGAGGGCCTGCGAAAAAATCGACGCCATGCAGAACGCGGGCGCCGAAGCCAACATGGCCAAGTACCTCGCGGCCAAGGCCAGCTGGGAAGCGGCCAACGTTTGCCTGCAGACGCACGGTGGTTTCGGTTTTGCCTGCGAATACGACATCGAGCGCAAGTTCCGGGAGACCCGTCTGTACCAGGTGGCACCCATCTCGACCAACATGATTTATTCCTACGTGGCCGAGCACATCCTTGGCTTGCCGCGTTCGTTCTGAGGGAACGCCAGAATGAGCCCTCAGTTCGAATTTCAACCAGGCAGTGGCGCCCCACATAATTGACCCATGCTCAAGTACCTCACCATCCCCGTCACCGCCTTCCAGCAAAACTGCTCCCTGGTCTGGGACGACCAGACGATGCAGGCCGCCGTCATCGACCCGGGCGGCGATCTGGATGTGCTGCTCGACGCCGTGAAAAAGCTGGACCTCCATCTGGAACAGGTCTGGGTCACGCACGGCCATCTGGACCATTGCAGCGGTGTAGCCGATCTGGCCGAACAGCTGGGGTTGCCGATCATCGGCCCGCACCGGGGTGACCAGTTCTGGATCGACGGCCTGCCGATGGCGGCTATGAACTACGGTTTTCCACCCGCGCGGCCCTTTACGCCCACACGCTGGCTCGAAGACGGCGACACCGTCACGCTGGGGTCGCACACGCTCAACGTGCGCCATTGTCCGGGCCACACGCCGGGCCATGTGGTGTTCCATTCGCCCGACATCCAGCGCGCGTTTGTGGGGGATGTGCTGTTTGCCGGCAGCATCGGGCGCACCGATTTTCCGCAAGGCAACCACGAGGACCTGATCCGCAGCATCCGTGAGCGCCTGTGGCCCATGGGCAATGACACGGTGTTCATTCCCGGGCATGGCCCCGAAAGCACGTTTGGCCGCGAGCGCCGCTCCAACCCCTACGTGCGCGACATGTGATCAGCCTGGCTGGCGGGCTTGCTGATACAGGTGCTGGACCTTGGGCAGGTTGGCCTCGAGCTCCTGGATGCGGTTGGTGCCGCTGGGGTGGGTGGACAGGAAGCCCGGGCCGCCGTTGCCGTTGGCGGCCAGCATCTTCTTCCACAGCTCGACGCTGGCTTCCGGGCGGTAGCCTCCGCGTGCGGCGATCTCCAGCCCCACCAGATCGGCATCCGTTTCATCGTCGCGGCTGTATTTGAGTGACAACAGCTGCGAGCCCAGGTCGGCAGCCACATTGCCCAGCTGGCCCAGCCCGAGCAGCTGCGAAGCCACCGACAGGCCGATGCTGGTGACCTGGCTTTTGGCCAGACGTTCGCGGGCGTGCTCACGCAGGGCATGCGCCATCTCGTGGCCCATGATCATGGCGATCTGGTCGTCGTCGAGTTGCAGCTGGTCGATGATGCCGGTGTAGAACGCGATCTTGCCGCCCGGCATGCACCAGGCGTTGAGCTGCTTGCTGCCGATCAGGTTGACCTGCCATTTCCAGTCGCGTGCGCGCGGATTCCACTGGGTGGTGTGCGGGATGAGTCTCTTGGCCACGGCATGCAGCCGTTGCAATTGCGGATGGCCATCGGGCGCCAGTGCACCTTTGGATTTGGCTTCGGCGAGCACCTGGCCGTATTGCTGGCGCGCGGAGCTTTCCAGGGTTTCAGCCGGCACCAGTTTGCGCACCTCGGACGCGCCGCCCACATTGACCTGGGCCAGGGCCGGTGTGGCCACTGCGACGCCTGCGGCCAGCAAAAAAGCACGGCGAGGCTGCCAGCGCTGCATGCTGGGCGCCGGAGCGTTCACTGAAGACTTGAGTTCGCAAAACAGGCACATGGTGGGCGAATCATAGCGATTCGGATCAACCTTGCCAGCCCGGATAATTGGCCGTATGAATGAAGCTCCAGCCCCGGGTTCCAGCCCGCCCACGCCTGCTCGCCTCAGCTGGCGACAGGCCCTGAGTCTGTACGCGCAACCCGCCAGTCTGCGCATGCTGGCGCTGGGGTTTTCGGCGGGGCTGCCACTGCTGCTGGTGCTGGGTACGCTGAGCTTTCGCCTGCGCGAAGCCGGCATCGACCGCAGCACGATCGGTTACCTGAGCTGGGTGGGTTTGGCGTATGGCTTCAAGTGGGTCTGGGCGCCGCTGGTTGACCGCATGCCCCTGCCCTGGCTCACGGCCCGGCTGGGACGGCGGCGCAGCTGGCTGCTGCTGGCGCAGCTCGTCATTGCGCTGGGGTTGGTGGGCATGGCCCTCAACGATCCGGCGCAGTTGCTGGCACCGCTGGTGTGGTGCGCGCTGGCAGTGGCCTTTGGCTCGGCCACGCAAGACATTGCGCTGGACGCCTACCGAATCGAATCTGCCGGGGCTGACGCGCAGGCCGCGCTGGCGGCCAGCTACCAGACGGGCTACCGGCTGGCCATGATCTGGGCGGGTGCAGGGGTGCTCTGGATTGCCGCCCGCGCCCAGGGCGAGCAGGCGGCGGGGTATGCCCATGCTGCCTGGCAGACGGCGTATCTGGTCATGGCCTTGAGTGTGCTGCCGGGCATGCTGACGGTGCTCTTCTCGCCTGAGCCGGCACCACGCCCGCTGGCGCCGGCGCGCAACCTGGACGAGTGGCTGCGTGGTGCCCTGCTCCAGCCGTTTGCCGACTTTTGGCACCGCTACCGCTGGCAGGCGGTGCTGGTGCTGGCGCTGATCGCGGTCTACCGCATCAGCGACGTGGTCATGGGCATCATGGCCAACCCGTTTTATGTGGACATGGGCTTCACCAAGGACGAGGTGGCGGCCGTGACCAAGGTCTACGGCGTGGTCATGACGCTGGTCGGGGCGTTTGTGGGCGGCCTGCTGTCGTCGCGCCTGGGCGTGATGCGGGTGCTGATGCTGGGGGCTGTGCTGAGCGCGGCGAGCAACCTGCTGTTTGCCTGGCTCCATGGCGTAGGGCACGACGTGACGGCGCTGATCCTGGTGGTCTCGGCCGACAACCTGGCCAGCGGCATCGCCTCGGCGGCCTTCATCGCGTATTTGTCTTCGCTGACCAACATCAGCTACTCGGCCACGCAGTACGCGCTGCTCAGTTCCATGATGTTGTTGCTGCCCAAGTTCATCGCGGGGTTCTCGGGCGACTTTGTGAACGCCCACGGCTATGCCGCTTTTTTCCATGCCACCGCGTGGCTGGGGGTGCCGGTATTGCTGCTGGTGTGGCTGGCGTCTCGGGTACGGGCGGTAGGCTGAGGTTTACCCAACTTTACGGCTCCGACACGCAGGGGCCGAGGGTGCGGAGGATGATCGGAACATGACAGCACTGTTGATGATCGAAGACGATGAGCGCCTGGCGGGCATGGTGTCGGACTATCTGGCGGCCTCGGGTTACCAGGTCAGCCACGCGCCCGACGCCACTTCGGGTCTGGAGCGCCTGCAGCAGGCGCACCCTGAGCTGGTGATTCTGGATCTGATGCTGCCCGACATGGATGGCCTGCAGGTCTGCCAGCGCATCCGCAGCCTGCCCGGTGCCGCCGCTCAGGTGCCGGTCCTCATGCTCACGGCCAAGGGCGATCCGATGGACCGCATCATCGGCCTGGAGATGGGCGCCGACGACTACCTGCCCAAACCGTTTGAGCCGCGCGAGCTGTTGGCCCGCATCCGCGCCATCTTGCGGCGCAAAGGTCATGGCGTGGCGCCCGCGCCGCAGACCCTGCAGTTTGGCTCGCTCGACATCGACCGTGACGCGCGGCAGGTCTCGGTGCGTGGTGTGGCCTGCGACCTGACCTCCTACCAGTTCGACCTGCTGGTGGCGCTGGCGGAACGCGCGGGCCGTGTGCTCACCCGCGACCAGATCATGGAGGCGGTGCGCGGGCGCGAGCTCGAAGCCTTTGACCGCTCCATCGACGTGCACATGGGCCGCATCCGCGCCGCCATCGAAGACGACGCCAAGCACCCCAAACGCATCCTGACCGTGCGCGGTGTGGGCTATGTGTTTGCACGGCAGCAGGATTGAGTCCCGCTCATGTGGTCCAAGCACCTTTACCTGCGCATCTGGCTGGCCGTGGTGCTGGGCGTGACCCTGCTCATGACGGTGGTCGGCTGGGCTTGGCACGTGTCGATCGAGCACACTGTGGCGAACCCGCCGCTGCGCGAGTGGATTGTGCGCAATGCACAGGGCGATGTGCTGGCCAGCACGACGGCACGCCCGCAGCCTGGTACCCCACTGGAGATCGAGGTGCCGATGGCAGGACATCCGCCGGTGCAGCTGTTTCTGGAGCGTCGACTCGAAAGTCCGGGGGGCAACAGGTTGCATCTGGGGGGGCGTCCGCCACACCCGCGTGACTTGTCGCCCTGGTGGGCGCGTCCCCCCTATGGGTTCATCTGGATGCTGGCCCTGATGGGGCTGGCGGCTGCGCTGGCCTTGTACCCGGTGGTGCGCCGCCTGACCAAGCGGCTCGAGGGGCTGCAGCAGGGCGTTCAGCGCTGGGGCGATGGTGACTTGTCGGCGCGTGTGCCTGAAGCTGGCGATGATGAGGTGGCCGACCTCTCGCGCCGCTTCAATGCGGCAGCCCAACGCTTGCAGAGTTTGATGTCGGCGCAGAAGTCGCTGTTGGCCAATGCCTCGCACGAACTGCGTTCACCACTGGCCCGCATCCGCATGGGACTGGAACTGATGGACACACCCGGCGCCAATTCAGCGGTGCGTGAGCGCACGCGACATGAAATCCTGCGCAACATGGCCGAGCTCGATCAGCTGATTGACGAAATCCTGCTGGCCAGCCGTCTCGATGCGCGCGAGGCCGATATGGGCACGATCGAAGCCGTTGATCTGGTGGGGCTGTGCGCCGAAGAATGCGCCCGTGTAGGCGCCACACTCGACGTGCCCGAAGGCATGACCAGTCTGGATGTGCAAGGCGTGGCCAAACTGCTGCGCCGCATGGTGCGCAACCTGCTGGAAAACGCCATGCGCTACGGCGCGGCAGCAGGCCACGAAGGCGATGTGGTGCTCAGCCTCTCGCGCGAGAGCGGATCGCCCGTTCTGCGGGTGTGTGATCGCGGCCCGGGCGTGCCTGCCGAATACCGTGACCGGATCTTTGAACCCTTCTTCCGGTTGCCGGGTGCCAGCGAACGTGCAGGCGGTGTAGGTCTCGGCTTGGCGCTGGTCAAGTCGATTGCCGAGCGGCATGGGTGGAGGGTGAGCTGCTGCGAGCGTGCGCAGGGCGGTGCCTGCTTTGAGGTTTTCTGTGAGGATCCTCAGCGCTGAAAGTCGTCTCTGAGGTATTGGCGGTCGTACTTGAGCGCGGCCTGCCTGAAGAAAAATTCCAGTGAAATGAACAGGCTGTACAGAAATCCCGGGCCGCCCTCCAGAAAGGCGCGCTTGAAGAAATACAGCCGGATGAACATCCAGAAAGAGGACAGCAAGCCCCGCATGACACCCCCTCGGCGGTTCTTCTTGGCGCGTTTTGCGGCGCCAAGCATGGCGTACTGCGTGAGTTTTTTCAAACTGTCGTGAATGGTTTCCCGCGAGTAATGCCACAGAGGGCTTTTGAACACATGACGTTCGGCTTTCGGGTTACTCAGGTTGGCGTGCTCATGCACCACTCCGTCAAAGCCGAGGAGCATGTCCCGGCGAAACAATCTGGGCAGACTCTTGCGCGAAATGACCCGACGCAAAGGGCGTCCGAAGGCGACTTCAAGCCAGTAGGTTTCCCAGACGTCTGGAAGGTTTGACATGACAGCCGCTTGGATCTCGCCCTGCAGCTCCGGCTGAATGAGTTCGTCTGCATCCAGAAAGAAGATGTAGTCGCCCGTGCAGTGTTGCAGCAGACGGTTGCGTTGCTCGGCAAAGCCTTGCCAGTTGTCATGTATGTGGACCTTGGCTCCCAGGTTCTGGGCGAGGGCAACGGTCTTGTCCTTGCTGCCGCTGTCCACCACGATGATTTCATCGGCGAAGAGTGCACTTCGGATGCAGGCTTCTATCCTGCGTTCCTCGTTCATGGTGAGGATGCCAATCGTCAAACGCGGGCGCGAGGGTGTGTTCATGGTTTCCATTGGATCAGTCCACACAAGCGTCCCCACATGCGGGTCACCAGTCTGGGGGATGGCAGCAGAAGTCGCACGGGCAGGGCCAGTGCCGTGCTCAGCAGCAAACGGGCCCGTTGGGACCGGGCCTGGTCAATGCCGTGGTGCTTGGCGGCGAAGATCAGTTTTGACTGTGCGTGGTGATAGCCGCGCAGGTATTCGTGTCGCCAGGGATGCTTGCCGCGCACCGATCCCCTTGAGCGGTGTGTGGCGTGAATGTGGGGGGCCAGCAGCATGCCTCGTTGTTTCTGGAACAGGCGCAGACAGAGGTCGTCATCTTCGTAGTAGAGGAAGAAGCGCTCGTCAAACCAGTCGTCGGTCTTGAACAGACTCATGCGGGCCAGAATGGCTGCACCGCAAATGAACCCGACGCAGCATGTGCCAGTGGCTGCCGGACCAAGAGACTTCCAGCGGTCGCTGGGCCAGCGGTAGTTCACCTCAGGGCTGCCGTTGGCTTGCATCAACTGAGGCGCCACCAAAGAGGCTTCCGGGAACTGGCCGGCCACGCCCAGCAGGTCCAGAACGCTGCGGGCATCCAGCTCGCAGTCTGGGTTGAGCATCAGTGCAAAAGGTGTTCGCACAAGTGCCAGGGCCCGATTGTTGGCTGCACCAAACCCCAGGTTACGGTTTTGAGGCAACCACAGGGCTTGAGGGAGATGCTTTGCTGCCGCCTGAGCAGTGTCGTCTTCGCTGCCGTTATCGACAATGCAGACGTGCGGAAAGCCGAGCAGCAATTCGCCAAGCCGTGGCATGCAATGTGCGCTGTTGAACGACACCACGATCACCGTGACATCGTTCAGGCTGGACGCGCCAGCAGGCGCTGCGTTGTGATCGTTCGTCAAAGCTTGGCCTGGACGAAGAGGGATCAATGGCCGTGGCTGACCACTTCACCCGCTTTGAGTCTGTACACCGTGCCGCAGTAAGGGCAGCGGGCTTCGCCGGTCTTGGCCACGTCCAGGTAAACCTTGGGGTGGCTGTTCCAGAGTTTCATGTCGGCCTTGGGGCTGGGGCAAAACACGCCGCCCTGGGGGTTCAGGTCCTTGGCCAGCAGTTCAACGGTGGCGTTGCTCATCTCGAACTCCTCAGACCTTGGTCAGCCAGTGGGCGTACTTGGGGTTGCGGCCATTGACGATGTCAAAGAACGCGTTCTGGATCTTTTCGGTGATCGGGCCGCGGCTGCCGATGCCGATCTGGATGCGGTCGAGTTCGCGGATCGGCGTGACTTCGGCGGCGGTGCCGGTGAAGAAGGCCTCGTCAGCGATGTAGACCTCGTCGCGGGTGATGCGCTTTTGCACGATCTCCAGCCCCAAGTCGGCGCAGATGTGGAACACCGTGTTGCGGGTGATGCCGTTGAGGGCACCTGCAGACAGGTCGGGCGTGTAGACCTTGCCGTCCTTGATGACGAAGATGTTTTCGCCCGCACCTTCGGACACGAAGCCCGACGAGTCCAGCAGCAGCGCTTCGTCGTAACCGTCGTCCGTGGCTTCCATGTTGGCCAGGATGGAGTTGGTGTAGTTGCTCACCGCCTTGGCCTGCGTCATGGTGATGTTGACGTGATGGCGTGTGTAGCTGCTGGTCTTGACGCGGATGCCGCGCTTGAGGCCCTCTTCGCCCAGGTAGGCGCCCCAGGCCCAGGCGGCAACCATCAGGTGGATGGTGTTGCCCTTGGGGCTCACGCCCAGCTTCTTGTCGCCGATCCAGGTCAGCGGGCGCAGGTAGCAGCTCTCGAGCTTGTTCTCGCGCACCACGGCTTTCTGGGCTTCATTGACCTGTTCCTTGGTGAAAGGAATGGCCATGCGCAGGATCTTGGCGCTGTTGAACAGGCGGTCGGTGTGTTCCTGCAGGCGGAAAATGGCAGTGCCATTGACCGTGTTGTAGGCGCGCACGCCCTCGAAAGCACCGCAGCCGTAGTGCAGCGTGTGGGTCAGCACATGGATCTTGGCATCGCGCCAGTCCACCATCTGGCCATCCATCCAGATTTTGCCGTCACGGTCGGACATCGAGGGGATCACGTTGGTCATTGAAATTCCTTCAGTAGCCTGAGAAGTACTCCGCGTGCGGGAGTAAAACGGTCATTTTACGTCCGGCGACGGGTCGGGTTCGGCCGGGCGGCTGAGCGTCCAGGCCAGGAGCTTGCCGCCGACAAAAGTGCAGGACACCGTGGATTGCCCCGTGTCGGTCCAGACGAAAACCTCGGGCTGCTCGTCCTTGGGCGTCTGCAGGGCGCCAAGCGAACGGGTCATGGCGATCACATGCATCAGCGTCATGCCTTTTTTGAGTTTGGCGTTGAGCATGACGGCACTGGCCACATGACCCACCGGACGGCTGGCGGCTTTCTTGAGGATGGTCATCAGCCTTGTGAAGTGCAGCAGGATCCACATGACCACTCCGCCGGCTGCCAGCGCTATCCCCGCCCAGCCAAATTGGCGCCACGCACCGATGGTCAGGACGATCACCGCGATCGGGACCGGAATTTTGTTGAAGTTCATCGGATGATCAGTTGTAACAAGAAGTTTTCCATAATGGGGGTATGGCAAATCAAGCAAAAATCCTGACGCTCGTCATCAATCTGGATCGCTCACCACACCGCCTGGCCCAGATTTCCAGACAACTGGAGAATATCAGCTGGCCCTGGGAGAGGTTGTCGGCGGCGGATGGCAAGAACCTCTGCATGGACGATCAGAACCTGGTGGATGTCGGCGCCTTCAAACGCAAGCACGGCAAGATGCCTTTGCCAGGCGAGGTGGGTTGTTATTTGTCCCATGTCTGGGCAATGCGTCGCCTCCTGGAGACGGATCACGATTACTTGTTGATCCTGGAGGACGATCTGAGGATCGGACCTGACCTACAGGCGGTCATCCATGCTTTGGTTCAGCAAGCAGATCAATGGGATGTCGTCATGCTTTCTGGCGTTCGCAGCGGCAATCCGATGCGCCTGTCGTCTCTGGTTGCGCACTATGCGCTTGCGGTACCCCTGGCCCGGTATGCCGGCTCCAGTTGCTATCTGATGAGCCGCAACGCGGCATCGCGCTACCTGCAAGACCTTTTGCCGATGAGCCTGCCCTATGACCACGAATACGACCGCGCCTGGGCCAGGGGCCTGAAAACCCGCATCGTGACGCCGGCACCCTGCCAGCACAGCTTCGAAGATGGCTCTGACCTGCACCCCCCGGGCGTGGTGCGCAACAATTTCCACTGGACCCGGAGGCTGGGTACCTATGGTTGGCGCCTCCGAACCGATGTACGCCGAATCGTGCATGGCCTTGGCCAGTGGCTGAGATACCGGACTTGACGCCCCTTCGCGTCAATCCAGCCCGCGTACCACCTGCATCGCTTCCTCGATCCGCTCCACGCCGTGGATGGTCAGGCCTGCATAGGCTTTGTCACCTTTCTTGGGCATATTGGCTTTGGGCACCACGGCCACGGTAAAGCCCAGTTTGGCGGCCTCCTTCAGGCGCTCCTGACCGCGGGGCGCTGGACGCACCTCGCCGGCCAGACCCACCTCGCCAAAAGCGATGAAGCCTTTGGGCAGTGGTTTGCCGCGCAGGCTGCTGGTGATGGCCAGCATGACCGACAGGTCGGCTGCGGGCTCGCGGATGTGCACACCGCCCACCGCATTGACGAACACGTCCTGGTCCATGCAGGCCACGCCGGCGTGGCGGTGCAGTACCGCCAGCAGCATGGCCAGGCGGTCGCGTTCCAGGCCCACACTCAGGCGCCGTGGGCTGGGGCCGCCGCTGTCCACCAGTGCCTGGATCTCCACCAGCATGGGGCGCGTGCCTTCGAGCGTGACCATCACGCAGCTGCCGGGCACCGGCTCGCTGTGCTGGCTCAAAAAGATGGCGCTCGGGTTGGTCACGCCCTTGAGGCCTTTTTCGGTCATGGCGAAAACGCCAATCTCGTTGACCGCACCAAAGCGGTTCTTGATGGCGCGGATCAGGCGGAAGCTCGAATGCGTATCGCCTTCAAAGTACAGCACGGTGTCGACCATGTGTTCGAGCACGCGCGGGCCGGCCAGTGCGCCTTCCTTGGTCACATGGCCGACCAGCACGATGGCGGTGCCGCTGGCCTTGGCCGCGCGCGTCAGGTGCGCCGCGCATTCGCGCACCTGCGCCACCGAGCCGGGCGCGCTGGTGAGCTGGTCCGAGTACACGGTCTGGATCGAGTCGATGATCGCCACCCTGGGCGAGCGCGCCTGCAGCGTGGCGAGGATTTTTTCCAGCTGGATTTCGGCCAGCACCGGCACCTGCGAGCCGGCCAGACCCAGCCGGCGCGAGCGCAGCGCGACCTGCGCGCCGCTTTCTTCGCCCGTGACGTAGAGCGTTTCCAGACCGGCACGCTCCAGCGCGTCCACCGCCTGCAAGAGCAGCGTCGATTTGCCGATGCCCGGGTCCCCGCCGATCAGCACCACACCGCCTTCCACGATCCCTCCGCCCAGCACCCGGTCCAACTCTTCCTGCCCGGTGGGGTGGCGTTCCACGTCGGTGGCTTCGATCTGCGACAGTGGCATCACCTCGGCCGCGGGGGCCAACCCTTGTGCCAACGCACTGCCGAAGCGGTTTTTGCCGCCTGCGGGCTCGGCCACGCTCTCCACCAGGCTGTTCCAGGCGCCGCAGCTGGGGCATTTGCCCAGCCAGCGCGGCGTGGTGCCGCCGCATTCGTTGCAGGTGTAGAGGGTTTTTTCCTTGGCCATAGGGCGATTGTGCCGCCTGATCAGGCTCGCCCTTGCCGGGCCCGTCCCTCTATAGTCAGAGCCTTTGCTTGTGGATTTGCCCGTGCCACCTCGTCGCCCTTCTGTTGACCCCGATGCGCCCTCAGCTTCGGCCCTGCGGGTGCAGCCGCCCGAGGCCGAGCCCCTGTCCAAAGCCGCGCAGGCCTATAACCTGCAGTTGCGCCGGGTGGACACGCTGCGCGCCCAGTTGGACGATCTGGATGCCCTGGGTCAGCACCAGCGTACAGAACGTCACCGCCTGCTGGTGCCCTTGCAGCAGCGCCTGAGCGCGGCGCGCCGGGCCTGGGTACTGGCGCTCGACGCGCAGTTGGCGGGTGATGAACTCGGTCCCCGTCACCGCAGCCTGGCTGCCCGCACTTTGTGCGAACACGCCCACGCCCTGGCCGAGGCGGGCGAGGCCGACATGGCTGCCCTGCACGACCGTTACAGCCGCAACACTTTGGCTCAGTTGCGGCAAGCGGCTGCGCGTCAACTGCGTGAGCAAATCGAGGCAGCGCTGGGTGCGCCGCTGCAAGGTGTGACCGATGACGCCAACGCCGATGCGCTTTGGCAGGCTGCAAGGCAGCAATGGCAGGACGGGCGCGACGCCGTCCGCGACAAAAAACAGGCGCGGGCCGAGGCGCGCAAAACCCGCCGCCCTGGTGTGGTGGCGCAGCAGCTGGCCGAGCTGCACATCGACGCCGACACCCGGCTGCGCCACCTGTTCCGTCAGCTGGCCAGTGCCCTGCACCCCGACCGCGAGCCCGACGAGGCCACCCGCCTGCACAAGACGGCGCTCATGAGCGAAGCCAATGCCGCTTACGAACGCAAGGATCTGGTGACGCTGATGCAGATCCGGCAGCGTGCAGCGCTGGCGCCGTCCGAAGCGGTTTCACGCACGTCCGACGAAGCCTTGGCCGCGCTGACCCTGCTGCTCAAGCAGCAGGTGGCAGAGCTGGAGCGGGAGCGCGCGGCGCGTCAGCGCGACCTGGCGCTGGAGCACCGCCTGCCCGAGGGCGTGAACGCCAATGCGGCCAGCCTGCAGACACAGCTGCAAACGCAGGCGCAGGCCCTTGAGGCCAGGGTGTGTGAACTGGAGGACGCGCTGGCGCAGGCGGCAGACCTGGCCGGGCTCAGACGCTGGCTGAACCGGCAGAGCGACTGAGCGCTGCGTCCAGACCTTTTGCCAGATCGGCCAGGATCACGGCGGCTGGCGCCGCCCGGCACCCACTGGCGTTTTGACCGGACCACAGGGGGGTGCAGTCGGTGCGACCCAGCTTCTCAAAGTGCGCGCGCAGTGGCGCCACGGCGGCAGTCGCCAACGGAAAGGCGGGGGCTGCGGGGTTCAGGGATCCCAGCGTGCGCATCAGCCGGTTGACAATGCCGCGTGCTGGCCGACCGCTGAACAGGGTCGTCAGCTCGGTGTGGCGTGCGGCTTCGCTCATGAGGGCTGCGCGGTGCAGGGCGCTGGTGCCCGCTTCCGGGCAACACAAAAAGGCGGTGCCGACCTGCACGCCCGAAGCGCCCAGAGCCATGGCGGCGCGCACACCGTCCGCACTGGCAATGCCGCCGGCCGCGATCACCGGCAGCTTCACGGCGGCCACCACCTGCGGCAGCAGCGCGAAGGTGCCGAGCTGGGTGCCCAGTTCAGCGGAGAGGAACATGCCCCGGTGCCCGCCGGCCTCCAGCCCCTGCGCAATCACGGCGTCTACCCCATGGGCTTCGAGCCAGAGGGCTTCTTCTACCGTGGTGGCCGAGGAGAGCACCCGGCTGCCCCAGCTTTTGACGCGCTCCAGCAGGTTCGGTGCGGGCAGGCCGAAATGGAAGCTGACGACGGGCGGGGCAAAGGGTTCGACCACGTCGGCCACCGCGTGCGAGAACGGCACACGCCCGGCCCCTGCAGGCACGCTGGCCGGGTCGATACCGGCCTCGTCGTAGAAGGGGCGCAGGACCTCGCGCCAGCGGGCCTCCACCGCATCGTCCGGTTGCGGCGGGGTGTGACAAAAGAAGTTCACGTTCCATGGCCCCTGGGCCTGCTGGCGCAGCAACTGCAGCTCGGCACGCAGGGCTTCGGGCGAGAGCATGGCGGCGGGCAGGCCGCCCACGCCGCCAGCGGCGCACACGGCCAGTGCCAGGTTCGAGCCCTGGGCGCCCGCCATCGGGGCCTGCAGCAGGGGCAGGCGCGCGGGGATCAGGTCGGTCAGGGCGGTGTGGTGGTTCATGCTGCAAGGTTAGCGCATGGCGGGCCGCCTCACTGCGCCAGCGCTTCAAACGGCAGGCTCTGCTTGACGAGGATGACGGTGCAGGGGGCTTCCATGGCCACCTTGATCGGCACCGTGGCCACGAAGCGCTGCATCTGCAGGCCGTGGGTGGCGGCGCCCATGATGATCATGTTCACGTTGTTGGTGTCGGCGTACTTGAGCAGGGCCTCGGCCACATCGCCCGATTCGAGTACGTGGAACGAGGCTTGGTGGCTGTTCAGCTCCAGCGGCTCGGCCCACTGTTTCATGCGGGTGATGTGCTGGCGGCGCAGCGTCGTTTCGCTGCGTTCACTGTCGGTGCTGCTGGCCTCGCCGTGAGAGATCACCGTCACACAGGCCAGGCGTGCGCCAGGTCGGATGCCCAGCGAGCGCCCTACCGCTTCACGCAGCGAATACAGCGTGGCATCACTCACGTCCTGGTGCGGGATGGCGACCATCACAATCGGTACTTCCTCGATCTGGCGCGAGGGCAGGGGCGAGGGTTGGTAATGTTTGCCGGCGGCACGGATCCAGCGCTTGAAGTGCGTCCAGAAACCGGTGCCCTCGGTCTGCTTGCCACGGGCAGTCACGGTGACCTGATCCGGGTTCGTCAAGTCAAAAGCCAGCAAGGAGGCTGAGCCATAGCGCCGCCCGGCTTCGGGCTCCAGGCAGCGCAGGGTGATTTCCTGCAGCCACTCGGGCAGGTCAGGCCGGCGCTTGCGTGGCGGCACCGGGTCCATCCACAGGCGCTGGCGCATGCCGGCCTGGGTGGCGGGTTCGCCGAAAGGTGTTTCGCGGGTGGCCAGCTGGTAGAGCATCACGCCGATGGCGAACACGTCGCTGCGCGGGTCGCCGCGCACGCCCACCACCTGCTCGGGTGCGATCCAGATCGGCGAGCCCACCGCCTTGCGGAATTCCTCGGCCAGCAGGTCGGGGTAATGCGCGTGGCAAGACAGTCCGAAGTCCAGGAACACGGCCGAGCCGTTGGGCCGGATCAGCACGTTAGCGGGTTTGATGTCGAGGTGACAGACGTTCTGTTTGTGCAGGCTGTGCGCGGCCTTGGCGACGGCGGCGCCCAGGCGGGCGATCTCCTGTGGCTCCAGCGGTGCTTCGCGCTCCAGCCAGTGCTCCAGGGTGTTCCCCTCGATGTATTCCATCACCAGATACGGCAGGCGACTGAGATCGCCTGCCGCTACAAAGCGCGGCACATGCGGGCCTGTCAGCGAGGGCATGATCATCAGCTCGACCTCGAAGCTGAGGATGGTTTCAGCCCCGTCGCCGGCCGTCATGCGCGGGATCTTCATCGCCATCGGGAACTCGGCCTCGCGCCGCTGGCCGTCCGGGCCGGGCGCGTGCTGCACCTCGTAGATGTGGGCCATGCCGCCGGCGTGGATACAGCGGCCGACCTCGAAGCCGTCGATCAGGGTGCCGGGTTCGAGCAGTTTCAACGCCCTTCCTCCAGCCGGGAAGCAAAGAACTCCGGCAGGCCCGCGCGGCGAATCGCCGCGGCAGCGGCAGCATGGTCGTAGAGCACGCGGTGGAAGGTGATGCGGCCGCTTGTATCGTCGTAGACGGCGTACATGGCACGGGTGTCGCCATCCCTCGGCTGGCCAACCGAGCCGACGGTGGCCACCCACGAGCGGTGCCTGGGCAGTGGCACCGGCACACCAGGGGTGGGGGTGAAGGGCATCAGGCTCTGGCCGCTGCCCTGGTAGAAAAGGGTCTGCTCATGCACATGGCCGACGAACACATGGCTGCTGTTTTCACCCTGCGCCGCAGCGTCCAGGCACTGTCGCGCGGCGCGTTCGTTGTCCACATAGCGCCACTCTTTGGGGTGGTGTGCGCTGGCATGTACCAGCAGCATGTGCCCGAAGCGCTGCGACAGTGGCAGGTGTGCCAGAAAGCGACGGCAGTGTGGTGGCAGTTGCTGGTAAGTCCAGGCGGCCGTCATGGCGCCCAGACTGCCCTCGGCCTGCGGGGGGCTGACGGCCATGGCGTCGTGGTTGCCCTGCAGCACGCAGGCGCCATCGCCGTGCCAATGCATGATGCGTTCCACCACGGGCAACGGGTCTGCGCCATAGCCCACCGTATCGCCGAGCACGGCCCAGCGCTCCACCCCCTGCCGGCGTGCATGGTCTTCGCAGGCATTCAGGGCCTGTATGTTGGCGTGGATGTCGGACAGCAGGGCCCACTTCATGGCGATCTCCTCAAGGCCTGCATCTTCGCGCACATGCCTGATGGCAAGCTTGCACCTGTCAGTCGTTGGCGGTTTTGACCCGCGTCAATCGCCTGTGACCGCAAACGGGGAAAATAAACCCATGAATTTGCGAAAAAGAAGAGTTCAGCTGCTGATTCGCCGTGGCTTGATCTACTCCCTGCTGCTGGCCTTGGCCATTTTGGGGCTGGGCGGTCTGGGTTTCTGGATGATCGACCCGCGCATCACCAGTTTCGGCGACGGTTTGTGGCTGGCCTTCACCACTGCGGCCACCGTGGGCTATGGCGATGTGATTCCGCACACCACGGCATCGCGCCTGTTCTCGGTCGTGGTGGTTTTGCTCGGCCTGGCCGTGTTGTCCCTGGTCACGGCTTCCTTGTCGGCCATTTTTGTCGAAAAGGAAGTGGAAGCCGAAGACCGCAACATCGAGCAGGACCTGCTGCGTGAGTTGCGGGTGCTGCGCGAAGAGTTGCACAGCTTGCGCCAGGATGTGCGCGAATTGCGCCAGCCGCGCTGAGCCTCTCAGCGCCCGCTGAACCGGGCGGCGCGTTTTTCCACAAACGAGCGCACGCCTTCGGCCGCATCTTCGCTGCGTGAGAGGCGTTTTTGAACGTCCATGAAGTCCTGCATGGCTGCCAGCGGACCCTGCTCCACGCCCTTGAGCACGTTCTGCCGTGTGGCCACCACCGCCAGCGGCGCCTGCGCCGCGATCTGCTGCGCGATGCGCAGGGCCTCGGCACGCTCCTGTCCGCTTGCCACCACCTTTTGCACAAAGTTCAACCGCAGCGCTTCGGCACTGTCGAACACATCGCCGGTGAGCAGGTGCAGCAGCGCGTTGCCCATGCCGGCACGCTCGGCCATGCGCAGCGTGGCGCCACCCGTGGCCATGATGCCGCGTGCCACTTCAAGTTGAGAAAACCGGCAGTCATCAGCAGCCACCACGATGTCGGCGGCCAGCATCAACTCGATGCCCAGCGTGTAGGTGATGCCACACACCGCTACCACTATGGGTTTGGTGCGGCGGCGGTAGCCTTCCATGCCCAGGTTGAGCGGGTCGACCAGTCCGAGCGGCACGGCTTTTTCGCCGCGCTGCATCAGCGGCGCGATGGTGGGCAGGTCCAGCCCGGCGGTGAAGTGCGCGCCCTCGGCAACCAGCAGGCCCACGCGCAACGCCGGCTCGTCGTCGAGTCGGGTGTAGGCCTCGCCCAGTTCGCGGAACATCTTGGGCGTGAAGCCGTTGCGCTTGGCAGGGCGATTGATGGCGATCTGCAGCACCTCACCCACTACAGTGGTGTCGATGCTGCCTTCGGGATGGGGTGCGGTCGTGCTCATGGCAGGCATGCTAGGGCGCTGCGCCCTGCATGCCATTCACCCCGGTGACAGGGCGCTCAATACTTGTAAACGCCCTGGCCGGTCTTGCGGCCCAGACGGCCTGCTGCAACCATTTCTTTCAGCAAGGGGCTGGGGCGGTATTTGCTGTCGCCAAACTCCTTGAGGTAGACCTCCATCACGGCCAGACACACGTCCAGACCGATCATGTCGGCCAGGGCCAGCGGGCCGATGGGCTGGTTGCAGCCGAGCTTCATGCCGGCGTCGATCGCCTCGGCTTCGGCCAGGCCTTCGCCCAGCACAAAGAAGGCTTCGTTGATCATGGGCACCAGAATGCGGTTGACCACAAAGCCCGGCGCGTTCTTGACGGTGATCGGGGTCTTGCCCAGTGCCAGCGCCAGCTCGTGCACCGCGTCGTGTGTGGCGTCGCTCGTCTGCAAGCCACGGATGATCTCCACCAGCGCCATCATCGGCACCGGGTTGAAGAAATGCATGCCGATGAAGCGGTCGGCGCGCTGCGTGGCGGCGGCCAGCTGGGTGATCGAGATCGACGAGGTGTTGGACGCGATGATCACGTTGGGGGCCAGCAGACCGTCGAGCTGCTTGAGGATCTTGATCTTGAGTTCGTGGTTCTCGGTGGCGGCTTCGATGACCAGCTGCGCGCCCTTGAGGTCGTCGTAGCTGGTGGAGCCTTTGATCCGGCCCAGCGCAGCGGCCTTGTCGGCTTCGGAAATCTTTTCCTTCTTGACCAGACGGTCCAGGCTGCCCGAGACGGTGGCCACGCCCTTGGCCACGGCGGCCTCGGAAATGTCGACCATGACGACGTTCACGCCCGACACGGCGCAAGCCTGCGCGATGCCATTGCCCATGGTGCCAGCGCCGATGATGCCTACGGTTTGGATGCTCATTTGGATGCTTTCTTCAATGCCAGAGAAGGAATTAACCGAGCCATCTTAGCGGGTTTGATTGGCCAGCCGCTGACAGGAATACCGGTTTATTTCCTATCGATATTTACAAATAAACTGACTCAAAATTAATTTGAGCGGGTGGCTAATGCGTAACTTCCAGCCATGGCCCCCATTCCGGAAACCCAGGCATTTGCCGAGCGTCTGCGCCGCGCGCTGGATGCGGCGGGTGTACGCCCCTCGCCAACCGTGGTGGCCAATGAGTTCAACCAGCGCTACTGGGGTCGCAGCATCACGCCCCACACCGCGCGCAACTGGTTGCTGGGCCAGGCCTTGCCCACACAGGACAAGCTGGTGGTGCTGGCCGAATGGCTGCAGGTCAGTCCCGACGAGCTGCGCTTTGGCAAGGCGGCGTCAGGTTCTCGTCTGTCCGATGCCGATGCCCAGTTCGAGCAACTGGACATGGCCGACCGCGAAATGATCCACCGCTACCTCAGCCTGCCCACCGCTGACCGCAAGACGGTGCGCGAGGTGGTGGCCGCGATGGCGGTGGCGGCGGGGGCGAAGAAGAAGCCGGGCAGCAGTTGATGCCCAGAGTCCCGGCGACGGGCTTCAGTAGCTGACAGTCAGACTGGTTGTGCCTTCGACCACTGTTTCACTCAGCCGGGTCAGCACACCGGCAGGCGTCATCCTGAAAGTGATGGTACTGGTGGACGTGACAGTGTTACTCGTATTTTTTTCGACTTCAATGATTTTCAGCAATGCTGTGGATGCCGTGTCCGGTTCCAGCACGAAGGTAGACGTTGTGGTTCCGACGCGGCTGGTTTTGCCGGAGCTCGTGTAGCGATCAGAAACATACCAGACGGCCGTGTCATTCACGCGGGCTGTGGCGGGGATTGGGGCAGAGCTGGTGACCACCTCGTATTCACTGCCATTGAACCCCAATGGGTTGTAATTGCTGTCGACGTAAGCGGTGGTGGTGGTGGCCAGTGGGGCACTTTGCCCGTTCCCACTGAGGGTGCCTGTGACTGTGGTTACTTTTGCCTGAGCGGCTTGTCCCTCGAATGTTGTGCTGGACATGCTGCCTTGGGTAAGCGAGCCACTGCCGGAGACACTGACGTTCGATACCGTGCCTGCCAGGGTAAATGGCAGGGAGCGGGTGTCTGTCAGGTAGTTCACATAAGCCGTTCGCAGCTCGAAGGTTTCCGTCGACGTTACTGGGGCAGTGCTTCCACTACCTCCCCCACCGCCGCAAGCGGCCAGAACAGCTAAAACTGACGACACAAACCAGACTCGAAGTTGAGAGGATTTCAATTGCATGCTCCTTAAGAATTGAATTTATATTTACAAATAATGTAAACTAAATTTACAAAATAGAAAAGAGGTTTCTCTTAAGCCTGTTTCGTGCTCGAAGATGCGCAAAGGCACAATCCCCAAGATGCCTTCACCCGCTACACCGGCCACCCTCACCGCTCCCCAAAAAGCCCTGCGTAAGCTCGGCCTGGTGCGTGACATCGATCTGGCGCTGCACCTGCCGCTGCGCTACGAAGACGAAACCCGGATCGTCAAGCTGCGCGACGCGCGCGATGGCGACACGGTGCAGATCGAGGCTACGGTCACGGCTTGCGAGGTGACGTTCAAGCCGCGTCGGCAACTGCTGGTGACGGTGGACGACGGCAGCGACACCTGTGCGCTGCGCTTTTTCACCTTCTATCCTTCGCACCAGAAGGCCTTGGCAGTGGGCAACCGGCTGCGCATCCGCGGTGAAGTGCGCGGCGGCTTCATGGGGCTGGCGATGATGCACCCGAGCTTCAAGGCGGCGGGGGGAGAGCTGGCCAAGGCGCTGACGCCGGTGTACCCGACCACGGCGGGCCTGCCGCAGGCTTATTTGCGCCGCGCCGTCATCAACGGGCTCACGCATGCCGATTTGAGCGAAACCCTGCCGCCGGCCATCGATTGGCCGGACCGGCGCGCCGCCATGACGCTGCGCGAGGCGCTGCAGTTTCTGCACCACCCCACACCCGATGTGTCGCTGGCCACGCTCGAAGACAAGACGCACCCGGCCTGGATTCGCCTCAAGTGCGAGGAGCTGCTGGCGCAGCAGCTCTCGCAGCTGACGGCCAAGCGCGAGCGTGACCTGTTGCGCGCTCCTGTGTTGCAGCTGCGACCCGAAGGCCTGCATGCCCAACTGCTGTCAGGCCTGCCTTTTGCGCTGACGAACGCGCAGCAACGCGTCGGCCACGAGATCGCGGCCGATCTGGCGCGGCCGGTGCCCATGCACCGCCTGTTACAGGGCGATGTGGGCGCGGGCAAGACGGTGGTGGCCGCGTTGGCGGCGATGGTGGCGATCGACGCCGGCTGGCAGTGCGCGCTGATGGCGCCCACCGAAATTTTGGCGGGACAGCATTTCGGCAAACTGGTGTGCTGGCTGGAACCGCTGGGCGTGAAGGTGGCGTGGCTGACGGGCAGCCAGAAAAAGAAGGAACGCGCCGAGATGCTGGCGCTGATCGAATCCGGCGAAGCCGCGCTGGTGGTGGGCACACACGCAGTCATTCAGGAGCAGGTGAAGTTCAAAAACCTGGCGCTGGCCGTGATCGACGAGCAACACCGCTTTGGCGTGGCTCAGCGCCTGGCCCTGCGCAGCAAGATGCAGGAGAACGGCATGGAGCCGCACCTCTTGATGATGAGCGCCACCCCCATCCCGCGCACGCTGGCCATGAGCTACTACGCCGATCTGGATGTGTCGGTGATCGACGAGCTGCCGCCCGGGCGCACGCCCATCGTCACGCGGGTGATTTCGGACAGCCGCAAGGGTGAAATCATCGAGCGCATTGGCGCCCAACTGGCGCAGGGCCGGCAGGTGTACTGGGTGTGCCCCTTGATCGAAGAGAGTGAAGCGCTGGACCTGACCAACGCCACCCAGACCCATGCCGATCTGAGCGAGGCCTTGCCGGGTGTGATGGTGGGCCTGCTGCACTCGCGCATGCCGGTGGCCGAAAAGAAGGCGGTGATGGACCTCTTCACCGGTGGCCAGATGGGCGTGCTGGTGAGCACCACGGTGATCGAAGTCGGCGTTGACGTGCCCAATGCCTCCCTGATGGTCATCGAACATGCCGAGCGCTTTGGCCTGAGCCAGCTGCACCAGTTGCGCGGGCGCGTGGGGCGCGGCGCGGCGGCTTCGGCCTGCGTGCTGCTCTACGGCACGGGCGAGAGCGGGCGGCTGGGCGAGACCGCGCGAGAGCGTTTGCGCGCGATGGTCGAGACGAACGATGGTTTCGAGATCGCCCGCCGCGATCTGGAGATCCGTGGCCCGGGTGAGTTTCTGGGTGCGCGGCAGTCGGGGGCGCCGCTGCTGCGCTTTGCCGATCTGGGCATTGACGCCCCTTTGCTGGACTGGGCACGCGAGCTGGCGCCGCAGATGCTGGACCGACACCCCGTGCTGGCCGAGCGGCATGTGAGTCGCTGGCTGGGGGGCAAGGCGGAGTACCTTAAGGCTTGATGTGACTCAGGTCCTGACTCCTACAATCAGCTCGCCATGACACTGACTGAACTCAAATACATCGTTGCGGTGGCCCGCGAAAAGCATTTCGGCAAGGCGGCCGAGGCCTGTCATGTGTCGCAGCCGACGCTGTCGCTGGCGATCAAAAAGCTCGAAGAGGAACTGGACGTCAAGCTCTTCGAGCGCAGCGCTTCCGAAGTGTCGGCCACGCCGTTGGGCGAAGAGATCGTGCGTCAGGCGCAAAGCGTGCTGGAGCAGGCCGCCGAGATCAAAGAGATCGCCAAGCGCGGCAAGGACCCGCTGGCCGGCCCGATCCGGCTGGGCGTGATCTACACCATCGGCCCTTACCTGCTGCCTGATCTGGTGCGTGAAATCATCCGCTCGGTGCCTCAGATGCCCTTGATGCTGCAGGAGAACCTGACCGTGCGCCTGCTGGAAATGCTGCGCACCGGCGAAATCGACTGCGCCATCCTGGCCGAGCCTTTTCCCGACGCGGGTCTGGCCATCGCGCCGCTGTACGACGAGCCTTTCATGGCCGCCGTGCCGGCCAACCACCCGCTGGCCGAAAAGACCGAGGTCACGGCCGAAGAACTCAAGAACGAAACCATGCTGCTGCTGGGCACGGGGCACTGCTTTCGGGACCATGTGCTGGAGGTTTGCCCCGAGTTCGCGCGTTTTGCCAACCATGCCGACGGCATCCGCAAGACCTTCGAAGGTTCGTCGCTGGAGACCATCAAACACATGGTGGCGGCCGGCATGGGCATCACCATGGTGCCGCGCCTGTCGGTGCCGGACACCAAACCGGCGGGCAAGCGTGCGGTCAGCCGTCTGGACATGCCGGTGCGCTACCTGCCGGTGGTCGACGCCCATGGTGGACAGCCGCCCACACGGCGTGTGGTGCTGGCCTGGCGCCGCAGCTTCACCCGCTACGAAGCGATCGCTGCCCTGCGCAATGCCATCTACGCCTGTCCCTTGAGGGGCGTGACCCGGCTCTCCTGACCATGAACGACAAACTCAAGCTGTACCTTGACCTGATCCGTTGGAACCGGCCCGCTGGCTGGCTGCTGCTGCTGTGGCCCTCACTGGCCGCGCTGTGGGTGGCGGCGGGGGGCTTCCCCGGCTGGCATCTGCTGGTGGTGTTCACGCTGGGCACCATCCTGATGCGCAGCGCGGGCTGCTGCATCAACGATGTGGCTGACCGCGACTTCGACCGCCACGTCAAACGCACCGCCAACCGTCCCGTTACCAGCGGTCGCATCGGGACGCGCGAAGCGCTGGCCGTGGGAGCGGTGCTGGCGTTGTGTGCCTTTGCCCTGGTGCTGACCACCAACGAGGCCACGGTGGCCTGGTCGTTCGCGGCGCTGGCGGTGACCCTGATTTACCCCTACGCCAAGCGTTTCGTTTCAATGCCCCAGGCTGTGCTGGGGGTGGCCTTCAGTTTTGGCATACCGATGGCGTTTGCTGCGGTGCAGGGCGAGGTCCCAGCACTGGCCTGGGGCCTGCTGCTGGGCAACCTCTTTTGGGTGCTGGCCTACGACACCGAATACGCCATGGTGGACCGCGACGACGACCTGAAGATCGGCATGAAGACTTCGGCCATCACGCTGGGCGACAAAGATGTGCCCGCCATCATGGGTTTTTATGTGGCCTACCTGCTGATCTGGGCCATGCTGCTGCCGGTGCCGCGCCAGAGCCCGCTGTTTGCGCTGGGCTGGGCCGTGGCTGCAGCCCAGGTGGTCTGGCATTTCCTGCTGATCCGCCAGCGCACCCGTGAGGGTTGCTTCAAGGCCTTTCGGCTGAACCACTGGCTGGGGTTCAGCGTTTTCGCGGGCGTGGTGCTGGGCTACCCTTTTTAAGACTTGCCGAACTCGTCGCCCAGCTCACGGGCGCGCTGCTCGGCAGCCTGCATGGCTTTGACGAAAGCCGGTTTGATGCCAGCGTTTTCCATGGCCGTGATGGCCGCGTAGGTGGTGCCGCCTTTGGATGTAACGCGCTGGCGCAGCACCTCGGGCGATTCGCTCGATGCGGCCGCCAGCGAAGCGGCACCCGAGAAAGTGGCCACGGCCAGCTTGTAGGCCTGCTCGGTCGACAGGCCCATGCCCACGCCAGCCTCGGTCATGGCTTCCAGGAAGAAAAACACATAGGCCGGACCCGAGCCCGACAAGGCCGTGACGGCATCCAGATGGGATTCCTGCTCCACCCACAAAAACTGGCCAGTGGTGGCAATGACTTGCTCGACGCTGGTTTTCTCTACCGCAGAAACGCCAGGGCAGGCAAACAGTGCCGTCATGCCCTGTCCGACCAAAGCCGGCGTGTTGGGCATGGTGCGCACCACGCGGTCGGTGGCGAGCCAATTGCAAATGCTGTCGGTGCGTATGCCGGCGGCCACCGACAGGTGCAGGGCCTGACGGGTGTAACTGGCCACGGGGGCAGCGGCCTCTTTGAACACTTGCGGTTTGACTGCCCAGACCACGAGCTGGGCAGCGCCCAAAGCCGGGCCGGCCGCAGGCAGCACGGTGACGCCAAAGTCCTTTTGCAGGCGAGAGGCGGTGTCAGCGAAGGGCTCGACCACGGTGATCCGTGCGGCAGGCATGCCTTGCCGGATCAGGCCGCCAATGATGGCGCTGGCCATGTTGCCGCCGCCGATGAATGCGATGTCTTGCAGTGTCATGTGTGTTCAGGCACGAGGATGGTCACGGGTTGCCGATTGTGCCGCTGCTTGCGCAGGTGCATGCGCCATTCATGAATCCATTGGTTCTCGTAAAGCGGTTTCGAAATCGCATTCAGGAGAAATTGCAGGAAACAGTTGACCTGCCACTGGGTTTTTGTGATAATAGAGGGCTTCGCCTTTCAAAGAGGCGTGGTTATCTGCCCAATCTGAAGCGCTGCGAGTGGTTCGCAGCGTGGATGGCGGGTCCAAGACTGATTCCTGGTTCGCCCTTGGGTGGTTCGGGAATACAAGTTGGGAATATTGAAATGATCCAGACAGAATCTCGGTTGGACGTTGCCGACAACACCGGCGCGAAGTCCGTGTTGTGCATCAAGGTGCTCGGCGGATCCAAGCGTCGCTACGCAAGCGTTGGCGACATCATCAAGGTGAGCATCAAGGAGGCTGCTCCGCGCGGTCGCGTCAAAAAAGGCGAGATCTACAGTGCGGTGGTGGTTCGTACCGCCAAGGGCATCCGCCGTGGCGATGGCTCCCTTGTCAAATTCGATGGCAATGCAGCTGTGTTGCTGAACGCCAAACTTGAGCCCATCGGCACCCGTATCTTCGGCCCGGTCACGCGTGAACTGCGTACCGAGAAGTTCATGAAGATCGTGTCCCTGGCTCCTGAAGTGCTCTAAAGAGGACGCGCCATGAACAAGATTATCAAAGGCGACGAAGTTATCGTGATCACCGGTCGCGACAAAGGCAAGCGCGGCAAAGTGTCGTTGCGTGCCGATGATTCGCATGTGGTGGTTGACGGTATCAATCTCGTCAAGAAACACGCCAAGCCGAACCCGATGAAGGGCACCAACGGCGGCATCATCGAAAAGGCCATGCCGATTCACCA
>JACCDU010347895.1_pt1 | contig 33218 bp, 23 predicted proteins | sample 7446081 | NCBI WGS metagenome assembly JACCDU01 (sample SAMN15323447, study PRJNA562643) | freshwater metagenome | isolation source: river surface water | place: USA:Blue River Watershed | collected 2017-08-17
CAGAAAGGAGAAGCCAAAGCCCCAGAGCAGATAGACTTATCCACAACCGACTGAACAAAACTTCCCTAAAACCAGTGGCTCAATATTCAACGTGAACACTGGCTCAGTTTGGCTGATGAATCAACACAGCGGGAGCAGTCATTGGCCATCCCAAGGTGAACTCTAACTACCAGCCAAAAGCTGACATCCGAGAGTCCCTATCGATTGTCCACTTCGGATGATGTCTCTATTAGGTGAAGGCACAGGGGATAAAAGCAAAATGCCGTGCAAAGTGGTTCGATTGCCACTGCGGAGCATTAAGGGGGCGACCGAGATCCGTCCGGCCCGAAAGCCAGCTCACGTGCCTTGAGAAGCGCCTTGCGGTAAAGGGCACGGTGACGGCGCAAGCGTTCAGTCGGTCCAAAAATGGAGAAAGCCACCAGGTAGTCTCCAATGCGTCCGGCGACAGCCATGGCAGCAACGCCCAATACGCCCTCATCCTCTGTCTCGGCCAGTCCTTGACGGCGAGCGTTACGTAGCTGTTTGAGGAGCACTGCTGGATCGGTGACGCTATGGGGTGTCACCGCCTTCAGCGGTTTGTCCCCCACCAGAATGCGTGCTTCTTGCGGATCCATTTCGGCCAATAATGCCTTGCCGACGGCGGACACGTGCAAACCCATTCGGCGGCCAACCTCCAGCATGAACCGCAACTCATGTGTCCCCTCGCTCACACCGATCACCTCCACATGGTGATCAACCAAGATGCCGCTGATGCTGGTCTCGCCGGTTTCATCTCGCAAGAACTCGATGACCTCCTTGCTGGCAGCCACCAGAGGGTCCTGAGAGACAACGGCCTTTGCCAGGCTCAATAAACGGCTTGTCGGGTAGAAACGCCGACTGCTTGGGGTGCGCATCAGGTAGCCGCCCTGCTGAAGCGTGTGCAGCAGGTCCAGGCTGCTGGTTTCTGGAACCCCCAGCAACTTGGCGATCTCGGCGTTTGACAGCTCTCGCTTGGTCTGGGCAAATACCTCGAAAAGGTGCATCGTTCGTGCGGCAGCAGGGACAAAGGAGGGCATGGAAGAACGATGAGCAAATATTGAATCGCGGCAAGTATCCCAGATCAGGGCCAGCTTGCCGCACTAGTCGAGCTTCAGCCCGGTCTTCAGCACCGTGCGCTCAATGCGGCGACGCTCACGCTCGAGGTGACGGACAAAAGCCGCTGGAGTCGGGTCAGTCACCGAACTGCCACGGCCTTGTATGTGCTCGACAAACTTGGGCGTACGCACCGCCTTGGCCAGCGCATTGGCCAGAACATCGAGCACAGGTATGGGCAACTTGGGCGGCCCGACCAGACCCAGCCAGGACGAGAGCTCGAAGTCAGGATAGGTTTCGATCAGGGCAGCCGCTTCGGGGAACCGCTCCATTCGCTGGCTGCCGGTGACACCGATGACCCTTAACTGGCCTGAGCCAATCATCGTGCTGGTCGCACCGAGGCTGTCGATCATGAAATGGACCCGGCCAGCCACAAGGTCCGCTGTCGATTGCGCACCCCCGCGGTAGGGCACATGCACCGCATCCACGCCAGTGAAGGCATTGAGCATTTCACCGCCAATGTGCATGGTGGTGCCTATACCGGGCGAGGCATAAGTCAGCTTGCCTGGATTGGCCTTGCCCCATGCCACCAGATCCGCCACGGAACGGAACGGCGAGTTGACGGGCACGACCACCACGAAAGGACTCGTGCTGGTCAAACCCACCAGCGAAAACTCGGTCTTCGGGTCAAAGCCCAGCGCTGACTGCGTCATGGGGTTGACCACCAGCTGGCCAGGCGAAGCGACCATCAGGGTGTATCCGTCCGGTGCGCTGCGTGCCAGCTCAGCGCTGGCAATATTGCCGCCAGCACCCGCCTTGTTCTCCACCACCATGTTCTGGCCGAGCAAGGGTGACATGGCATCGACCAGCATACGCGCCGTCAAATCGGTGATGCCACCAGCAGCAAAACCTACCAGAACGCGGACAGGGCGACTCGGATATTTCGGCGCATTTTGCGCATGGGCCATACGACTCCACAGGGGCCAAGTCGCCAGGCCAGCCAGTATCGCTCGACGCGTGCTCATAGGGTGCTCCTTTCGTTGACTGGTAGACATTGAGTTGCCCTTGCGAGCTGGGCAGGCACATCCCTCATCAGTGATTCAATGGCCTCGGTGATCGACTCGGGTCGCTGAACAAATCCGATGGAAGGCCCCATCGAAAGTAGACCACGCTCAGGATCACCCCCTCGGTAAGCACCATCCCGACCGGTCACGCCCAGTGCCAATTCTCCAAAGTCTTCATATCGGGTGGCGCCTGTGCGTTCAAGTTCATCGACTGCGCGCGCCGTCTCATTGTTCAGCACGCGCCACGGGTTACCGGTACCGCGCAGCACCACCACCGAGTCCTGAGCCTGACTTTGAAGTAAGCGCTGACGGTAAGCCGGGTGAATCGTCACCTCGGTGCAAGCTAGCAGCCGTGTACCGACGACCACGGCATCGCACCCCAGCGCGAGGGCTGCCGCCACCTGTCGAGCACTGCCTATGCCTCCGCCGTACGCCAAAGGAACCGTCAAACGCTCCAGTGCCATCGCACAGAGCACCGAGGTCGGCAATGGATTCATTCCGGGATGTCCGCCGGCCTCCATACCAACCAGCGCAACCGCATCAGCACCGGCAGCCTCTGCCTTGAGGGCATGCTCTATCGAAGCACATTTGTGAATCACTATGGCACCCGCCTCATGGATACGCGCAATCAATGCCTGCGGAGAAGGTCCAACGGTTTCGAAATGCCGTACACCTGTTTGCAGAGCCTGCTCGAGCCAACTCTCAACCTGCTCATTGGCACCAGATCGTCTGGAAAGGTTGAGGTTCACCCCGAAAGGCTGCCCACCAGCCAGCTCTGAACAAACAGCCAGCTCACGGGAAAATTGATCGCGGCTTTCAAAGGAACGCGGCGTCATGAATCCCATACCTCCAGCACGGACCACGGCAGCCACGTATCGGGCGTCGGACAGCCACATCAAACCACCTGCCAATACAGGCAAGCGAATACCGAACAATTCGGTGATGCGGGTGCGCCACATAGACGTTGCTGAATGATGATGCATCACAGCATGTAATAGCCGCCACTAACACCAATGCTTTGACCGGTGATGTAGGCAGCACAATCCGAGGCAAGCAGGCAAACTATGGGGGCCACGTCTTCCGGGCGGCTCAGGCGTCCGAGACCGCGTCCTACCGGATACGCGTTGATCATTTTGCCCAGACGCTCATCATTCTCGACTGTGGCAGAGGGGCTCAGAGGGCCACTGCGAATGCCTTCATGCGAAACAGCACCCAGGGCCACAGTGTTGACATTGATGCAATCGCGTCCGTGCTCCTGAGCAATTGCTTTGCCAAATCCCAGAAGTGCCGCTTTGGCGCCCGAGTACACGGCGAGCCGCGCCTCACCGGCACGACCCGCTTCACTCATGATGTTGATGATCCGGCCCCAACGACGCTCCCGCATGCCAGGCAGCACTGCATGACAGCAGTGTAGAGTCCCCCACACGTTCAGGGCCAGAATCTTTTCCCATTCGTCAGGTCCGGTCTCGAGGAAGGTGGGCGCCATACCGCCTTTTTCACGCCGTTCAATAGTGACCCCCGCATTGTTGACCAGGATATCAATCGGACCAAGCGCCTGGCGGGCAGCGTCAATGGCCTGGTCGATCGCCTGCTTGTTGGTGATGTCTGCAACAGCCGCATAGGCCTCTCCGCCGGCAGCCCTGATCTCTCCGACCACGGCTTCGGCACGCTCGGAAAAGTAGTCGTTCACAGCGACCTTGCAGCCCTCCTGTGCGAGCTGCAAACAGATGCGTCGACCTACGCCCTGGCCACCTCCGGTAACAAAAGCTACTCGGCCTTTCAAATTCAGATCCATGGATGCTCCTAGTGATGTAAGTTGTCGATTTCAGATGCCGCGAAAAACAGGCTGACGTTTCTCGATAAAGGCACGCATTCCCTCTACCCTGTCCTCACTGCTGACCACGATGGCTGCGGCGTAGCGCTCGTATTCCAGGCCTGCCTCAATGCCGACCTGCAGACCACGATCAATGGCGTGCTTTATGAAGCGCACCGACAGAGGGGCATTGGCGGCTATACGGGCCGCCATGGCCAGGGCAGCTGGCATCAACTGATCGGATGCGGTCACCTGCGTGACCAGCCCAATCGACAAGGCCTGATCGGCACTGATGTGATCGCAGGTGTACATCAGTTGCTTGGCCCACCCTGGACCCACCAGACGAGGGAGTCGCTGAGTGCCGCCGGCTGCCGGCAACGCGCCGATCTTCGCTTCAGGCAAGCCCAGCTTGGCATGGCCTGCAGCGATCCGTATGTCAGCACAAAGGGCCAATTCGAGACCACCGCCCAGCGCAACACCGTTGATGGCAGCAATCACTGGCTTTTCAAACGTTTCGATGCTGCGAAACAGATCGTGCGTCGCCTTCTGGTTCAAGTGGTACTGAGGCAAAGTCATCTGGTTGCCCGCACGCTCCTTGATGTCGGCGCCAGCGCAGAAGGCTCGCTCGCCGCTGCCCGTCAGCACCACCGCTCTCACCGTTGGGTCGTGGCGTGCCAGATCTGTAAAGACGGTCTGCAAATCGACCTTCATGGAGCCGCCAAGCGTGTTCATGCGGTCCGGGCGATTGAGCGTGACCACCGCTACGCCATCTCGCACCTCATAAAGAAGGGTTTCAAAAGTCATGTGTTACTCCTGGTTCCTGATCTATCAGTCTTTGGACAGCACATGGGCAACGGCGACCGAACCCAGGCCAATCATGTGCGCCATGGCCAGACGGGCGTTCGGCTGCTGCCTTCCGGTCGCCTCTCCGCGCAACTGCCGAGTGAGCTCAGCGATCTGTCCCACACCGGTCGGCCCGATCGGGTGACCCATGCCGATGAGGCCACCGGAGGCGTTTACCGCACAGCGACCGCCGATGCGCGAGTCCCCTCGGCGCAGATAATCCAGGCCCTCACCCGCATCACAGATGCCCATGGCCTCGCTATAGACGATTTCCTCGATCGTGAAGGCATCGTGCAATTCGAGCAGGTCAAGGTCACGCGGATCGACGGCCGCCGCCTCGACCGCGGCACGCGCGCTCTGGCGCACCATTTCGATGATCGGTGGACTGGCAGAACCCTCCGGGGCCATGGACTCGCTAGAACTCACAGAGGACAAAATGCGAATAGCCCGCGAACGGTCAAGCCCCAGACGGCGAATGCCGGACTCGGTCGCCAAGATGACGGCAGCAGCACCTTCGCCGCGCGGCGTGCACTGCAAGGCGGTAAGGTCGCCAGCCACACGGGCAGAGCCAAGCACCTGCTCGAGTGTGCGGGGCTTGCGGAATTGGGCATACGGGTTGAGGGCCGCATTGCCGTGGTTCTTCACTGCCACCAGGGCGAGGTCCTCGATGGTCATGCCTCGCTCACGGGCCAAACGCCGGCCAAGCAAGGCAAACTTGACCAAGGGAATATGGGCACTCGGGCTCAACGGGGAGAGCCCATCCTTGAGTGCTGCCCGACGGCTGTCACCGAACTTGTCCACGCCCAAGGCCAGCACTACATCGTATTCGCCCGTTGCCAGCTGCATGCAGGCGTTGCGCACTGCAGTGGAGCCAGAAGCGGACGCATTTTCCACCTGCTGCACCTCAAGACCCGTGGAGCCCAGATGACGAAACAGAACACGACCGGTTGCCATGCCGATGCCACCCGTACCGACAACGGCCGAGGGGATGTCGGACCAGTGCAGTCCGGCATCGGCCAAGGCCTCCCGAACCGCCGTCAAGCCCAGCTGTACATATGGCGTCTCGCTCGGAAACTGGTAAGGATGCAGGCCAATACCGACCACATAGACCGGGCAGTGCTTCAACATGCTGCTCATTGGCACTCCTTCTGCGCCAGTGACGCAAAACGCCAGCGCACCGCGCCATCGTCTTGTCGAATGGCTATAGGCTTCAGTGGCATACCGAGCACTGCAGCACTTTCATCCGTCAGATCGAGAACTGCTTCCTCCACCACGCCGGGGGCCAGCTCGACCTCGCCAATCACACACGGCGCAGGCAGATCTGGGTGAAGCTGGGCATGCAAGGTTACTGCGTTACGCAAACGCGGCTCCTGGGGACAGGGACGCGACTGCAATTTTTCGCGTGGTGCTCCGCAACAACGGCAGGCGTAAACATTTGAAGGAAAGGTGTAACTGCCACACGCAGCGCAGTGAGCCAAGGTCAAAGTGTCAGGCAATGATGGATCTGTCATGGTCATAAAAAGTAAGGTTTCAGGCACAGGAAACCGCGGCACGGTCCTGCTCGAATTCGTTTTTCATGCGGCACACCACTTCGGCCGTGCTGGGTACATCCTCCACGCCCGAAACGGAATGGCCTGCGCTCCAGATACCAGACCACCGCTCGGGCCGGCCTGATCCGTTGCCGCGACCATAGTTCTGACGCGCCGCTTCGACACTGATACCTTCATCAAGATGGTCTGGATCGATTCCTGAGGCAACAAGTGACCCACGCAGCCAATTGGAGGAAAGCCCTGTCAGGGCACGAGTGAGGACCACATCATCCAGCGAAGACTCGACCAGCATCCGCTTGTAATCGGTCGATGCCATGCTTTCGCGGGTTGCGATAAAGCGGGTGCCTACATTAACCAGCGTGCACCCAAGTGCCAACGCCGCACGCAAGGCCACCCCGTCGGAGACGCCACCGGCAAGCACCACGGGCCCGTCGTAGATTCGGCGGACAGCCCGCACAAAGGCGAAAGGGTTGGCCCAGCCTGTGTTGCCACCCGCACCAGCAGTCAGCAGCACCAACCCATCCACTCCCAGCTCTAGGGCTTTTTCAACGTGCCGCATGCTTGCCACATCACACAGCACCTTGACACCACCATCGCGCAGGACAGGAAGGACCGTATGCGGCGATCCAACACTGGTAATCACCACTTCGGTACGGTGTTGCACGAACAATTGCGCCGCCTGTCGCAGGTGGTCCGGGTCCCTGCGCATGATCAGGTTCGGGCAATACGGTCCTGGTTGTCGACCAGCATCGCGAGCCATTGCTGCCTCGCTGTCCAGTCGCTGCAGCCATGAGGCCAGCTCCGAAAAGTCACGTGCGTTGGGTGTTGGGAATGCACCAACCACACCGGCCTGGCAGGCGGCAGAGACCAGCTCGATGCCAGAGACCCGCATCATTGGTGCGGCGATCACCGGCAGCGTCAAACGTTCAATGAAAGCAAGCATGACAGAGATCAAACTTAAATCTGTCAGCTCAGGCTTGCACCAGATTTCTTGACCACTGCAGACCATTTGCGTTGCTCGGCAAGGATGAACTCCCTGAAACTAGCGAGCCGCACATCGGGTAACGGAATACTGCCCAAGCTAACGAAAGGCTGTGCAATCGCCGGCTCGCTGATGGCCGTGCGCACCGCATCAGCAAAACGGGTGACTATGTCTGCCGGCGTGCCAGCTGGCATCATGATTCCCGACCATGCAGTCGAGATTGCACCCGGGAGACCTGCCTCAACAATGGTTGGAACACCCTCAAGCGTTGCCACTCGTTCGCGGCTCATCACAGCAAGCGGCCGCAGTCGACCCGACTTGATATGGGGCAACAAGATAGCCGTGTAGTCGAACATCAAATCCAGTCGTCCACCCACCAGGTCTTGGATCGCAGGGCTGCTTCCCTTGTAGGGGATATGAACCATCTGGGTGCCCGTTTCCGACTGGAACAACTCGGCCGTTAGATGTGTGGCGGTTCCTGGACCTGCCGAGCCATAGTTGAGCTTGGAGGGATTGGCCTTTGCATGGCGAATCAAGTCGGCCACCGAGTTGAAAGGGCGGCTCGATTCAACGGCCAGAACCGTTGGTGATGCGAACAAAGCTTGCACGGGAACGAAATCGCGCAGGGGATCAAACTTCAGGTTTGAGTACAAGGCCAAATTTGCCGCCATCGTCCCCTGTGTTCCATATAGGACGGTATAGCCGTCTGGAGCAGCGCGCATTACCGATTCCGTCCCCAGGTTTCCTCCTGCACCCGGTCGGTTTTCCACCAAGATAGGCTGACCGAGCAACTCGGAGACCCGCTTGGCAATTTGGCGTGAGGTGGTATCTGTGATGCCGCCAGGCGTGAAAGGCACGACCCAGGTGATCGGCTTGGCTGGCCAGTTGTTACCAAAAGACAACCCTGGCGCAAGGGCTGGCAGCGAAAGAAGCAGAGAGCGGCGTTTCACAGTGGTCTCCTAGTTTTAAGTTGATACCCCGGGATCTTTATGCCCCAAGTTCTTTTCTGGATACAGACGCTATTTGCCCGGTCCAGGACCCTAGTCTACGACAAATCGTAGTAAAGTGCGACTAATCGTATTTTAAATTCCCTCCCCAACCTGAAAGGACCAGCATGAGCATTGACCTGAGCCCCGAGCAACTCTCGTTGCGAGACAGCATCCGCCGCTTCATGAAGAGTGAAGTTACGCCTTTGATCAATCGACATGAGGCTGCTCGCACCTTTCCCTTTGAGCTCATGCCAAAGCTAGCAGAACTGGGATATTTGGGCGGCAACCTCTCAGAGTCTGATGGCGGGCATGGCATCGACTTTCCCACGTGGGCCATGATGATGGAAGAGCTTGGTTACACATGGTTATCGCTGCGAACCATGCTCAACATCACGAACGGCAGCATCCACAGGCTGGCGCAGCAAGGGACGCCCGAGCAGAAAGAGCGCTACCTGGGACCGCTGCTGCGCGGCGAATTAAAAACCTGCACCGGACTTTCTGAACCGGAGACCGGCTCCAACATTGCGGGCATTCAGACACGCGCAGATCTCAAAGGAGACAAGTGGGTGCTCAACGGACGCAAGCTCTGGATCACCAACGGCGCCAACGCTGACATGGCCATCATCGTGGCACGTACATTCAGCCCAACTTGTAACGGTGGACTGTCTGCCTTTATCGTCGAGCGCTCTGTGGCTCAATACGAAGTGCGCAAACTTGACCTGATGACCCTGCGGTGTACCGGTACTGCAGAACTGGGCTTCGCCGACGTTGAAATCCCACGCGAAAATCTGGTGGGCGAAGAAGGAAAAGCCCTGGCTGGCACGCTCAAAGGACTGGACGGGGCGCGTGTGAACATCGCCATGGGAGCGGTGGGTGCCGCGCAAGCAGCACTTGATCTATCTATCGACTACGTAAAGCAGCGCAAGCAGTTTGGCCGTCCGATTGGCAGTTTCCAACTGGTGCAAAAACACATCGTGGACATGACTATTCGGGTGGAGGCCGCTCGTGCGCTGGGCATGCGTGCTGCACACGCTTTGCAGGCTGGTAAGGACGTTAGGCAAGCCTGCTCAATTGCCAAACTCTACGCAACCGAAGCCGCACATGAAGTGGCCAGTATGGCTCTGCAGGTACATGGCGGTATGGGTTACTCGGAGGACTATCCCATCGCGCGCATCTTCCGTGATACCCGTGGCGGCATGATTCCGGAGGGCACCACCGAAATCCAGACGCTAATTGCAGGCCGTGAGATCCTCGGTATCAACGCCATCACTTGAAGACCATCCCATGTCACCACTCCATCTCCTTTTCAATCCCCGTTCGATTGCCATCGTCGGAGCATCGGACAAGCCTGCCAGCATCGGGGCACGCACTCTGGACAACCTGCTGGTGCATTCCCGCTTTGAAGGCGATATCTTTCTCGTCAGCACCAGCAAGAGTGAGATAGCCGGCCGCCCTTGCTGGCGCTCGGTGGCAGATTTGCCAACCACTCCCGATATCGCCGTTGTGGTTGTCCCCGCTGCGGCCGTCATCGAAGTGATCGAACAGTGCGCAGCTCGCGGCGTCAAGTTTGCCGTGGTCCTCACCTCCGGTTTCAGCGAAACTGGCGAGGAAGGCCGTGCCCTGGAGGAACGCATAGTGGCCATCGCTCGGCCTGCAGGCATGCGCATCTATGGCCCCAACTGTCCGGGGCTATGTAATGTCAATGCCCGCCTAGGTTTGACCTTCTCACCGTCATTCCCCAAAGACCTGCAGCCTGGACCGATTGGCATTGCAACACAAGGTGGCGGCCTGGGGCGCAACGTGATGCAAGCCATGGAGCGCGGCATCGGTGTCGCCGCATGGAGTTCATCTGGTAATGAAGCCGATCTTCAGGTCGCCGATTTCATTGACTACATGGCCGATGCGCCGGACATCAAGGTGATCGTCGCCCTGATCGAGGGCTTCAAGGACGGACGTCGCTTCGTCGATGCTGTGCGCAAGGCGGGCCGTCAAGGCAAACCGGTGGTGGCACTGAAAATTGGTCACTCCGACTACGGGGCCAAAGCTGCTGCCTCCCACACCGCATCCATCACAGGATCGGCCGAAGTCAACAGCGCAGCCCTGCGCCAGCTGGGTGTGATAGAGGTGGACGATATCGACGAGCTCGTCGATACTGCCTGGCTGCTAGCACGCCAACTGCCGGGACCAATCGAGGACGTGGCGGTGTACTGCTCATCGGGCGGCGCTGCGGCACTGACGGCCGACATGATCGGCCAGCAGGGCTTGCGCATGGCCACCTTCAGCCCTGAGACCATAGCCTCTTTGACCGCTCAACTGCCCGCCTACGCAGCAGTGGGCAATCCGGTGGACACAACGGCTGCAGTCATCTCAAGCCCCGGACTCATCGACAGCACCCTGTTGACAGTCTGCCGCGACCCGGGGGTCGGGATCGTGGTCCTGCCCAATTCGATTGACTACGGCAAAGTCACGCTGGTCACCGCCGAGGCCTCGGTGCGCGCTCAAAAAGACAGTCCGGTGCCCATCCTGCCAATCTGGATGAGCGACCGCCTGGGTGAGGCCTTCCAAGCCTATGCCCAGGCCGGTATGGTGCCGGCGCGCACGGTGGGCAAGGCCATTAAGGCAGTGCGACGCTGGGTGGACTATGGCCGCTGGCGGCGGGCCACCCACCATCTAGATTGGTCCCCCTGGGACAGCCTGGGTCGTGCAATTCTCAAGGGACCTCAAACATCGCCCAGTGAAAGCCAGGCAAAAGACTGGCTGGCACAGTCTGGCATCCCTGTACCCGCCCACTCACTAGCACGCAACCGCGAGGATGCGATGAACACCGCAAAGGACCTGGGCTTTCCCGTCGTGGCCAAGGTATCCAGTGCGCAGATCCTGCACAAGACCGAGGTCGGTGGCGTGCATGTAGGCTTACAGGACATGGCAGCAGTGGGTGCGGCGTGGGATGCAATCATGGCCTCGGCCAAAGTCAAGGCTCCAGACGCGAAAGTGGACGGACTCCTGATTGAACGAATGGCACCAGCCGGTGGCCTGGAAATTTTTATCGGCGTATCGCGCGACCCTGTCTTCGGCCATGTGCTGACCTTTGGCCTGGGCGGTATTTATGTCGAAATATTCAAGGACGTATCACGCCGCCTCCTACCACTGCAGCGCCCTGAAGCAGAAACCATGATCCGCGAGATCACCTGCTTCCCGCTTCTCGACGGTGCCCGCGGTCGACCCAAGGTAGATATAGCCGCCCTAACCGATCTGCTCATGAGGGTTTCAGATTTTGTCGGCGCCCGCGCAGAAAAAATCCACGAACTGGACCTCAATCCTGTATGGGTAGGTCCTGTAGGTCAGGGGGTGCAAGTGCTGGACGCCGTGGTTATCGGCCCTGCGGAGGATGCAAGATGAGCACTTGGCTACTCCGTCAGACGCCCGGTAACTCGCCACTGGCGGGAGTACGGGTGCTGGACTTCAGCGAACTGTTGCCTGGACCGTTCATGACGCAGTCCATGTCGGAGCTCGGCGCCGATGTGCTCAAGGTCGAACGCCCCCCCCATGGCGACCCGATACGGCTGGGCGCACCAGCACTGTATGCAGCCCTAGTGCGCGGCAAACGCACGATGATGGCTGACCTCAAACAGGAACATGTCAAGGCCGCGGTGCTGGCCCTGGCCGACGAAGCCGACGTGCTGGTAGAGGCTTACCGTCCAGGCGTGATGGACCGGCTTGGCCTGGGCTGGGACGCATTGCATCGGCGAAATCCCCGCCTGATCTATGTATCCCTGTCGGGCTATGGCAGCAACGGGCCCTGGGCGCAACGCCCTGGCCATGACCTGAACTACCTGGCTGCGGCGGGCATCGTCGCGCTGGCAGCAAAGGATGCAGCCCCTTCGCCGTCATTTGGAGTCCCCATGGCAGACCTCAACGGTGCAACCTATGCACTGGCAGCAGTGAATGCCGCATTGTTCCAGCGCACTTCCAGCGGGCGGGGCCAGCGTCTGGATGTGTCCTTGGCCGAGTCAACCCTGCATGGCATAAACCCGCGCTTGGCCATGTTTCATCAGCTCAAGGCAGACACACTGGAGCAGCAGCGGGCCATCGCGCAGCGCCGGCCTGCTTACGGGGCCTTTGAGTGCTGCGATGGCGGCTGGATTACGGTGGGCGCTCTCGAAGACCATTTCTGGCTGGCGCTGGTCAACGCACTGGACCTACAAACGTTCGCGGGGGAAGAATGGCGAACCTACGCCCAGCGACAACGGCAGACCGAGTCCATCAACGCAGCGATCGCCGCGGTTCTGGCCAAGCTCAGCCGAATCGAGGCGATCGAACGCTTGATCGCTGGGGACGTACCGGTAGCCGAGGTGTGGTCTCCATCTGAACTCACCGCCCACCCCCAATGGATCGCTCGCGGACTGTTCATCGAGACACCCGGTGGACCCCAGGTGCGTTTTCCAGTTCGTATGGATCAGGAGTCGGCTTGAGGAATGGACCGGCAATTCTTTGACCACTCGGATGTCTGCCGTGGGGTGCATTAGGTCCACGCATCTGAGCATAACCATTCGCTTGTGCGGCGGCTTACTGGCGCCGAGTTTGTTCCCGCCTAAGACCTCTCCGGTCGAAACCTGACTATCGAAAGCAAATCGGCAAAGACTGTTCACAGCCTAATGTGACATTGATCGATTGGCGCATTGGTCAATCGGGCTCACTTTCCTTTGAGTAGAGGTGTACTGGCTGTGCCTGAGTGCGCGTCGGATCGTTTATCGAAGCCGATAGACCTGTGCAGGCCTGTGTGCGCCTCCTCGTTGGGCGCCGGATATTGGTTCCAGCAGTTGAGCTGCGACCATGCGCCGCCGGAATGTGACTTTGTCTAGGGGCGAACCGAGAACTGCCTCGCTGTACGCTTGAAGTTCAGGGAGGGTGAAGTGCTCTGGCATCGCTCCCTTGGGATAGTACAAGTCACGAACGTCTTGCCGTATTTGTTCCACAGCCATCTGAATCAGGGTGGTGTGGTCGAAAGCCAGCGGCTCTGTCATGGCCAGATCATCGACTGCCTGCCAACTCAGGGCTTGAACTCGTTTGCCAGGCATGACTTCAAGGTCAGGTGAGACCAGGCTGCCGTAAACAACCGTCATCGCCCAAAGTGCCCGAGGGTCACGGTTCGCACCCCCCATGGTCACCACCTGTTTCAGATTACTGAGTTCACGAACCAGGCGTTCTCGGGCCACCCGTTGCGCAGCAGCTTCCAGCGAAATGTCCTGATCAATCCGAAGCACGCCACCGGGCAAGCCCCACAGGCCCTTGAAAGGCGCTTTCTCCCTGTGGCTCAGCATTACCTGTAAGCGGCCTTCTTTCACAGTGAGCAGCACCAAGTCTACGCGAACCAAGGGCATCGGGTATTGCTGTGACTCAGGGGCGTGGGAAAGGCTGTGGAGTTTCATTGAAGAACCGATGATTAGTTGCTTGATGAATCTAACACGTTTATACTTAAATGCAACATGAAACAAAGGGGTGTGTCTATGGGCTTTGATTTGATCGGCGACGTGCACGGCCAAGAAGGAAAACTTGAAGGCTTGCTGATGAAGATGGGCTACGTTCCCAAGGGGCGAGGCTATCGGGCCCCTACAGGCCGTAAGGTGGTTTTTCTTGGAGATCTGATTGATCGTGGTCCAGGCCAGCTTCGAGTCCTGGAGATTGCCCATGCCATGGTCGACAGTGGCGATGCGATGTGCGTGATGGGCAACCACGAGTTCAACGCCATTACCTATGTGGTTGAGGATCCCTGGAATCCTGGTGAGTTCATGCGTCCGAACAGACGTGAAAGTCCAGCGGCAATAAAAAACCGGGCGCAGCACGCTGAATTTCTGGCCCAAGTCGGGCAGGGCTCAGATGCACACTCTGGTTGGGTCCAGTGGTTTCGAGGCTTACCGGTATTTCTGGATCTTGGAGGAATCCGGGCAGTGCACGGATGCTGGAGCGACGATGCTGTGCAATTGCTAAGCAACATTGGTTGGTCGCCTGGTCAAGTCCTTACCGACGATTTACTTTATCGGGTGGGACGGAATGTTCCTCGTGATCAAGAGTCAGAACTGGTTCGAGCCAGAAAGCTTTTGACCTGTGGGTTGGAGCTGCCTTTGCCTCGGGGGCGATTCATTTTGGACAAATCGGGACACAAGCACGAAGAGGTGCGAATTGCCAATTGGCGAGACTGGGCTGAAGAGTTTCATCAGGTGGCGTTGGTTCCTCCTGGGCAGGAGGCGCAACTCGCGGGTATGGAATGGCCAGCCGAGTTGGTGATCTCTGAAATCCAAGGATCACCGATTTTTGTGGGGCACCACTGGTTTCAAGGGCATCCCAGGATTGAGGGGCCAAAGTTGGCTTGTCTGGACTGGTCGGCTGGAAAGGGCGGTCCATTGGTTGCTTACCGGTGGAATGGAGAAGCCGAGTTGAGCAATGACAACTTGGTGAGTCATCTGGGGCAAGCTTGAGGGGGGATTCATGAATAAACGCATCGATAGATTACGAAAACTTGGCCAAGTCAGCCAACTAGCAGCTGAAGCCGTCAAGTCAGCTGCTGGTGGAAGATTTGAATCATATGGAGGCACATACTTGACGAGCAGTTTTGCACTTAGGGGGAGCCTGCCGAACAAAGCAAAACTTCGAAAAATGTCCAATGCAGTAGCGTGCCGATTGGCAGAGCTAGGATTTCGAGAACCGATCTCTTTGCGACAGTTGCCGGACTATTGGTGGAAAGTCAAGATTGATGCGGCCGAGCTTGGACTGTCCAGTGAGTATGGTTGTGCCTATGTCACAAGGATGCTCTCGTCACGTCGCCTGACTGAGATCGGCTTCGAGGTGATTGATGGTCCATTCCAGTCGTTGGAGAATGGGAGCGTATAGCGAACCTTTGTCCGAAAAAATTAACGCTGTAGAGTGCCAAAAATTCCAGAGATACCCGGTAGATGGGTATCATCAGCAAAGTGATCGGAGCTAGATTTGAAAGACATTGCTTGTATAGATTTGTTCTGTGGCGCGGGTGGATTGACGCATGGATTCATGCTGGAACAGATCCCGGTTGCTGCTGGAATTGATGTGGACCCTGCCTGTCGTTTCCCCTACTCGGCAAACAATGGCGGTGCTAAGTTTTTGGAGCGGGACATCAGCAAAGTCACGGCTGATGAAATTAAAGAATTGTTTGAAGACGCTGAACTGAAAATTTTGGCTGGTTGTGCGCCCTGTCAGCCATTCTCGACCTATGCCCAGCGATACGAACTAGACGGGAAAGACGGTAAATGGGGGCTGCTATATCAGTTCGCTCGACTTGCGCAAGGAACAATGCCTGATGTCATCACGATGGAAAACGTACCAACTGTCGCAAAACACGAAGTATTTCATGATTTCGTAGATACGCTAAGGCGACTTGGTTACAAGGTTTGGTTTAACGTAGTCGATAGCTCACGCTATGGTGTTCCTCAAACGCGTAGGCGAATGGTTTTGCTGGCCTCTCGCTATGGGGAGATCGCCATGATCCCGCCAACGCATGCGAAGCCTAAAACAGTGAAGCAGGCAATCGGTCATCTGCGTCCGCTTAGTGCTGGCGAGTCAGCGCCTCGTGACAAATTACACGTCTCATCCACGCTGTCAGGGTTAAACATGAGGCGAATCCAGGCGTCAAAGCCCGGTGGCACATGGCGAGATTGGCCACAGCATTTGATTGCCAATTGCCATCGTGCGGAAACGGGGCGGACCTACCCGGGGGTTTATGGACGAATGGAGTGGGATAAGCCCGCGCCGACGATGACAACCCAATGCTTTGGGTTTGGCAATGGTCGCTTTGGTCATCCTGAGCAGGACAGAGCCATTTCTCTCAGGGAGGCTGCAATTCTGCAAAGTTTTCCACGGGACTATGCCTTTATTCCTGAAGGTGGGGAAGTTAACTTCAAAGTCCTTGGGCGACTGATTGGAAATGCCGTGCCAGTAGATCTTGGCCGTGCTATTGCTCGAAGCATCAATCTTCACCTTCAGACTCACACTAACCGTCGTTGAAGCTGCATGAATGCAGAAGTTGACCAAGTGAAGCATGGCTATGTAGCTTGTCCAGAACCAGGCCAGTTGGTCGAAGTGCGCCGCCGTCAATGGGTGGTGGCCGACGTCGATGCAGCCGGACTCGATACCGGTACGCCTCAACACTGCCTGACGTTGTCGTCGATCGACGAGGACGGTCTCGGCGAAGAACTGCAAGTCGTCTGGGAGATTGAGCCGGGCGCTCAGGTCATCGAGCGAGCTGGCCTACCTTCGGTCACGGGGCAGGACGACTCCGACACGCTCGACGCGTTCCTTGATGCCGTGCGATGGGGTGCCGCCACCAATGCCGATCGTGGATTTCTACAAGCTCCATTCCGTAGCGGCGTCAGCATCGAGGACTTCCAACTTGACCCATTGGTGCGCGCCATCGACATGGCTCGCGTCAATCTGCTCATCGCCGATGACGTCGGCCTCGGCAAAACCATCGAAGCCGGTCTGGTCATTCAGGAGTTGCTGCTGCGGCATCGCGCGCGCACCGTCCTGATCGTCTGCCCCGCGTCGCTCCAGGAGAAGTGGCGCGTCGAGATGCTCGAGAAGTTCGGCCTCGACTTCCGCGTGGTCGACACCGACTACATCAAGCAGCTGCGGCGCGAGCGCGGTATTCACGCCAACCCGTGGACTTCGCATCCGCGCCTCATCACGTCGATGGACTGGGCCAAAGGCGGCGAAGGCCTGCGTGCCATGCGCGACGTGATCCCCCTGCATGTCGGTCACCCCCGCAAGTTCGACCTGCTGGTCGTGGATGAGGCGCACAACGTTGCGCCCGCCGCAGGCGCTCACTATGCGCTGGAAAGCCAGCGCACCCGCTTCGTCCGCGCCATCGGTCCGCACTTCCAGCACCGCCTGTTCCTGACGGCGACGCCGCACAACGGCTATACCGAGTCGTTCACCTCGCTGCTGGAATTGCTCGACGACCAACGCTTCGCGCGCAACATCCTCCCCGACGAGAAGCGCCTGAGTCAGGTGATGATCCGTCGCCTGAAGAGCGATCTGGTCGATGCGCAGGGCAACCCTTTGTATGCCCGCCGTACCTTGCAGGCACTCGAAGTCCCCTACACGGCGGAAGAGCGCGAGATTCATCGCAAGCTGGACGACTACTGCGCCAGCCGCGAGAAGGACGCCGGGAAGGCTGGCAATGGTTTCGGCACGGCCTTCGTGAACCGCCTCCTCAAGAAGCGCCTACTCTCGTCGCCAGCGGCATTCGCATCCACGATCGAGAAGCACGTTGCATCGCTGTCCGAAGCTCGGCCCGCGAAGCAGGACACGATGGCCGATCGCATTCTGTACAAGGCCATCCTGAAAGCCGACGAGGACTACGCCGACGATCGGGAGGTTGAGAACGCCCAAGCCGAAGCCGTCGAGGAAGCGACACGCCGTGCCTCGCCACTGACGGCGGAGCAGCGTCGGATGTTGGACGAACTGAGGGCATGGGCGCAACGCACCCGGAATCAGGCCGATTCGAAGGCCAAGGCCATCCTCGACTGGCTTACGGCCAACCTCAAGCCGGACGGTCAGTGGAACGACCGCCGGGTGATCCTGTTCACCGAGTACCGCACCACGCACCAGTGGATACATCAAATCCTCGCCAGTCACGGTTTCGGCGGTGAACGCCTCGCCCAGCTCCATGGGGGACTCTCGCAAGAAGAGCGCGAGCCGATCAAGGCGGCGTTCCAAGCCTCGCCGCAAGATTCTCCCGTTCGCATCCTGCTCGCCACCGACGCAGCGTCGGAAGGCATCGACCTGCAGAACCACTGCAATCGGCTCATCCACCTGGAGATTCCCTACAACCCCAACGTGATGGAGCAGCGCAACGGGCGTATCGACCGCCACGGCCAGCGCGAAAAGGAAGTGCTGATCTGGCACCCGGTCGATGGTGGCGACGCGGGTGGCGCGTCGGTCGGCGGCCATGGCGAGGACATCTTGCGCGCCTTGCGGAAGCTGGATTCGATGCGCGCCGACATGGGCAGCGTCAATCCGGTCATCGCGCCGCAGATGTCCGGCCTCATCGAAGGTTCCCTGAGGGATTTGGACACCCGTCTCGCTGAAGCTCGGATCGCCCGAGCCAAGAACTTCGTTCGCGCCGAACGCGAGTTGAAGGAGCGCGTCGCCAAGCTACACGAGCGTTTGCTCACCACCCAGCAGGACTTCCACCTCACGCCCGATCACGTCTCGATGGCCGTGAAGACCGGCCTTGCGCTGGCGGGCCGCCCGCCGCTGGAACCCGCCGAACTTGATGGCGCACCATCGGGCAGCGTCTTTCGGATGCCCGCGCTGTCCGGCTCCTGGGCTCGATGCCTGGAGGGGCTGCGCCATCCGCACACCCAACGGATACGGCCCATCACATTCGATCACGACGTCGCCAGTGGCCGTGACGACGTCGTACTCGTCCATTTGAACCATCGCCTGGTGCAGATGTGTCTGCGCCTGCTGCGCGCGGAGATCTGGGCGCAGGACGACGTGAAGAAGTTGCATCGTGTCACCGTCCGCACGGTGCCTGACGCGCATATCGACGGCCCTGCCGTGGTCGTCGTCTCGCGGCTGGTCGTCACGGGCGGCAATCACCATCGGCTGCACGAAGAGCTGACGGTGTCCGGCGGCCACCTGCGAGACCAAGCTTTCCGGCGCGAAGAAGGCGTGACCCGTGTCCAGCAATGGCTTGATGAGGCCAAGCCGATCACGGCAGCACCGTCCTTGTTCGATGTACTTCGCACCCGCTTCGACCTCCAGCAGGAAGCCATCCTGAAAGCCGTCGATGCCCGTTCGAAAGAACGCCTCCGATTCCTGACCAACACGCTCCAGGCCCGTAAGCAGCAGGAAATCGACGACATCGGCACCGTGCTGGACGAACTGGAAAAGGCCATCCAGTCCGAATTGAGGAAGGAGCAGCAGCCCGAACAGCTCTCGCTCTTCACCGAGGACGAGCGCACACAGCTCCGGCGCGACATCGCGGCACTGGAAGCGCGCCTCGCCCGCATTCCCGATGAGCGCCAGATGGAAACACAGGCCATCGAAACCCGCTACGCCAAGCTCGACGACCGTACCTTCCCCGTAGCCGTGATCTTCGTCGTGCCGGAGTCTGCCGGAGGTGTCGCATGAGCATGCACCACGACTGGCTCTCGCTGATCGAAATTTCCGGCCCTTTCCTCGCCGTTCCCGTCCTGAAGGAAGCTTTCCCGCAAGGGCTGGAAGAACTCGAGGCAGCCAAGCGCAAGCGGCTGCGCCAAGCCTATGACGAATGGCACGAAGCTCAGGAAACGGACGATCCGCGCTTTGCTGATCTGCATACGGCATGGATCGATGAAGTCTTGTCGCGCGGACTGGAGCTCGACGAGGACGGTCGTGGCGATGTGCTGAAGGGCAAGGACTGGTGCGCCACGCATTCGAACGTCAGCTTGCCCGAGCATGGAGTCAGCCTGTCGCCTGATTTCGCAGTCGTTGGCAACGATGACAAGCCGCTGATGCTCGTCCACGCCTACCGCCCGGACGTCGATCTCGATGCCACTTCGAAGCTGGAAGGCTGGGCCAGTACACCGGCAGAACGCATGGTGACGCTCTGCCGTGCCACGGGCTGCCGTCTCGGTCTCGTCACCAACGGCGAACGCTGGATGCTGGTCGATGCACCGGTGGGGGCGGTCACCACCTTCGCCAGCTGGTATGCACGCATCTGGGGTCAGGAACCCGTCACTCTCCAAGCCTTCGTCCATCTCTTGGGCATCCGGCGCTTCTTCGTGGACGAGTCCGAACGACTGCCCTCGCTGTTCGAGCGCTCGCTGAAGTTCCAGGACGAAGTGACCGACGCCTTGGGCGAGCAGGTACGGCGTGCCGTCGAAGTGCTGATTCAGGCGCTCGACAAAGCCGACCAAGACCGCAGCCGCGAACTGTTGCGCGGCGTGAAGGAAGCCGAACTCTACGAAGCCGCGCTGACGGTGATGATGCGGCTGGTCTTCCTGCTTTCCGCCGAGGAGCGTGGCCTGCTGCTCCTAGGCGACGAACGCTACGAAGCCAACTACGCGCTCTCGACATTGCGGATGCAATTGCGCGCCGAATCGGACGAGATTCTGGAGCGCCGCTGGGATGCATGGTCGCGCCTGCTGGCCGTGTTCCGCGCCGTGTACGGCGGCATCGAGCACGAAAACCTGCGTCTACCCGCGCTAGGCGGCTCGCTGTTCGATCCGGATCGCTTTCCCTTCCTCGAAGGCCGGGCCAAGGGCTCCGACTGGCGCATCGACGTCGCCAAGCCGCTGCCCATCGACAACCGGACCGTCTTGCTACTGCTCGAAGCCATACAGCAATTCCAAGGACGTGCGCTGTCGTATCGGTCGCTTGATGTGGAGCAGATCGGCTACGTTTATGAGGGCCTGCTGGAACGCACGGTCAAGCGCACTGCCGAGGTCACGCTGGAACTCGACGGCACCAAGAGTGCCCAGTCGCCTTGGGTGACGCTGGCCGAACTCGAATCGGCACGGTTGGACGGTGCCGAACGACTTGCCGAACTGCTTCAGCAGCGTTCCGGCAGCTCCGCCAGTCGGGTGCGTAACGATCTGAACCGTGCCGTGGACGATGCGCTCGCCGATCGCGTTTTGACGGCCTGCCACGGCGACACGGCGCTGCGCGACCGCATCAAACCCTTCGGCCATCTGGTGCGCACCGACCCTTGGGGCTATCCGCTGGTCTATCCCGCCGGAGCCTTCATCGTCACCACTGGCTCCGACCGGCGCGAGACCGGCACCCACTACACGCCAAAGTCGCTAACAGAGGCCATCGTCGCCGAGACGCTCACGCCCATCGCCTACGTCGGTCCGGCACAAGGCACACCGCGCGCGGACTGGGCGCTGAAATCGCCTGCCGAGTTGCTCGACTTGAAGATCTGCGATCCAGCCATGGGGTCGGGCGCATTCCTCGTGCAAGCTTGCCGGTGGTTGGCCGACCGGCTGGTGGAAGCATGGGCGCAGGCCGAGGCTCGGGGTAGCACGGTCGGGGCCGATGGACGAGTGGTGGTTGCCGACGCAAGCAGCGAGCCGATGCCGCGCGACACCGAGGCTCGCACCATCGTCGCCCGCCGCCTCATCGCCGAACGTTGCCTCTACGGCGTCGACCTGAACCCGCTGGCAGTCGAACTGGCCAAGCTTTCCATCTGGCTAGTGACGCTGGCCAAGGGGCGCCCCTTCGGCTTCCTCGACCACAACCTGCGCTGTGGCGACAGCCTACTCGGCATCCATAAGCTGGATCAACTGACCCAGCTTTCGATGAATCCCACGGGCCAGGGCCAACTGCGCCTGTTCGGCCAGAACATCGAACGTGCTGTGATTGAGGCCATTGAGCTGCGGCAACGATTGCGCGAGATGCCCATACGGGACATCCGCGACGTGGAAGCCATGGCGCATCTGGACGCCGATGCGCGGCTTAGGCTTGAAGTGCCTGAACGCATCGCCGATGCGTTCATCGGGGAGGTGTTCGCATCGGGTGGCAATGGCGCGGGGCTAGAAAACGCATTGGCGTCGCTGACCATCCAAGCTGGACAGGTCATCGACGGTGATCGGGACGTGCTCAGCTTGATGCGTCGGAGATCAACAGACGCGCTTTCGACAGATCTGCCAGGCGACAAGCCCGCACGTCGACCTTTCCATTGGTCGTTGGAGTTCCCGGAAGTGTTCGAGCGCGAGCGCGGCGGCTTCGATGGAATCGTCGGCAATCCTCCATTCAGTGGCGGGCGCTGGATTGGACGTCGTTTTGGCCTGACGTACCAAGAGTATTTGAGGCTGATACGCAATGGCGTGGTGGGCTCCCCCGACCTCTGCGTCTATTTCTATTTGCGAGCCTTTTCGTTACTTGGATCGAATGGCTGCTTCGGTTTATTGGCCACCAAGTCGATCACGGAGACTGGCTCCCGTGTTGTCTGCCTGGATCAGATCATCGGGATGGCTGGAGCCGTTTATCGGGGCTGTTCACGGATGGTTTGGCCGGGCAATGCAGCCGTGGTCGTCTCGATCGCATGGGTCGCTCGCAATGGCTGGCAAGGTCAGAAGGTTTTGGACGATCGAACGGTGTCGGCTATCAACGGTGCACTGGAAGAAGATTTCCAGATCAAGCGCCCGGTAAAACTGAAGGCATTGAAGGGGACGTTCTCGCAGGGACAGGACATCATGGGGCGTGGCTTCGAGCTCACGGCCGAAGAACGCGCGGAGATGCTTGTAGCAGACCCGTCGTGCGAGGAGGTGATCTTCCCGCTGTTCAACGGGCAAGACCTGAACACCATGCCGAAGCTGGAACCCTATCGCTGGGTCATCTACTTCCGAGATTGGCAGGAACAAAAGGCGCGGCAGTACGGGGCAGCGTTCCGTCGCGTCGAGGAATTGGTGAAACCATACCGGGACGGCCTGACAGGTCAGATTCACCAAGATTGCTTCTGGAAACTCTGGGATCTACGACCTGGGCTAATGCGGGAGTTCGCCGCGAAACAGTTCGTGTTGGCCATTGCGTCCGTCACAAAATACCTATGCGTCAGTCGCGTATCGACGTCTGCTGTCTACAACATGCAGGTGAAGGTACTTTTCCATGATCGCTTCGCTGAACTCGCCGTGCTGCAATCGTCCCTGCATGACGTATGGGCGAGATGGCTGTGCGGAACCCTGGGTGCCTCAACGCTCCGCTATTCAACATCAACGGTTCTTGAAACTTGGTCGATGCCAGTTATCAATGGCAACGAAGAACTCGAACGTCTCGGTGAGAAGTATCACTCCTACCGAGAATCTTTGATGACGGGTGAAGTGATCGGCCTCACCCAGCTCTACAACCGATTCCATGACCAGTCGGACGACGATTCCCGAATCGAGGTAATGCGCGGCCTGCATCGTGAAATAGACCACGCGGTCGCTCGCGCCTATGGATGGGACGATCTCGACCTGGAGCACGGATTCCACGCAGTTCCGTATCTACCCGAGAACGATCGCGTTCGGTTCACTATAAGCGATCGCGTGCGCCTCGAAGTTTTGCGCCGTTTGTCGGAACTGAACCATCAACGGTACGAGGAAGAAGTATCCCAAGGACTACATGGCAGTAGCGGGACGCGCGCTCCCCGCCGCGCTGCCGCCACCGCGTTGGCTCAACCTTCACTCGACTTCGAGCCCAGATTAGCCGCCACAGGTAATGGTGCGACGCCATCTGAGGCAATTCTCAGTTTCCTGGGGGCACGCGGGGGCTGGCATGCCAAAGCCGATGTCCTCGCTGCCACTGGCATCACGGACGGACAGTGGAACGCTGCGATCGCCGACTTGATCTCGGGAGGCAGAGTCGAACGCCAAGGCGAGAAGCGCGGCGCGCGGTACCGTATTTTTGAAGGGGGAGGTAAATGAAGGAGTATCGGCTGAACGTCGATCCGCGCATCCTGGAACTGCTCGGACCGAACCTTTACACAAACATCTACTACGTCCTGGCCGAGTTGATCGCCAACGCCTATGACGCGGATGCAAAGAACGTCTACATAATCTCAAACAAGGACGATATCCGCGTAGAGGACGACGGGCACGGTATGTCCTACGAGGCAGGTGATATTGCCAAGTACCTGAACGTTGCCGGCGTATCTAGAACGACAGAAGCAGAATCCCGCACGAAATCAGGTGGGCGAAGAAAAATGGGGCGCAAGGGGGTAGGAAAACTAGCCGCGCTTTCGGTTTCAGAAAACGTCGACATCATCACCATCGCCAACGGTGAAAAATCCGGCTTTGTTTTGACCCGCCATCCGGACAATGGTCATGACTTGAAGGCGATTCCGGATGATCAGATCGCGTTTGAACGCGTCGAGGATCACGGGTCAGCCATCATCATGCGTCACCCGCAATATCGTCTTCACAAAACTTTGGCGGCGGTCCGGCGCAACCTCCTCAAGATATTCCCGCTGGTCGATGCGAATTTTCGAATACATGTCATTCGAGGTGACGAAACGCTGACGATCGAGGATTTCGACCGGAGCATCATGAGCGAACTTAGTTCACTGATCACTCTTGGCGAGAAATTTGCGCCTCTTGCCGGTCTCGTTCCAGACAGTCACCCAGGACGCCGGGCAGACCTGGTCGCGGTACGGGAGAAGTTGACGAAACCGATCGTCATGAAAGGAAATGACGGGCAGGAGCACGAGTATTCGCTCGAAGTTCTCGGCTGGATCGGCACTTACAAGACGACCCGAAACCGGAAGGCCGAGATTACGGACTTCCCTGACAACTTCATTTCGTTGTTCGCCAATGAAAAGATGGGGGAGTTCAATATTCTTCCCATCGTCGGCCAGAACAAGCTGAACGAGGTCTATGTCGTCGGTCAGTTGCATGTCGATTTGTTCGAGTTGACGGAATTGCCAGACATGGCCTTGAGCAATCGGCAAGGCTATAAGTCGGATGATCCGCGTTACGAGGCGGTGCGAGAGTACGTACGGAACGAGTTGCTCGCCGACATTTTGAAGAAGCGCGAAACATATGCGGACTTGGTGAACGCCGAAAAAAAACGTGCAAAGGAAGAAGCGCAGCGCAACGATGAGGCGAGGCTTCGGGCTGCCGTGGATGCATTCCGAAGGAAAGCAAGCGAGGAGGCAGCCAGCGCGCTCACCAAGCTGGGAGTGAGAGTTTCTCGCGAAGCCATGCAAGAAGCCATCTCAAAATCCATCAACGACAATAGTCCCGATCTCGGATTGAAGGCGTCCGTCGATTCGCAGAAAAAGAAAATTCTGATCAGCCAGACGTACCCGGACAAGGCGTTCGCAGACATCATCCATCAAATGTTGGTGTTCAACGATGTTCCCCCAGAGGACATCCTGTACACCAATTGCGACGATGAAGTGTGTCGCGTTCCCGAAGGACGCGCCGTCTACGATTACCTTCGCGAGTTCTTCGTCGAGAGTTACTCCACACAGAAAATATTCGTTCTATTCGTAACCAGCGAAAACACGAAAGTCTCATGGGGAGCCATCACGGAAGTTGGGGCATCGTGGATTACCAAGGTCGACCACAAGATCTTCAATATTCATCCCTTCCGACCAGAGCATCCTCTCAACGATGAAATGCAATGGCAGAGTACCAATCGCGTAGAACCAACGAAGGGTGATCTCTGGATGATCAAATTGAATGCAGACATCTTCTGCCAGAAGATCGAGGCGGTTTGTGACGCTCTCGAGTACAGGAAAAAGACGCGTGCTAAGAACATGGATCACCTTGGCACACTCGTCTCAATCAGGAACGTGTGAGACGAAATATGTCAGTGAAACCAGCAGCCAACGCATGGATCGCCATCGACCACGGCTTCAGTATTGATCTCAGGCTCGCGCCCTACACGCTGGTCTTGAAGGGCGATCGCTCGCTGTATCAGGGCATTGCCGAGGACGATTGGGTTCTAGTGCTGAACGCCGTCGGGGAGATCGTCCGTGCCGGGCGCGTCCTGCGGATTCGCTCCGACCTCGAAATCACCACGCTGTTCTTCGACCGGTTGTCCGTCGCAGACGATCCAGTGCCGGTCGCCAGTGCCTCGCTGGCTCAGCCATCATCGGGAAGCGTCGGTCGCATCCAGTGGGAAGAGTTCGTCACAGCCTTGTCCACGGCACTGCATTGTGAGGTCGCGGGTATTCCCTCCATCGGCTCTGACTCGCGTTCGCCCCGGTATCAGCACGAACTTGCCTACATTCGCGAGCTGCTGCAACTGGCCGTCGTGGACGATCTGCTCGGTCCGGCGGGTGGCCCCCACGAGCGCATCGTGGACATGGGTGTGCGCGATCGTTATCTGGTCGGCAAGCTGGCACCACGTGAGGATGCCCAGGGCGGTATCGAAGGGCTGGAGGGCACGCTGGCCGAAGACGAGGTCGAGGAACCAACCGATCCCATCGTGCCCGGCCAGCACGAACCCGGTGCCGAGTTTGGGACGGCGACCGGGCGGGTGGAGCCTGAGTCCGACTCCGCCGATGAGATCGACGCCGCCAGCAATCAGTCCCTGGTGCCGAGCAGCTTCGGCATAACCTTCTGCGTCGATGGCGACGTCGAGCGCATCGAGATAGAGGCGCGCTGGGGCAGCTACGAGCGCGTTCCAAACGAGGAGCACGAGCTGACGCGCCCCAACGGACAGAAAGCCAAGGTCTGGCAACGCATCCCCTGCGGCGGGAAGCTGGTGCTGCCGCTCACCGAAGGCGTGATCCCCCATCAGGCGCCGGATGCGAGTCGTCAGGCGGTGCGGATACAGGGTTCCATCCGTGCCAAGAACGCCAACGGTGACCGTTTGGTGACGCTGTTCTTGATCAACGCGCAGGAGGAGCCCGACGCCAACCGCGATTCCGCGTGGTTGTTCCAGCCAGAACTGATCGTGCGAGCGGAAGCAGAAGCGCCCAATAGCGCCATCTTCCGTCGCCGCCCCGTGCTGGATGCCGACGGGATGGACGCCGAGCGCGAATCGCTGGAAATGATCTACCGCAACCGCGTGGAGTTCGCGGTCGGACATGGCGTCGCCGTCCATGCCGAGACGGCGGACGACGTGACCTTGGCCACCGAAGTGCGCACCACCGTGCTGCCGCAATACGAAGTGCAGGTCACGGAGACACCAGGACTCGATGCCGCAGACCGCCCAGCGATGAAGGAGATGGTGGCGAGCGGCCTGCTCGACATGCAGCGCCTCGCCACAATGGGCGTCGATGAGTTGGTTGCCGCCCTGAACGTACTGACGAAGGACTACGCGGCGTGGATCACCGAGCAACGCGTCCGCATCGGCAAGGACGTGGTCGGGTATGACACCTCGGCTGCACAGGCGCTGGATCAATGCAAGGAAATCCAAGCGCGCCTGCAGCAAGGCATCGACACACTGAAGAACGACGAGAAGGCGCTGGCGGCCTTCCGCTTCGCCAACAAGGCGATGGCGATCCAGCGTGTGCGCAGCCAGTACGCGCTCGAAGTACGGCGAGGCAGGGACGTCTCCGTAGATCAGTTCGACCTGCCGAAGAACCGTAGCTGGCGTCCTTTCCAGCTGGCGTTCCTGCTGCTGTCGATTCCGTCGCTGGCCGACCCAACGCATCCGGATCGCGTGCAACCGATGGAATCCCATGCCGATCTGTTGTGGTTCCCCACCGGTGGTGGCAAGACAGAAGCCTACTTGGGCGTGGCGGCGTTCACGATGGCGATCCGGCGCTTGCAAGGCAAGCTCGGCGGCTACGACGCCTCGCGCGGTCTGGCCGTGATCATGCGCTACACCCTGCGCCTGCTGACCTTGCAGCAGTTCCAGCGCGCCACCGCGCTGATCTGCGCGATGGAGGTGCTGCGGCGCGATGCGCTGGCAGCTGGTGATTCGTTCTTGGGCCATGAGCCTTTCACCATCGGCCTGTGGGTCGGCAACAAGGTGACACCGGGTACGACCGAGGACAGTCACCGCGCCATCGAGGACATTCGCAATCCCGGCAGGAACCACGCCGGGGCAACGTCTCCCGCGCAACTGACCAGTTGTCCGTGGTGCGGCTCGGACATCGCGCCGGGACGCGAAGTGGATGTGGACAAAGATCGGGGGCGCACCTTGGTCTATTGCGGCGACAAGAAAGGTCGCTGCGAGTTCTCTCGCGGTAAATCCGCCAAGCTGCCGCACCCCGGCATTCCAGTGCTGACGGTGGACGAAGAGATCTACCACCGTCCGCCGACGATGATGATCGCCACCGTCGACAAGTTCGCCATGATGGCGTGGCGCGGGCAGGTGCGCACGCTGTTCGGTCGGGTAAATCAGGAATGCGAGCGTCACGGCTTGCTATGGCCCGGCTGCGAGTGCAATACCGGGCACCGGGCGACCAAGGGTCTGCCTGCTGCTGCCGTGAAACCCGTCGCCCCCATTCGACCGCCCGACCTGATCATCCAAGACGAGTTCCACCTCATCAGCGGGCCGCTGGGTACGATGGTCGGTCTGTACGAGTCCGCCGTCGATGAACTGTGCGGGTGGTCGCTAGATGGAAAGACGGTCAAACCGAAGATCGTCGCGTCCACGGCGACGGTGCGCAAAGCCAAGGAACAAGTGAACAACGTGTTCATGCGGCGCGTGTCGGTGTTCCCACCGCATGGCTTGGACGTGGAGGACAACTACTTCTCGGTGCAGCGACCGATCGAAGAGCGACCCGGACGGCGCTATCTGGGCGTGTGCTCTCCGGGCAGCTCGCGGCCCGCGATGCTGATCCGCGTGTATACCGCCTTTCTCACCGCAGCCCAAGCCTTGTTCGACCGCTTCGGCGAGCCTGCCGATCCGTACATGACGGCGGTCGGCTATTTCAATTCACTGCGTGAATTGGGCGGGATGCGGCGTTTGGCCGAGGACGACGTGCAGACGCGTTCCTACCGTGTGCAGATGAGCATGGTCGAACGGCCCGCGCTCGCTCAGCGCAGCGTCAACAACATCCGCGAACTGACCTCTCGCGTCTCCAGTCAGGACATCCCGAAGTACCTCGACGATCTGGAGGTCAAGTTCAAGGCCACGTTCGACGCGGCCACCGGGAAGTACGTGACGAAATGGAACGAGGGCGACACCCGCGCGATCGACGTGGTGCTGGCGACCAACATGCTGTCGGTTGGCGTGGACGTGAACCGACTGGGCCTGATGGCGGTGAACGGCCAGCCCAAGGGCACGGCGGAATACATCCAGGCCACCAGCCGCGTGGGCCGTTCTTTCCCGGGTTTGGTCTGCACCGTGCTCACATGGGCACGTCCACGCGACCTCTCTCACTATGAAACCTTCGAGCACTACCACGCGACCTTCTACAAGCATGTGGAAGCGCAATCGGTGACGCCGTTCTCACCGCGCGCAATGGATCGCGGTCTGACCGGTGCGCTCCTCTCACTGATGCGCCTGGAGAACGACGCCTTCAGTCCGAACGTGGGTGCGGGTGAGCTGGACAAATCCGACAAGCCCGAGATCACCGAAGCCATTGACGTGCTGGTGAGGCGGGCTTGGAACGTCAGTGAGACCACCACCATCAAAAGTCTGGCCGAGCGCGAACTGAAGGAACGTGCGGACGAATGGGCGAAGGAAGTGAGCGTCCCCGGTCGCACGCTGGCCTACGAAAAGCGCGGCGCACAGGCGGCGACGATGGTCGGGCTGGTCAAGTCGCCGGGTATCCACGCGTGGGACAACTGGACGGTTCCGATGTCGATGCGTGAGGTGGAGCCGGGCGTGCGCCTGATCATGAACACGGGGCACATATCGGACGACCACGGGTGGAAGCCGCGTCCGGTGCCGAAGGACGAGGACTGACCATGACCACAAATAAGACACCCGTCGGGGAAGTCCGCCCCAGCCAACTGCTCTGGACATACGGGCCGGGCGCGCTGATCGACCTGCCGAGCCTCTCGGTGGTGACACTGGGCATCGACCAGTGGGAGAAAGACCGCTGCCAGCCCATCGGCGAGCCACGTCTACTCGCAGCCGTCCGCAAGGTTCTCGGGTCGCAGGTGGAGAACCTGCGTGTACCGCCGTTCCAGAAGAGCGAACTCGTCGATCCGTGGTCGGCGGAGGCGAACATCGGTGTTCCCGTCCGCCCGTTTCCGCGCTGGATGCGCTGCGTGAAGTGCGGTCTGCTATCGCCTTTCGACGCGGGGCTGTTCGAGATCAAGGAAAACCGCTTCCGTCCGGAACGAACCCGGTTCGTCCACAAGGGATGCCGTGGCTCCAAGGGCGACCAGCCTGCGAAGGACGCCGATGCCGTTCCGGCGCGTTTCCTCTTGGCTTGTCGCGACGGCCACCTCGACGATTTCCCTTGGCATTACTTCGTCCACGGTGGCAACAGTTCGTGCAAGGGAACGCTGCGCTTCTTCGAGAGCGGGGCTTCGTTGCAGACCGAGAACCTGTGGGTGAAGTGTGATGCCTGCGGCGCATCGCGCAGCATGGCCCACGCCTTCGGCAAGGCCGGAAAGGAAAACCTGCCGAGTTGCCGAGGCCGACATCCCCACCTCGATCATTTCGACGAAGAGTGCGATGAGGAAGCGCGGGCAGTCCTGCTGGGTTCGACGAACAGTTGGTTCCCGATCACCCTGTCGGCACTCGCCATACCGCAGGCCAAAGACCCGCTCGGCCAACTGATTCAGGATGGATGGGAGTTCTTCGACGATCTGGATTCGGAGGTCGCCGTCGCGGTGACGGTGAAGACCTTGAAGAAGACAGGGGCCTTGCCGGGCATCGATAAGTACCCAGCATCGGACGTCTGGGCGGCCATCGAAGCCCATCGCAACGGCGGCGGTCAGGACACGGTTGGTGAAGTCGACATCAAGGGGCCCGAGTGGGAAGTGCTGACGGCGGCCAATCCGACTGCCGACTACCCGCACTTCATGAGCAAGAAGGTCGCCACGCCGCCCGGCTTTGAGAATCGAATCGGCAGAGTGCTGCTGCTGGAGAGATTGCGCGAGGTCAACGCCTTGTTGGGCTTCACTCGCGTGGAAGCTCCCGAGGAATCGAGCGACCCCAACGAGCGACCACAGATGGCAGGTCTTGCGCGCCGCAAGCCGGATTGGGTTCCCGCGAATCAGGTTCACGGCGAAGGAATTTTCATCCAGTTCGACGAGCAGGCGCTGAAGACGTGGGAGGCGCAAGACGGCGTCAAGCGCGTGGACGGCATGCTCGAAGGCGGTCATCGTGGATGGCGAAATTCGCGCCACCTCGACCCGAACGAGGGCTACCCTGGCATCCGGTACGCCATGCTCCACACGCTCTCGCACCTGCTCATCCGCGAGCTGGCGTTGGAATGCGGCTACAACGCAGCGAGCATCCGCGAACGAATCTACGCCGACGTGTCGAGCCCGAATCCCCAGGCGGGCATCCTCATTTACACCGCAGCAGCCGATTCCGATGGGACGCTGGGTGGACTCGTCGATCTCGGCAAGCCGGAAAACCTCGGGCGACTGCTCCGGCAGGCGTTGAACCGATCGAAGATTTGCTCGTCCGATCCGCTCTGCTCCGAGCACGATCCGGCGAAAGACCGTTCGCTCCATGCGGCAGCCTGCCATGCGTGCAGCTTGGTCGCCGAGACCTCCTGCGAACGAGGCAATCGTTACCTCGACAGATCGTTGCTGGTGCAGACCCTCGACCGAGGAGATGCCGCCTTCTTCGCGGGCCTGTGACATGGAAAGACTGCTGGAAGCCGTCACAGCCGTGGTCTGTCTCGTTTCGCCCGAGAAGGTTCGAGCGCTGGCGGGTCGGATTCGGAAAGTCGAGGACGTGAAGACGAACGTCGCCCTGTCGGATGTCGTTGGCACGGCCACGGCCAGAGCCGTCGTCGATCGGCTCGTCGATGCGTGGCGGGCCACGTCGGTCGGTTCCGACGAGTTGGCCTCAATGCTGCTCGCCGCAGGCCATGCCTTCGAGAACGTATCGAAGCACCAGTCCACGGAACTCGTGTGGACGGGGCCGACGACGCCCTTCGTCTCCGCCCGTCGAACGGAACAGGCGCTACTGCAAGTCATCGGCGCGGCCAAGCAAAACCTGTTTGTCACCAGCTTCGTGGCCTACGACGTCTCGACCATCGTGAAGGCGTTGAACGACGCCACCGCACGCGGGGTGAGCATCTCCATGCTGCTCGAATCGTCGCAGGATCATGGAGGCAGCATCTCGTTCGACGTGATCGGCAAGATGCGGATACTGGTTCCCTCGGCGAAGCTCTACGCTTGGCGCGAGCGATCGGCCCCGTTCGCGGACGGGCGGGTGCACGCCAAGGTCGCGGTCGCCGACGACGAGTTATGTTTTATCACCAGCGCCAATCTGACCGGCTACGCTATGGAACAGAATATGGAAGCTGGCGTATTGCTTTCAGGTGGTCAGATACCAAAACTCTTGCTTGATCACTTGAATTCGTTAGTGCGTACCAATGTCATCAAGCTGATTTGATCCTCTAAATCCTTCTCAGATAGAATCTGATGTGTTCCCGACTTGTTTCTAAGCGCTTTCCTGGGCAATTGGAGCCCAGCACGCGCCAAAACAGTCGGGAATTTGTTTTTTTTCTATGTATCTGGTCAAGCCATCGTTAGCCCAGCGTGTAATTGGTGGCAAGGTCCCATCTTTGTTGTAGGCGTTGACCAGCAGATGCGTGGTCAGCCCGACGTCCATACTCACCTCCGGCTTTACAACCAGCAGCGTCCTTGAGCCGTTCACCCACTCAGGCGCCAGAAAAACCAAGCGCCCGCGCACTGTATCTCTGCTGAACACTGCTGCGGGCTGGTCCAGTCACTACGGAGTCTTCTGCCAGGCTTCGACCGTCATCTGCTGGCGATCAGCCATGCCCTACAGCACCTTACTTCTTGCTGATGCACTGGCTTTTCCACGTAGTCCTGAATGGCCGGTTTGTAGATACCCCCAGCAACTTAGAAAGTACCCCCACAAATACCCCCTTGTACCTCCGGATGTAGGCGAACTAGAATGAACTACTTTGCACGCTTGCCGCAGAGTTTAAGAGGGGAAAAGAAAAAGTCCGCAACGTTTTGAACGTGTGCGGACTTGAATGTGGTGCCCGGGGCCGGACTCGAACCGGCACGCCTTGCGGCGGGGGATTTTGAGTCCCCTGAGTCTACCAATTTCACCACCCGGGCAGGTATTCGTGAAGACTTGGATTATGGCATATTTTCCAGGTGACTGGGATGCCCGTTTTCAAAAAATCAGAACTTCATGCCCACACTCAGCGTGGCACCCCGGGTCCTGACGCCATCTTTGTCATAAAAGTTGTTGTAGCTCAGCGCGCCGTAAGAGGTTTTGCTGAAGTGATAGTTCAGTCCCAAGCCATAGGCGACATCATGGTCTTTGTCTGTGAGGGAGTAGCTGCCGACTTGGCCGGTGGTCTTGTTTTCTACCGAACCCAGACGG
>JACCDU010809056.1_pt1 | contig 33197 bp, 35 predicted proteins | sample 7446081 | NCBI WGS metagenome assembly JACCDU01 (sample SAMN15323447, study PRJNA562643) | freshwater metagenome | isolation source: river surface water | place: USA:Blue River Watershed | collected 2017-08-17
CAACACGTTATGGGGCCAAACTACCCAGAACAAAGATTAGCTGTTACACTTTCATCTTCAGATACAGAAGTTGTAATGGGTTTAGATGGTAATTTCTATACCTATGATGATTACCAATCACTACATAACGATTATCTTAAGCTCGGTGGTGTTCCTTTACAAGTTTTTTCTAAATCAAATTTAGATTTAGTCTTAACCAAACTTAAATCTTAATCTTAATATTCTCACCATCTCTATATAACATACCAACTGGTAAGGACGCAGATGAACCAGGTATATTCAAAATAGAAAGACAGTTAACATGTAATGTACAAGCAGCTGAAGCCGTTATACCAACACCGATGACTGAAGCTGCTGTTAAACCAGATTCTATTACATTTGAGTATCCACCCAAAATGGAACTAAATGGAGCAGAAATAGAATTCATACAACCACCACCAATCACACTAACATCAGAATTAGTTCCAACAATAGTATTTTGTATACCACCACTTATCACACTATAACAACTAGAAATTCCAGAAATAGTGTTTTGTTGTCCTCCGGAAATAGTAGATGCAAATGAATTTGTACTCGAAATAGTATTATAATTACCACCAGAAATTATACTAAAACAAGTGTTGTAACCAGATATTGTATTTACTTCCCCACCAGCAATTGTAGTTGAAGTCGCACAAACACCAGAAATTGTGTTCTTACATCCACCGGAAATAACCGAGTTAGAACCAAATGGACTAGAAATCAAATTGCAACAACCACCTCCTATAGATGAAAATCTAGCTGAATCACCTGATATCGCATTGATATTACCACCAGAAATAACTGAGTAACAATTCCCCGAACCTGATATAATATTGGTTGACCCACCAGATATAACTGAAAAACAGGGTCTATTAATCAGGTTACAACACCCACCACCTATTTGACTGAAAGCTGCATTTGATTCTATTTTATTACAACTACCACCAGATATTGTAGAACTACAATTTAATGTACCTGCTATTGTGTTCTCAGTTCCACCACCTATGGTACTAAAGAATGTATAAGCTCCACTGATTGTATTTGTTAATCCACCACTTATTACACTTAAATAAGAGTCCAATCCACAGATTGTATTTTGACAACCACCACCTATTACACTCGAATAAGAGTTTATACCACAGATTGTATTTTGACAACCGCCACCAATTGTAGAACCAGACGGACTATCACCTTTTATTAAGTTAGTAAAACCACCACCAATAGTTGAATGTCTGTTGTTATTACCACAAATTTGGTTACAATATCCACCACTAATAGTAGAAAGACAAGAGTTTGTACCACCAATCAAATTACTACTACCACCAGATATTACTGAAAGGTCACCATAGTAAGCAGAAATAGTATTTGTTGAACCACCAACTATTATGGATTGTGGAGCCGAATTAGAGTCAATTATATTATCTTGACCACCTACAATTACAGCCGATCCTGCAGCATTACTACGATTAACATTGTTAATCCCACCACCGATGAAAGTAAGTTCAGTATAGGTACCGGATATTATATTATTGTAACCACCAGAAATAGTAGATTGGCAAGAGTATAATCCACAAATCGCGTTAAACTTACCACCTCCTATTGTTGAAAATCTATTATCATATCCACTAATTGTATTATTACCACCACCTGCAATCGTTGCAGCACAAGTAGTATATCCAGAAATTGTATTATTATCACCACCAGATATAGTAGATAAAGTAGAATTTGTACCTATAATACAATTTCCGTACCCACCACTAATAGTCGAAATGTTGGAAATACTACCAGTTATATAATTGAATATACCTCCAGAAACAACAGAACCAGCAGAAAGAGCACAATTACCATATCCACCAGAAACAACTGAATGTCCATAGAATGCGTAATAACCGGAAGCGCTATTAACTTGACCACCAGAAATAACTGATCCAGTTGAACCAATAGAGTTAGAACCAGATATAGGTAATATAGAATAAGAAAAACTACCTTCGGTATATGGTGATATCGAACCAGCAGGACCTGTTGGGCCAGCAGGTCCTGTTATACCCGCAATAGAAGCTGTATATAAATTAACATTTGTTACTCTACCGTAAGTATCAACTGTTAATCTAACAAATTGATTTGCTGTACCATAAACACCAGCAGTAACACCAGAATTATTTAAATTTATTAACCCAGCCGAATGTGTAAGTGTAGACCCAACTATTGAATAATCAAGAGTTAAAGCATTAGAGGTGAAAGTAAGACCGAATCCAGTTAAGTTTACAGAATAAGTTATACCACTTACAGTTAAACCAGAACCAGATCTTAAATTTTGCCAAGTACCATAACCACTTGAATCTGAAACGAATACTTTATTAGCACCTTGAGTAGTATCTTTCAATTGTAATACACCAGGTGTACTAGAGATCATCGAGAATGTCATACTACTACCAGTATTTCCAAAACTTATAGAGTCTAAATCATCTGAAACTAAGTAACTATATGTACCATCATCACCAACCACAATTGTTGATTCCAAGATAGAAAAAGTGTATGAAGATATGTTGTCAGTTTTTAAATCAAGATAATTATAACCTAATTCGTCTCTAAATATAATATCTTGGTTTGTTTGTAATATAATACCATTCGAGTGTCTGATATAAGATGATGTACTATCTGATAAGTAAAGAAATCCAGAAAGATACATATTACCATCTACATTCAAAACACCTACTCCAAATGAAGGTGTAACACCAATTACTATTTTAGTTCCATCATCTGTTAACAATGAATCACCTAATGAAGTAGTAGATGTAAACTTAGGTATTTTATTAGTTGTACCACTTATTGAGCTACCAACTGATGATGAAGTAACCCAATTAAAATTAGAACCATTAGTCGTTAAAACATAACCAGCTGTTCCAGTATTAATCGAATTAAGCATATTAGGTGTGACACCGAATACACTTATTGTTGAACCGGCAAAATTTCCTGAAAAGGTTAGACCTAAACCAAGGGCTACATCTAAACGAGCTCTGAAAACACTTGAAGTTGCAAGTGTAGTTGTAGTAATACCATTTCTAATATCTAATGCAGTTTCGATTCTTTTTTCAGAACCATCAGGACTAACAAAGTACCAATAGTCATCATTTGATTTCGGATATAAAGATTTATGTCCAATTTCTGGTGAAGATATTGTTGCTGAAGTATGCCATTGAGGTATAAAAAGTAAACGATTAACTGCCATTTTAGATTATAATATTTATCTTTCCATTACTAACTGTACCAGTAGAAGTCAGTAAAATAGTATTAGTGTCAATTATTTCGATATTTGGATAAACAAAATTATTACCATCCCTAATTGATAAAACAACATCTTCTGATCCTAACCCGTGTGTAATACTCACAGTAGAACCAGGAGAAGCAGAAAAAGTGCCACTATATTTAAGTGTAGTCGATAAACTAACGGTTTGTATTGTACCTGAACCACCAACAGAATATGTTCCATCTCCGGAAACACTAACTGTACCATTAATTAAAATTGTGTTTCCAAAGGACTGGAAAACACCTCCAGTTCCAATAGTAAGATTCCCATAAAGTAAGTACTGTTGATTCGGTGCAACAATAATAGTTTCAGATGCAATGTTATATTTAATGATAGATGATGATGAACCAGTTCCAGAAGTAAAGAAAGGATCCCAATCAGCTACTGATAATGTACCTATACTCCAAGTAATCCCTGGTTTTAATTTATAATAAGTAGTATCGTTTGTAATTACATTTTGCACACCTACAATCATACCACCTCTTCTTCTTTCCAAAGGTATATTATACATAGTTGATAAAGAATCAACACACCTCAAACCATCAATACCTAAAAGTGGATCTATTACTGGATAAGTGTCATTAGGACTGAAAGTGGTAACTAAACCGGTTAATTTAATACTCATAAATTTATATATTAAATTTTAATTATGTATCCTTTTCTCTAGATAAAGAAGTTTGTAACTTTTGTATAATTTCAAAAAATTTTTCTTGTTTATCTATGTCGATTTCTCTACCTGTTGTTGAATTCTGTGTAAAACCTGAACCAATAGAATACCAACAAATTTCATCAATACTTCTAATATCCGGGTTTCCGATATTTGAACCAAAAGCACCAATCAATATGTTTGAACCAAAAGTCTGAAAATTTTTAGTGCTTGATTGAGAACCAACTATTTGTCCATTTCTACTTAGGTAAAATCTATAAGGGTTTGTTAAAGAGGCTGTTAAACCACCATTATCATTTACATTACTGAAAACAAAAAAACCATCAGTTTGACTGGTAGTAAAACTCATTGGTCCTAAAGAGTTCCAAAGTGAAGCCGATATGCCGTTTTGACTAAATGATATCGATTGTTCATTTCCTCCGAATGGTTCAATATAACCGTGTTTCGAAATAGCAGTTAAACCCAACGAGTTATAGTTAATTCTGTTATAGATAGAAATATGCCCCGGTGCGGAATCAGTATTACTCAAATTAAAAGGTACACCGGTTATAGAATGAAATTGTCCTCCATTATATTGAATACCGGTTGAAGAATAAGTAGCACTTTGAGAACTCCCAACAAGAGGATCATTAATAGAAAGTAGTTGTCTGGATTTGATATCAACTAACATACTCTGAGTAGTACTTGTATAAATCATGGCAAAACCATAATAAATTCTATTCCATATATCTTCACCTTTTAATGCTTTAAAACAATCATTGATATCCCTTATTAACTGTGAGCTTGTAATCCCACAAGTAGAAATAAATTCTCTAGCATCATAGTCTAATATAGAAGCTGAAATTGTGTTATTCAGTGGAATTATCATATTTATCTTAGATTGTTATATCACCAGTAAGTAACCAAACATCAGTGGTTATATTTAAAAGTGTGGCTGCAGAGTAACCGGTTCTGATTCTTCTAGCGTTATCAGCACTAAAAAGAGAAACTCCACCTGATGGATCGACTGATAAAGTCGCACCACTCCAGTTCACTATCATAATTTGAGAACCAGTACCTATATTAACAGTAGCATAAGTTGGAATTGAAACTGTTGCTGTTCCAGAGTGTGACATTGAAATAACAGTATTAACATCAGTTAGAGCTAAAGTATAAGCAGAAGTAGTAACAAAATTTATAGAAATATCAGTAACATTACCAGTTGCACCAGTTGCACCAGCAACACCTGTTGCTCCAGTCGGTCCAATCGGTCCACCTGATGGTCCTGTGGGTCCAATCGGTCCTGTTGGTCCAATCGGTCCAATCGATCCATCTTTACCAACAATTAAATTAAAATTACTTTCAATCAATTCACTTGAAAGTACATCTATAGAAGAAGATATATTATTGAGTGTTCTATATAAACTATAGGTACTTCCAACACCGAATGAATTTGTGACAAAAATTTTATCGTGATATATTGAGCTTATTGTACCACTGTAATTAGAAGACTTATTTTCAATAAAATTATATCCATTCGAAGTACCCGCCATAGCTAACATCAAACCATCAACAGTTAAGGAGTATATCTCGGAGAAACTATCAGGTATAGCGATATATTTATACCCTGAATTAGGAATGTTAAGTAAGAATGATGAACCTGTAGCTAGTATTTTATTGAAAGTTCCTGGGAAATTCAAACCAGTTAATGTTGTAGAAGTCGTAGATCCAAAATAAACAGGATACCTCCAATCTAATTGTAAACTTTTGTTTATAGTAGTTCCGTTATTTCTTTTAATAGATAGATTAAAGGATTCAGATTGAGTTGTAGAATAACTAATAGTAGAGCTAAGAACCCACTCAAAAGGTCCAGAATTTTGGAAACTGCTTGTTAGATTACCAAAACCAACTCTTTCAACTATTGTGGAATCAGATACAAATAGAGAATCGTTTACTGTATTCCAACTAAAGGTATAGGTTTCTGGTATTAAAACATCACCTACTTCTAAACTGTTCAGATAACCACTTGTAGCTGAAAGTTGAAAATCTACAATATTTCCTAATTCATTACCATAAAGTAAATCTATGAAAACATTTTGAATTGAAACATTATCGAAAGAAGCTCCGGTATCTAAAGTACCAACTGTTGTATTTGTCCCATTAGGTTTGGTAAAAGAAAGAGAGCTTTGTTCTGGGTTAGTTGTATAGAACTGGAACTCTTGTCCATTGAAAGTTAAATAATAAATCGGTCCGGTCACACCAGCAGTACCACCTACAATTTCACCTACGTTTAAGTTTACTAAACCAGATGTTCCTGTTTTTTTAATGCTATATGTACCGATTCCATTAACGTTAAGAGAAGCTGTAGAACTAGTGTTAGAGTTTGCAAAATCAACTAAAAATAAATAATTAGTGGAATAAGTAGAAATAATTGGTGTTGAAGTAATAGAATAAAAATCATTTGTACCAGTTGCTGAAACACGAATATTTTCAAACCCATTTGTCAAATTTAATATATCACCTAAATAAGGATAAATCTTAACATTTGATGGTGTGGTACCAGTAATTACATCTTGATAAAAAATACCGGGGTTATACTGATATATCCAATTTTTATTGTCAAGTGGTGTTATAGGCGAAGTCGGATAGACTGTATAAGGTATGGCTGAGTAAGAAAATCCGAAATTAGCTGAAATAACATTTGTAACTCTATCACCAGAAGAAATGCCTGTTAAAGAACCTATACCATAAGAAAGCGTCAAACCTGTTTTTACATCTATTACAGAAGGCAAGTTAAGCGGCCACTTAGTTAGAAACCCATGTCCATTACTACCAGGTATTAGTTCCAAATCAGCTATCAGTTCTACAGTTACCCCCTGTAATGCTGAAATCGTTGGGTCTCCAGAAATATTTGATGACCATATATTTGATGATGGTAAGTTAAACGAATATCCGTAAAATTCATTTACAAGGCCTTTACTCGAGTCTGTTTGTGATTTACCCGAAATATTTTTAAAAGCAATTTGTGCCTGTGAAGAAAAAGTCAAAGCCATTTTAGATAAATAATTTTCTATTTTCTTATATATAAAAAATTAGTTCTCACAAATTAGTTAGGTGTAAATGAAATGTTACTTATATTACCTATCCAATCTTGTCCAGCTGTAATTCTCAATAAAACATATCCACCGGAAAACTGTGTACCTTTTATACCAAAATCAACTATCCAGTCACCACCACTCGCAGTTGGTACTACACCAGAAAGACAACCATCACCATCTTCATAAGTACCAGTAAAAGGTTTAGTGGCATCTAACCAACCAGTAACTGCACCAGTTGACATAGTACCTCCCGGTACAACACCCGAATCATATGGTAGTTTTACTTCTACCCAAACATCTGAGTCTGGACTACTAGCACCTGGGTTAGTTAAAGGTATAGTATTATTAATAAAAGTTACATTGTCGTGTGTAATTTTAATTTTACCACCAGTATAATTTATTAGTGGATTACCAGGGTCTCCAAAGAAAAACCATCTAGTATAAGTTCGATTATTAGTCGCTGGAGAAGTTGAATAAGTACCAAAACCATCATTGATTGAAAAACAATTCGAATAATTTCTAGAAGCACCTATACTATAGTTAGGATTAGTAACAGATGTACCTGGACCTAAATTCGAAAAGTCAAAATTTGGATAAACTAAGATTCCATTAATTACCTGTAGTCCATTTCTATGGCTGAGACTTGAAATTAAACTAGCAGAAGAAGACCAAGTTCCAGACAGTACTTCGGAAGTTGTGTTATAAGTATTATACTTTGTAGAACCATTTAGTAATCTATAGTTTTCATCATCAAAATTCTCGGAAAAAGTAGAAGATGTCGGTAAAACAGAATCTATAAACCAGTTGTCAATCGGTACAACAACTCCAGTCGATGTTCCCCCAATAAATGTACCTTGTACAGTTCTTTTAACTTCTACACCAAAACCAACACTATCATTAATTCTTCTAACACCTGAATTTAGAGAATAAGTCATGTTGAGAATCATAGTTGCAGAAGGGTCGTATAAACCATTCGGTGAAAGTAGTGAAGAAGAGATAAAAGGTGTTGTAATACTACTCGTATATCCATTGGTAGGGGTGTTAGTAACTGTATTAGTATTTGCAGATAGTTGATTTGAAAGTTCTTTATAGACGATAGCATCACTATCTTGATTAAAAGTATTTTCAAATAGATTTTGTATTGTACCACTAAAAATAAAATTACTTGGTGTGGTATAGTATTCAATTCCCGAAAGAAACTTCCCCGAAGTAGTGTTTGCTAAGGAAATATTTGGTGTAGAAACAACAACTTGATTAGTAGATGGGTCTGCTATAAACTCAAACCTATTTAAGATAAAATTTGAAGTAGAGGTTTCATGATTAATTATAAAATAATTATAACCATCCACTATATCAGAAGAATCATTCTTTATTAAATAAGTTCCAGTTCTGTTTTGAAAAGGTAAGTAAGATGTACCATTTGGAAATTTAGATGCTGTAGATACAGAAATACTTATACCAGAAGTAGCACCTGAAAGGGTAGTATCAATTGAACCACCAGTTAAACCAAAACTGGTGATTGTAACACCATTCAAAACTAAAGATATAGTACCAGAGTCTGCTTGTCCAAAAGAGTGTGTGACAAAAGCAGGGGTAGGTGTTTGGGTACTTTGTAGAACATCAAAGTTTAAAATACCTGTGATATCCTGGTAAAACTGTGTTCCAGTTATTGGTTGTAAAACCTTAGAAGTTATACCAAGCCTATAGTAATTATCTAAAAGAGAGAAAGTAGAACCAGCCGTCACACCACCATAGGGTGAAGAGGTAGCAGAAATCAAACCACCGGTGGTTGTATTGTCGAATGAAATACCACCATTCACAAAACTACCATTAGCAGACCAGGATGATAAAGTAGGACCGGGAAGAGGTGCTAAATTTTTAAGAAATTCATTAAATCTATCAACTGCGGTACCAATCGGAGTTGAAGGTATAAAATCCGTGAATAAACCATCTGTATAATCACCATCTTCAGCAGGTCCTATCGTCGTTGTTGAAGAAGAAGGAAGAACAGTTTGAAAACCGGTTCCGTTCCATATAAGTTGATATTGGATATTAGGAATTAAATCATTTCCTACAACTGAATTTAAAACATTATTTTCTAACTTAAAAATAGGTGAGGCTGTCAGCCCATCAATAATTAAAGAAGCAGTTCCTGAAGATGTAAAACTAAAATTAACATAATAAATTGAATCATAAAAATCCCTTAATGGTGCTTGACTCGAAGTTGCTGAATAAGTAACACCATCTAAGGAAATAGCATTCAAATATCTAACACTATTTTGAATTTCAGTTACCCAACTACCTGAAGAATAAGTGCCTGAATACTTATAAAGGATATTTGGTAAAGTATCTACTCTCAAAGTTAGACCATTTTTAGGTTCAAATAAACTAAAAGTACCACTTGCGCTAGCATAAACAGCTATTTTTCCATCGTGTCCTGAGAATAAACCAGTACCACCATTATCTACAAGGTACGTATAACCATCGTCGAAAACTGTAGGTATAATAGCAATTTCTTGTACTGAATCAACCCATTCAGTGGTATTTAAAGAGTTACCACTAGGGTTATAATCTACCCAATTGGAGTTGTCTAATAAGTTAGTACTAGAAAATCCATATTCAAGTTTATATGTTTTATTATTTGAGGAATTAGAATCGTTGTAAATTGTAACTAACATTCCCCAGTCTCTTCTTGCTAATATCAAATTATCCCTTTCTGAAAGAAGTTCATAGTTATGATGACCCCCTTTCACCTCATTGGAGAAAACTGTTGCTAATAACTCGTTTGGACCGAAAGGTCTTATTGGAGAAGAAACTATTGTACCACTATAATTACCTAAACTGTTAGTTGCGTAAGCCATTTTTTTTTAAAATTTTTTTAAGTATTAATTATATAAGAAGAAGTAAATGTACCTTGAACGTTATTGAACCTCCATACATCATAACTAGCTGTATAACCAAATTGATTTGTAAATTCAACGCCATTTCTAGTTTTTATCCAATCATTATTTGACAAGCCATTGATTGTAACTTTTGGCGGTATAGACTGTAAATTTACTATATTTGTAGGCCATACGAAAACAACATAATCATTATTCGTCATTATTTGTCTACTTTGAGTATAATCTTCATTTAATTCTGAATTCAATGTACTAATATCTAGGTGTGAAAAAGTCGAAGAAGTGACACTAATCAAATCACCTGAAGATAAAGTTCCCCAATATCTTCTTAAAGACCAACTAACACTAACAGTAGCGAAATTATCACCTCCAGTATTAGGAGAAACAGAGGTATTCAAATCATTCACACTGAATGTAAATACAGTCAAATTATTTAAGTTCAGATTATTAGAGCCCAATGTTCCACTGGCATAACCAAAAGCTAATGGTGTCGACACAGATTGAGGGGATTGAAGAGGTCTTAAAATTGTCGAACTTTGTATATCATTAATACCTGCACCAATCTGCCAATTTAAAGTAGCTGTTTGAATAGAATCACCATATTCAACAGTCGTAGGAGTAACTGCAAATGTTAAAGAAGGAGCGGTATATGGATAAAACAAACGATCGAATACACTTTGTACGGAACTACCAGTAAAAGTAGAGTTATAAGGAATTCCTCCTACAGAGATTGAAGTTAGGTTAAGATTGGTATAATTAACAGACGCTGTAGCTATACTAACAACTGAAGCACTAACTGATTGCACATTTTCAAAAAGTCCTGCTACTACATCCCTCACATTTTGAGCCGATATTAAATTCGAAGAGTTATCAGGTAAAACATTTAACATTGAACCCAAAGAATTAATAGCAACTGCATAAGTAGGAGATCCAATAACACCGTAAGTAGCCATAATAATTTAATTTTCTTATATATATTAAAAATTAAAAGCCCAAAGTAAGATAATATGTATCATGATGTTACATGATTTTACTACCGAACTATTCTGTCTTTTTCTGCATGAATCAAATGTTCAATTACATCTAAGATTATTCTCCTGGCACCGGCTACCTCACTAAGATTTAAATCCATAACGAATTCATCCAAATTAGATTTGACATATTCATACAAACCCTTAGAATCCAAATGATTGTCTTTCACCAAATCGATAAAATAAATTTCTACTGTTTTGTAAATTTTGCTCAATTCTTCTTTATCCTTTATCACTTTCATATTTATGTAATTCAATTGTTTTATTAGATATATATATGTCTTTCGAATAACAAAATTTACAAACCATCGAAAATGGCTTGTAAGTTACAAAATCTGAGTTACAATTATTACAATGAAAATTTTCATATTCTAACTCTAATTCCGATGAATCTACCTTAAACATACTTTCAAAAGACTTCAAAAACTTCATAGTTTATATATTTGAAAAAAAAAGTTAAAAAAAAATTTAATATAGACAAAACAAATAGAAAGAAAAATTATATATAAAAAGTATCAAAAAAAATTTAAAACAAAAAACTTTAAAACTATGAGAAATTTACTTTTCGTTCTATTTGCAGTTGCTTTTTTAGCTTCTTGTACTTCTACTGAATCTACTACTGAAACTACTGGTTCTGTTGATTCTACTACTGTTACAACTCCTTCAGTTGATTCAGTAACAACAGATTCAACTGCAACTCACTAATTTTTATTTGTTTTTGAAAAACAAATTGGTGGAGCTAGACATTCTGTCGTCCTGATAAAATGGTCAGAAAATTAATGTTTCTGACCGTTATCTTTTTTATATATAGAGTAATATGAATTTAAAAGATATAAAAGAATACTATAATAAGAAACCTATCGAGTTTGTAATTAAAGAGAATTACGAATTAAGGGAGGATAATCTTTATGTACCAAGATTTCAGTTGAAAAATGCTAAAGAAATTGCTGATATCAAGATAAATGAACCTGTAAAACCTTCACAAGAATTGATTTTAAAAGCCATTAAATATGGTATGATTTTTTTAGTAAGTTATAAAGGTGAAAAGGATAATTCATTTGCTGGTCACGAGCGTGTTATATATCCTATGGTTTTAGGAAAATCTTCACAAGGTAAACCTTTACTAAGAGGTTATCATTTGAATGGTTACTCAGTTTCAAACAACAGGCACATCGAAAAAATTTGGAGAATGTTTAGATTCGATAGAATTTTATCGATTACATTCACTGGTTCTTTCTACAGGTTACCACCTTCTGGGTATAATATGAATGATAAAGGAATGAGAGGTGGAATTCTTGCTCGAGCTGATTTTAATGAAATTAGAAAAAATCAACAAGCACTACTTAAGGCTCAAGCAATACAGAACAAAGAAGATGTGATGTTAGGAACAGAAGACAGAAAGTTTGCTACTGTAAAAGTAAGAACAACTGATACACAATTAGATTTGAATAAAGTTATGGAGAATCCTTACGTAAATAATTTAAAAGACTTAGCAAATTTGAGAGTATCCTTTGTTAAAAGTATTTATGGTAATAAATATGTTGCTATACTTGGAGCACTTGGTGCACCTGGAAATACGGTAAAAATTATTGATGAAAAAAATAACAACTTAGGTGTTTTTAAATGTCTTGATTCAACAACTGGTGATGTTTTGAAAAGAATAAAAAGAGTCAAAGGAAATTCATTATTTGATTTATACATATTTGAGAACAAAATTTAATTATTTTCGAATATTTTCTCATTAAATAAAAACCTTTCTTCGAAAAAAAATAAATAATAAAAAAAAATTTAAATATATGAAAAAGTTAATAATTATTGGTTTAGTTTTGTTTATAAGTTCTTGTCATACACACAAGCACTGCACTACGGCTGAAAGTTCAGAAAAGGTTTGTTGTAACAAATCTGAGACAAAGAAAACTTGCGAAAAATCTGAAACAAAATCTTGTTGTACGAAAAAATAGAATTTAATTTAACATTTTAAAAATCAATAAATGAATTTATATAATCAGGAAGAACTCGAGAGAATATCGAAAATGAAAGAAACAAACGATAAACTTGAAGAATTTTTCAACGATAAAAGAGAAGAGTGGACAAAAAATGTAGAGCCACTCTTCGATGTTATAAGAAACAATTTCACTTTAGAAAGTTATTCTAAAGTAGTTGATTCACAGTCCTTAGCACTTTCTTTTAGACAAAGAATAAATGAACAAATTTCCTTCTTTCTAAATAAAAGAAGTAAAGAAGAAGTAAAACTCAAAAAAGTAAAACAAGATAAGTTTATTTTTTATGCTCTAAATATTGGCTTAAAAACCTCTGGTGGTGAAAAAAATACATTAATTGATGCTCATATCGCTGAAAATGAAAGAAACATTCAATTAATAGAAAATTATATAGAATTTTTGAGAAGTACATCAAAGAACTTAGAAGGTTTGAGTTATACAATTAAGAATATTATTGAACTTATGAATTATTTAGGAAGATGATAAATTTGAAACATTTTTTAACAAAAAAAATCAATATTTTAGGTGCTATTACTTCGATATCTGAACTTACACGTGAAACAATTATAAATTTCTTATGGGGTTTGGTAGGTAATTCAATAGTAGTATTCATGGCTAAAGAAATCGATTCTGCTGTCTTTATCAATTTTCTACTTTACTATTTGTTAATATCATATGTAGTAAATAGAGATAAGTATACTACACGACTTGGTAGATTTATCGTACTACCGATATCCGCTACATTAGGAGCCTTCACTGGATATAAACTTGCACAATTAATATCTTTTTATATATGAGTAAATTAAGTCTTAAAATAGTTAATAAAAATTTTCCTGATTTATTGAACAAATTATCTGATTTGAGTCATATAGATGATACTATAAAAATCAAAATAGAAAAAGATAATACCTTAGTTTATTCGATGATATCGAATGATATATCAGTTTTAGCTTTGAAGAGTTATACTTTGAAAACAAGTAATTACTTTGAAAACTTTAAAAGTGAGGATTCATTCGATTTTATAATTACTTCCTCCAGTAAGTTTGTAAAGAATTTGAAATTTTTCAATACCGAAAAAAATATTAAACTAGATTTAGTTTACAAACAGTTACCAGAGACTAACAGCGTTATGCATGTAAGATCTGCTCAATTTTCGAATGAAAAATTAAGGATATCTTGTATAGGTGGTGAACAATTTAAAATTAGGGATTTAAATATAACTACTTTATCTAATCGATTGAATACTAAGAACTCTAAATGGAGTTTTAAAATTTCCAGTGAAGACTTTGTTGATGTAAAAAAATTATGTTCTATTAATAATGAAGATAAAACACTTTATATCAACGTTACAAATAGTAAAGTAACCATGAGTGAACCTTCAAAATGGGAACTAGAAATTGATAGTATTTCATATAAAAATGAACAACTTATATTCAATAAAAAATATCTGTCAAATATTAATGATAATGGAAATGATATTCACTTTATCATTTTTGAAAGTTTCATTTTAATCAAAGACGAGGATTCAAATCTAATGTTAAGTTTTGAGACTGACTTTGACACCGAATAGACTACTCAACAGTTACTGACTTTGCCAAATTTCTTGGTTGATCTACGTTACAACCTCTTTCAACTGCAATATAATAAGAAAGTAATTGTAAAGGAATTACAGACAATATTGGATAAAGTGCATCCTCTGTTTCTGGCAATTCGAAATAAAATTCAGACATAGATTTTATTTCTTCATCACCTTCTTTGATTATCGAGAAAATGATACCTTTTCGAGCTTTAACTTCTTGAATATTACTTATTATTTTTTCTCTATTCGACAAGTTTGTAGCGATAACTACTACTGGCATGTTTTCATCGATTAAGGCAATCGGTCCGTGTTTCATTTCAGCTGCTGGATACCCTTCTGCATGTATATAAGAAATTTCTTTTAATTTCAAAGCACCTTCAAGAGCGACTGGAAAAGTATACCCTCGACCTAAGTAAAGGCAATTATTAGAGTCTTTCCAGACTCTAGCTATTTCCTGAATCTTATTGTGATTATTTAATATAGTCTCAATTTTCTTCGGCAATTCCTCCATTTCTTTAATCATTTTTAAATGATATTCGTCTGAAATAGTTGATTTCGTCCAACCAAGTTGTAGTGCCATCAAAGTCAATATCGCAATTTGGCCCGTGAAGGCTTTTGTTGAAGCAACACCAATTTCGGGACCAGCATGTATATAAGAACCAGAGTCAGTCATTCTAGCGATAGAAGAACCAACGACATTACAGATTCCAAACACAAATGCACCTTTAGATTTTGCGATTTCTATCGCAGCTAAGGTATCTGCTGTTTCACCAGATTGTGAAATTGCTATTACAACATCCTTTTCAGATACAATGGGATTTCTATATCTAAACTCAGATGCATATTCTACCTCAGTTTGAATTCTTGCTAAATCCTCTAAAAGATATTCACCTATTAGTCCAGATATCCAAGACGTGCCACAACCTACAATAATTACTCTATTGGATGTTAGTATTTTATCAATACACTTTTGCAAACCACCTAACTGAGCAAAGTTTGTTTTACTATTTATTCTACCTCTCAAAGCATCTGCTATTGTTTTATTTTGTTGGAAAATTTCTTTAATCATAAAGTGTGGATACCCACCTTTCTCTATGTTCTCTAGCTCTAAATCCAATTTTTGTATAAATGGTGTCTGTATTTGGTTTTCGATATTCTTTATTATAAAATCACTATTCTTTGTTAAAGTCAAAATATGTTCTTCCTCTAAATAAACAACATCTTTTGTATATTCAATTATAGGAGAAGCATCAGAAGCTAAATAATAGTCACCTTCAGTTCCAATACCTAAAACTAATGGGCTACCTTTTCTGGCTGCAAATAATTTTTCCGGATTGTTTTTATCTAACACAACAATTGCATAAGCGCCAATTACCCTTTTTAGAGTTACTCTTAGTGCTTCTTCGATGTCTAAGTTTTCTTTATTTCGAATTTCTTCTATTAAATGTACTAACACCTCTGTATCTGTCTCACTTTTAAAATGATGTCCTTCTTTTATTAGAGCTTCCTTTATTGAAGAATAGTTTTCGATTATACCATTGTGTATGATTGCTAAATCAGAATTTTGTGATAAGTGTGGGTGTGCGTTAATGTCATTTGGTTCACCATGTGTTGCCCATCTTGTGTGTCCGATTCCTATTGTTGAAATTAATTCAGAATCTTCACATATACTTAATAAGTCTTTTACTTTTCCTTTCTTTTTCTTAGTAATGATTGTATTATCTATATCTAAAAGTGCTATACCAGCACTATCATAACCTCTATATTCTAATCTTTGAAGACCTTTTATTAATATTTGAAAGGCATTTTTATTACCGATATAACCAACTATTCCACACATTTTTAAAGTTTTTTTTTGTTTATATATTAAAATACGATACTTACAAAATTTTACACGAACTAAAAATTTTTATAAAATTGATTTAGACTTTAGAAAAAATTAATGAAAATTAAACAATTGAGTTATTTAAATATATAAACGTAAATATTTTAAAATACAACAGACTTGCAATATTCTATTGATGAGTCAAAAAAAAAATTATTATGTTCAATACAACTATTTACAGCGAACTTGTACAAAAAATGCGTGATTTTTTTGTACAAAAGGGATTCAAAGAAGTCCCTACACAATCAAGACTTTCAATTTTAGCTGCTTGTGAGAATCCACACTCAATCACTAAATTCGAGTATTTAGGTCAAGTTTGGCCTCTTCCACAAACTGGTCAAATGTGGTTAGAATGGGAATTATTGAAAAATCCAGAATGGGAGGGAGTGTTTTGTATTTCAACTTCTTACAGACAAGAACAAAACCCGATTCCGGGAAGACATGCAACTATTTTTCCTATGTTCGAAGTGGAATCTAAAGGTACTATGAAAGATATGACTGCACTTCAATCTGAGTTATTAAACTATCTTGGTTTCGATGAACCTATTGTTTGTGATTATAACGAACTTTGTGAGAAGTATGATACTAAAATTTTGGAGTCCGAACATGAAACTCAAATGTGGAACGAAATCGGTAACTGTATTTCTTTACAAGAATTCCCGCTTAGAACAAATCCATTCTGGAACATGCAGAAAGCAGAAGGTGACAAATTCTGTAAGGTGGATGTTATTCTTTATGGACAGGAAACTATCGGCTCAGCTGAAAGAAGTTGTGATCCTGAAAGTATGAAGGAAATGTTCTACACAATTGAAGATGGTAACTACTGTGCTAAATTGTTCGAACTATTTGGGAAGGAACGAGTGGAAAAAGAACTTGAAGAATTCCTCTCTTTGGACTTCTTTCCAAGATTTGGTTGGGGTTGTGGAATGACTCGTTTAGCTAGAGCTTATGAAATGATGTTACAAAGTAAACAACAACTTGAAGAGGCTTAGTTTCAATGATTTCCCTTTTAAAGAACCTAAAAAAATAATTTTAGGTTCTTTTTTTTTATATATAGTCTTATGGTAAGATTTTTAGAAAAAAAGGATTTTTCTGATTATTGTAATTTGATTTCTCAACTAACCATAGTTGGTGATGTGACGATTGAACAGTTTGAAATTTTCGTTAACTCACAAAACAAAAACTTTAGTGTGTTAGTTTATGAATTAGAAAACAAAGTAGTTGGTTGTGTAACTTTTTTGATTGAACAAAAGATTCAAAGAAGTTTTTCAAGCGTCATGCACATAGAAGACGTAGTAACAGATAGTCAATATAGAGGAAAGGGAATTTCTAAACACCTATTAAACCGTGCTATTTCTATAGCTGAATCTAGTAACTGTTACAAAGTAATTTTAGATTGTAGTGAAGAAAATACATCGTTCTATCAAAAGATTGGATTCCAGAAAAAAGAATATCAAATGGTATTCAGAATAAAAAATTAATTTTTACATGTTACATTATAGTGATTTTCTATTAGAAAAACAATTACAGTTAATTAGTGAGTCGATTGTTTATTTTTCACCAAAGTTAAAAGAAGAAATAATAAAAGTAAAAAGTCCTATTTCTAAAGCTCTATTAGAAGTAGAAGGTGAAGATATAAAAGATGATATTACTTTTCTGGATTATACTGAACAAGAAGGTTTTATAACTTATAAAACAATGAAAACAATGTTGAAACAACTTGATGATTCAACTTTGGATGATGAATTAAAAAAAATTTTGAAGGACGTTGAAAACAAATCACCAACAAGTTTAATGTCGGCTAACTTCCTAGCTAACAAAGATGTTCCAGATAACATCAGAAATATTTACACAAAATCTCGAAATCCTATTAAATTAGGAAGACTAATTAATACACTCCTACCCAATAAATTTACACCTCAAGAAATTGAGAAATTCGCTAACAAATTTAAAGCTTTACAAAGGGGCGAATCTTTAACAACTGTTAGAATAGTTGAAGGTGATGAAATTGCTAAATGGTATCACGAAGATAATTATTTGGAATCAAAACACACTCTGGGTACTTCTTGCATGAGAAGGGGAACAGATAGATATTTTGAAATTTATACACAAAATCCAGAAGTTTGTAAAATGGTTTGTTCGTTCGCTGAAGACGAAAATGGAAAATTAAAATTGGTTGGTAGAGCACTACTATGGAAACCAGTAGTTACTAAAGGAGAATCAGGTTTTGAATGGTTTATGGATAGACAATATGGAATTTCGGATCCTGAAATTGAAAACTTGAGAAACTGGGCAGAAAAAGAAGGATATGCTTATAAAACTAATAATTCGCATTCTTCATTTTTTCTGGTAAACTATAAAGGTGAAACTTATCAATGTAGAATGAAAGTTAATCTTAAAGAACAAGACTATAGTAGTTTTCCATTTATGGATACTTTTAGAAGATACGACCCAGAAACCTATACCTTATATAATGATGATGAAAGAGAATTTGAAGGGCAGTATATTTTAAATAGTACTGGTGGATACTATGAAGAAATCAATATTGGAAATTATTCCAGTTGGTATGAAGAAAATATACCTGAAGAATTTTCAGTTTATTCAGAACCATTAGATGATTATCTATGGGAGGATACATCGATTTATGTAGGTAGAGGTAGTAGAAATCTTAGAGGTTATTGGCCTGAGGGTCACGATGATATTGTTTATGATGAATGGAATAGGGAGTATATACACATTAATGATGCTATTCATTCGGATTATTACAATGGGTGGATATTAAGTGATGAATCGATTGATGTTGTTGATTGGATTGGTAAAAATGGTAATTGTGGAGATGAACCTAATTATATACATGAAAATGATAGTGACTACATTAGAATGAGTCAAGTCAAAGATACTTTCTGGTTTGAACATTTATCAAGTAAAAGAAATTTTAACTGGGAATATAGAAGTGGTATTCTAAAGTCACTTTTAACTAAAGATTGGAAAGGAAATTGGATTTTAGAAGATTTTCAAATAGAATTATATGAAGTAGAAGGTGATGATTTCGCTATGGAATATTTGGACAAAGGTGTATTTACCGCTTTGGATAGAGATGATATTAAATTAGGTGAAGAAAAGCAAGTCTGGGATGTTTTTGAATATTTGAATGAAGTCGATGTTAATTTCGATTTAGAACTAATAGAACAAAAATTAAATGATTTATTGATAAATTTGACATCCAAAGAAGGTAGTATTCGACAAGATTGTAAAAAATTATTAGAATTTATTAAAGTTTATTAAAAGATATGAGAATCAAGAATTTCAAAGATTTTATTCAAAAAAGATTGATACTCGAAACAAGAGTCGAACAAGAAATTCCATTACCGGATTAATATCTTTCGATAATCTATTATTTTAAAATGAAAAATTATAATAACTTCTTGAATTTTTCAATTTCAAGTCTTTTTATTTCTTCACCTAAGGCCTTTCCTTTAAAACCTTGTGACATTAAGTCTTGAGTAGATGTAGTTGGTTTGTATTCTACAAACTTAATCTTAACAGGATCATTGATTCCTAAAACTCTAAACCACTCTAAAATAGTTTTATCTTCTATATGACATTGTAGTTTTGACTTATAAAGGTCAAATGTTGATTCAGGAGTCAATTGTAATAATCTAATTAAGAAAACTATCTTGGTTGCCGTTTCTGATTCAATTTTATATTCTTGAACTAACTTTCTTTCTAACCCATCAGGATTTTCTAATTTAAAAAGATTAGCAATAACAACTACAAAATCTTTACTATCAACCAGTTCTGTATTGATATTTGAACCAGGGAAAATATATTGTAATAAATTAAAATCTAAAAGATATTTTAAATATTCATTAAAATCTTTTGATTGATTATATGATTTTTTTATTTCATCCCATATTCTCTCTCTGGAGAGAGTCTCTAATAAATTACCATTTTTTATTATAGACTCGGAAGTTTCTTTTTCAATTGTTGCCATTTTTTAAATTTATATCAAATACTAATTTTTTATATTCATAGTCAGATTCAAACTTTTCAATTATAATTTCATCAGAAATATCAGATCTATGTTGCTTTCTCCTATTATAAGAGGACTCAACTATATTCTACAAGCCATTCTAATGGCTCTTAAAATCCTTAAAGGATCTTCTTTTATTCTAAGGTCTGGATCACCTATCATACCAATTACACCATTTTTTATATCAGAAATACCACCAACTAAATCAACAATTTCTTTTTTATCCAAATCATAAAAAAGACCATTTATTCGAAGATCTCTCCTAAGAACGTCTTTTTCAATTGTTGTGAACTTAACATCTGGATTTCTGGTTTTTCCTAATTTATCGTCATATACATCGGACCTGAAAGTTGCAATTTCCATTCCCTCTGATTGGTCTTTAGTAAAAACCACGACAACTCCAAATGCTTTACCTTGTAAATTAGTTCTGTAATCTTTTCCGATTATTTCCAATACTTCATCTGGAAGAGCATCTGTTGCTAAATCAAAATCTTTAGGTGTATCTCCGGTTAGAAAATCTCTAACAGCACCACCGACTACATACAACTTTTTACCTTTAGATTTAAAAAGTAATTGTAACTCTTTAACAGAGTCGGGAATAATTGACCACATATTATCAGAATTTGATTCGAGAAATTGTTGATATCTTTTAATTTTCATATAACTATATATACTGCAAAGATAATTAAAAAACCTGAAAGTTTATTTCAGGTTATTTAATTTCGTAGTTTTTCATTTCTATCAATCTTAGAAAGTCTGTATATTCAGTAGATTCTTCGAAATCTCATATCATACCAATCTTCTTATTATAGACCAACACCATCATCTTTACCTAAATCTAAAAGTATAGATTTGGTTTTATTCAATCCTTCTTTATAGAATTTCATTTCTTCCGCTGCTAGATCCACATTTCCACCAGAATAATCAATCAGTGATCGATACCAAGCAGATTTAACATCAAAGCCTTCTTTTTTATATTTATCGAAACCTTGTTTGAGAACCCAAGCACCGGTCTTGATATTATTAATTTGATTGTGTTCTTTTAATTTAAGTTTTTTTGATGCGTACTTGAATGTAGAAGGCATTACTTGACAATAACCGAATGCACCTGAGCCCTGATTGTTAGATATAAATTGAAAACCAGATTCACGGTCGATTAATCTAAAGAAAATAGTATAAGGAATTTTATATTTTTCAATTTCATCAATTATAGTAAAGAAAACATCATCCGGTAGTTTTGTAAGAGCTCCGTAGTGTCTCAGTTGGCAGTCTCTTTTTATAACAAATTGTAGATATTCTCTTGATCGAGTTTGTATCCTTAAATTATCTATTGTGATTTCTTTTAGATTTATCAATTTATAGCTGGATTCCAAAGCAGAAGTTGTTTTAGTTAGTTTAGACTCAAGGTTCTTTACTTTTTCAAAAGCTGAGAGTCTACCAAAAAAGAAAAGAGAAATAGTCCAAAGAAAGAAGATATTTACAAATAAAAAAAGTATTCGATTTTGATTTATAAAGTTAACTAAAAAACTACCTTTTCTGAATTCTGGATAAAGATACCAAGTAGAAAATGATAAAAAGGGCTTCCGAATAAAAGTATTGAAAATTTCATTACCCGAATTTTTCATGAGTAATCTTGATTGTAAATTTTTGATTTTTGTTTTAAGCATAATAATAAAAATAATTTTTATCTTAGTTCTTCTGAACTCACCTACTAAAAAAATATTAAAAGTAGATGTTATGTAGATTTAAATATCTACATAAAAGTTGTGATTCAAATGTAATGAATTCGTGGTTTAAAAATAGAAAAAATGATGTAAAGACTCAACTCTTTTTCTAATGAAGAAGTGTATTTATATTCTTTTGTATAGAAAAAACTATACCAGACTTCCTTTCCCTCTAAAGTTTTTTTCATATTTAGTTCTATCTTTTCAAAGGCGGTTGTCTATTATATATTAACTAAATATAATCGTTTTTTTCTAAACCACTTATTTTTTTGAAATAATTAAGGTAGAAAAAATTAAATTTCTTCATCTGGGTCTTCATCTAAAATATTTTCTTTAAACCAAATTGTGAACGATGAGTCTGGATATTTAACCGTTAAATAGACTCCCAATGAAAGTAGACTTATTATGAAACAAAAAATGATTGTTAGCCAAGCAATTATATAAAGCATTGTTAAATATTTTTAAGGTGAGAAAATAGAGTTGTGGTTTGATTGTCTTGTTTTTCTAAACTACCCAAGTTCCTATTACCATACCAGCTACCGTTTCCTTTACATTTTTTTCTTTTTTTGTAAACAGGATTAGTACAAGAAAATAGTAGTATAGATAATAAAAGTAGAGATAATGTTTTTTTCATAATTTTTTTTTTATTTGTATAGTTATATTCATTAAAATAATTATTGTTTAAAACAATCTAAGTTTATCACCGAACTTCTCCAAGATATCCTTTAGTTTATCTATTTTGATATAAGTCCAAACAAAATATTCACCAAATCTTGAATCATCACTATTCATTCTGATGAACCCTTCAATGTAACCACCAGGCCACATATCATAATCCATAATTTTAGAGAGTGGATATTTTGTAACTTTTATACCAGCTGCTAATCCAGTCGGTGCCATATGAATAATATCTTTAAATTCGACTAAATCTGAAATGTTATATCTTCTGAAATGATTTTTTGCTTCTGTACCACCGAGTGCATCAATATATTTAATATCTGCTATATTCCAAAGATAAGTAATGAATTCCTGATTTATAGAATTGTCGGTAGTATTTAGTTGAGGTGAGTGATATCTGTCACTTTCAGACTCAAAGTTGATTCTCATTAACAAATCATCTGGATTGAAATTTTCGTATAGTTTAATTCTTTTCATAGGTGTATATATTTAGTGGTAAAAATACAAAATAAAAATGAAATAGTTTAATTAATATATAGATTCATGGAAAAAATACTGAACTTTGAAGAGTTCCTTCTAGAGGGGTATAATAAGCCGAGAGCCGGTGGTAAAAAAAGATGGTCGGTAAAATATAAAAAATCGATCAATTGTAGTAATCCCAAGGGCTTTTCTCAAATCGCATTTTGTAAAAGAAAAAAAAGAGGAGGTAAATATAAATCATGAAAAAACTAAAAAACTTTAATAATTTTGAAATCAAAAATCTCAATGAAAACTTCAAATTAGAAAATGAAGACATCGAAGATTTATTCATCGAATTCGTCGATAACAAACAATTCAAATTAATCGAAGGATTTGTCACATCAGATAATCGATTCTTTACTGATGTTGCTAATGTAAAAAATGACACCCGAAGATGTAAAGAAATTAGAATTGAAATAGAAGATATAGCCCAAGGTATTCAACCTTACGGTGGAGGTGGTAGATGTTTAACTAATATTGAAACACTTTCGAATATATTAGCCACAATTCAACAATTCTATCACCGAAGTGGTGAATCACCTAACTTTCAAATCAAACCAAGTTATGATGATTTAGAAATTATTTTTTATGTAGTTGGTGGACCTGTAGAGGACTCTGAATTTGAAGCCAAAGGTAAAATCGAAGGATTTCTAAAGGAATTAGAAATAATATTGAAGACAAAATATCTTTACAAAAAAGTGAATCTGAAAAGTTCTAATTGGTTGGATATAAGAACTCCTGTGAAAGGTGGAGGTATGTATGGACATGATTATGCACTTAGTCAAAAAATTAGAAAGTCTTTTACTGGTCAATTGGACGCAACTAGAGACGCTGAGTTAATTGCTTGGGCTACGAAAGTAACTCAATCTGGGTATCAATGTAATTTATCAGGTGGGGATAATCAAGTTGTAGTACAATTGAAAAAGATATAATATGGAAAAAATACATCCACAAACTATTTTTAATAAAAAAATCGATTCTGATATAAAGATAGAACCAAAGGATTGGATGCCTGATGAATATAGAAAAAATCTAATTCGTCAAATTTCTCAACACGCTCATTCTGAAATTATCGGTATGCAACCCGAAGCAAACTGGATTCTTAGAGCACCTACACTTAGAAGAAAAGTAGGACTTTTATCAAAAGTTCAAGATGAAGCCGGACACGGACTTTACCTTTATAGTGCAGCAGAAACACTTGGAATTTCTAGAGATGAACTCTATCAACAACTACTAACAGGTTCGGCAAAATATTCAAGTATTTTTAACTATCCGACCTTAAGTTGGGCTGATATTGGTGCTATTGGTTGGTTAGTAGATGGGGCTGCGATTATGAATCAAGTAATGTTGTGTAGAACTTCTTATGGACCTTATGCCAGAGCTATGGTTAGAATCTGTAAAGAAGAAAGTTTCCATCAAAGACAAGGTTATGAAATTCTTATGACTCTAAGTCAAGGTAATCAAGAACAAAAAAAGATGTTACAAGACGCTGTGAATAGATGGTGGTGGCCTGCCTTAATGATGTTTGGACCGAATGATTCTGAGTCCATTCACTCACAAAAATCAATCGATTGGAAAATAAAAAGAAAGTCCAATGATGAATTGAGACAAGATTTTGTCGATGCCACTGTAAAACAAGCTGAGTTTTTAGGTGTAACTTTACCAGACGAAAAATTAGTATGGAATGAGGAAAGAAGTCATTATGACTTTGGTGAAATAAATTGGGAAGAATTTTGGGAAGTAGTGAGTGGTAATGGACCTTGTAATAAAAAAAGACTGAAAACCCGAAAAAAGGCTTATGATGATGGTGCATGGGTTAGAGAAGCGGCTTGGGCTTTTGCAGAGAAAAGAAAAAAGTAGTTTTATTTATAGTAAATCCATTTTTGCATACCACAGTCGTATATTTTGTTATATCCTAAATCTGACATAATTCTACTTTCACTTAATTCGGGATTCGCGCCACTTTTTACCAATCTATCTTTTCTATAATTAAATCTGTGTTTTCTTAATCCATCGACTATGTAATAGTAATTTGGTTCTGATAAATGGGAAAAAGTAAAACCTAATTTTTGATATAGGTTTCCATCTGAACGACTGTAATCGCAGAAACTAATAACTTCTTCTACTAAATAATTTTTTATAAAGTTTGAAAAAATCTTAGAAGCTCCACCGACGACAGTTAAGTCGACTTTGTTACAAAATCTTAACAATTCCCACCTATTCTCACTATTATTATAACTTAGTGACTTTCTAAGGCTACCGAAAGTCATTAAACTTACCAATTCATCTTTGTGAAAAAGTCCCAATTTTATTTTCGAACCAACAAAACCTTGAATATGATTTTTTTCAAGAAATTCTCTAGTCATTTTGTTATCAACTTCTTTGACTTTACAATTTCTTGCAAATATTCTCCTATTTGTTTTACCAATTTTGTTAGTGATTATAGATTTAACTATTTCATTCTTATAAAGCCAATCATCTTCCCAAAGATGAATTAGATTGATTCCGCTTTCTTCAAAAAATTTAGTCTTATTCAAATGAAATTTGCTTTCTTTATGTAAGTTTGAATGCCAAAAAAGTCCATTATACTCAAATCCAATATTTAACTCCGGTAGATAAATATCTATTTCTTTTCCCTCTAATCTCCATCTTTGAATTATTTCACCAGAGTATATTGATTTAATAAAATTGAATACTTCTTCCTCACTTTCTGACTTACCAGAATTTACAGGATTACATTTTACGCAAATTTCCATATTAGATGATTTTCTGTTTACTAAAAGTTGCCTGGTGATTTCAAAGTCATCATTACATTTTTTGCAGTTAAATTGTATATAAGAATCTGTTAAGTTTTGATTAAGCTTTCTGTCTAAATAAGTTAAATGTTCTGGTAAAGATTCGACAATTTTATTTGTGATGTTCGACTTATATTTTTCAATTCTTTTCTGTATTACTTCTTTTGACTCAAAATGGTGTTCTACTCCCCATTTTTCTAAAGCAGATTCTTTTATTTTTTCTTTTCTGTAATTGACAAAATTTTCAATAGTGCCAAATTTTTCCATTATAGAAACCATCTTTTTTTCTTGAATCAAAGACTTTTCTTTCTCGGTTTTACTTAGAAGTTTTTCTTTTCTATTATAGATAACATCTTCTTTGTTTGGATTATTATTCCAAGTTTCAATTGATTTTTCCTTTATTTCACTGTTTTGCTGAGCCCATTCAACACCCCAATTCTCTAACATTGTTTTTTTGAATTTGTTTTTAACAGATTCATCTGACATATAATGTTTACCATTCCATTTATCTAAAATAGAACTTTTTTCTTTTTCTAAAACTTCTTTCGATTTTTTCGGATTATCTACACCCCAAATTTGAATACAAGTTTCTTTTCTTGATTCTACAAAACATTCTTTTTTACCGCAAGTTTTTCGATACCCATTTTTAAAACCAATAAAACTAAGATGTTCGCCACATTTACAAAGTAATGGTGATTTAACGGAATTCACTAAATAGTAAATCTTTTCTGATAATTGTCTATCTTTTATCAAATGGGGTATATTTGAATCGATAAAATCTGAATATTCTTTGTGGTTCTTTACGAAAAGAACCAATGAACCTATGTTATTTGTTTTGTCCTTAATATTTTGAAGTATTGTATTCATTATACTATATATCAAAAGTTGGTGTCTTTGTCGTTAGATATATTTAATATATACTCTAAAATATTTAAAAATTTTATGAGTCAAATTACAATAGAGGAATTTATAGACTTGGTACAAACAGATGTTACTGTTGGTGGAGCTCTACCTAAGAATCTACCGGATCACTCGATTAGACAGTTTGTAGAAACTAGAGCATCAAAATGGTTTTGGCAAAATTACCAGTATGCAGTCGGTAAGATGTACTACTTTATCGATAAAACAGCTTTTTCTACCGCAGAATACGTAAACTATAAGTATATTGAACTACCGTGTGAAGTACAATCAATTACTTGGATTTATAAGTTGAGTAATCAAAATTTATTACAACTCGGTATAAATGTTCCTAACTTATCTGTAAATCTGGGTGTTACAAATCAACCATATCTTTCATCCTATGTAACAACTATTGGTGAATTGGGTATCTATAAAACTCAGATTGATTCGATGGCAGATATGTTGAATCAGTTGAACTTATATACAGTTAAGTTTCATTTTAACCAACTTACACATAGACTGAATATATTAACTAATGTAGAACACCATCTTATTTTAGAGGCTTATGTAAATATCCCTTTAGAAACTTTGATGGCAGATCATTACTTTCTAAGATACGTTACTGGTTGGGCTAAAATGCAACAAGGTAGAATGTTAGGTCAGTTCAATTTTACCTTACCCGGTGGTGTTACGTACAATAGTGCAGACTTAGTTTCAGATGGAAAAGAAGAAATGGCAAAAGTAGAAGAAGAAATAAAATCGATGAGCACAAGTGGATTTTTCTTCCTTATTAAAAGGTAGGTTGCGGACAAACTTAATATTAAAAAAATGAAATACTTAAAAAAATTCAATGAATCATTAGAAGAAGAAGGTTTCGAATTAAGTTCTCACGATGATAGAAATAAGACAAGAAATTTGGTCAAATCTCTGGGTTTTACTGAAGAGGAGTGTGAAGAAATCGATATAGTTTTGAATTCTTATGGGTTCAAAGTATCAACAATGTTAACCACTCTCGAACTGGGAAGTCACCCTTCTTATTATAAAGGTGATATGGAGATTTACATAGATAAATATGAAGATGATTGGTATTATGTACTTTATTATGAACATCAAAATGCAAATGCAGTCATTTGTAAGTGTGATGGATTTGGTGGGTTAATAAAAGCACTTAATTATATAGGTAAAAATTATGGATAAATATGCCAGCAAAAAGTGAGAAACAATTACGTTTAATTTGGGCTATTAGAAGAAAGTATAAAACTAAAACTAAGACACCTAAAAAATGGAAATGGGTATGGGGAGAAGAATGGACTCACCTACAAAAAGAATCTTTTATACTTAGATTTGGGGAGTTTATTAATGAAAACCTGTCAGAAGATGATAGAGAATTGGTTGAGGATTTGATGGTGGATATAGCTGACAAATATTTTCTAAGTTTCTATGGTAGCAAAGGTAGTAAAGGATATGTATCAGTACAGTTTTTTGAAATTCATCCAGATGCAATACAGTTTAGTCTGCAATTAAATGAAGATTTTGATATTAAAGATAAAAGTGGATTCGAAGAAGACTTGGAATCGACACTGAAAAAAATAGAGAGATTTGGTTTTGAAGTAAGAAGGTTTGCTTGGAATTCAGTTCTCTGGGGTACAACTACATATTCATTTGAAGCTCGAAAAACTAATCCAGAATAGAATCAATTCCTTTTTCTCGATTAATATTTGTCCACTCTGAGCTTCTAATAAAAAGACCCTGTACAATTTCTCCTATACAATAATAGAAAACAAATACTTTACCTTTGTTTTTGTACATTTCTTTCTCAATTGAGTCAAGTTTAAAAGTCTTACAACTTAGGAAGTTCTTCTGATCCGGATCTTCGAAAATTGGGGTTTTGGTGTAAAAATAAACTTGTGAATAATTAGATAGAATTCCTAATATTTTCAACTGTTCAGAACTTATTTTGGGTTTTTCATAACTTCTTGTACTAAACAAACTTTCAATCCTTTGTTTCAACACATTGAATTTTTCTTCTTGTTCTGTTGGAAATTTGAATAGATACATACAATATCTTTTAATGCCATTTTGTAGTTTCAAAAGCTTCTAAATTATTACCACCGGCATAAGAAATTGCTGATTGTAAACATTCTTCTAAATAGTTTATTTCTTGTAAAAGTGTTTTATCTTTTAGTTCGATAAAATTTCTTTTACCCTCAATTCTGTTATTTTTACCAGATTGATGAGCGGAAGCAGAACCCCAAAAAGTTTTATACGGTTTACCATCTTTACTAATTGTTTTCCCAGGTGAATCTAATTGTCCCGCTAGCATTCCACCTATCATCACAATCGTAGCACCTAAGACTAAAGATTTTGCAATATCACCAGGTACTTTTATTCCACCATCTGCGATAATTGGAACTTTGGCTACTTTAGAGCAATTCCAAACAGTAGATGCTTGACAATTTCTGGAGCCAAAACCTGTGGTTGGATAAGTTGTACATGCGCTTCCCGGACCAATTCCACATTTAATAGCATCCGCACCCCAATTTTGTAAATCTTCTACTGCTTCTTCTGTTGAAACGTTACCAGCAATAACAAAAGATTCTGGCATTTTTTCTTTAATAAATTTAATCATTTTTTCCATTTTGATGGAGTGTCCATGTGCAATATCAATAGTAATGAAGTGGGGTACTAAATCTTCTTTAATCATTTCTTCAATCAGTTGATATGAATCTTCGTTAACACCGATTGAAATAGAAGAATAGAGTTGAATATTTTTCATCTGTTTGATGAAATCCAATTGGTTTATATCGAATCGGTGCATGATGTAGAAATGACCAGAGGCTGCTAATTTGATAGCTAAATCTGTATTAATAACAGATTCCATATTAGCTGGAACTATTGGCATTTTGAAAGTAAATTTACCGAATTGAACTGAAGTATCACACTCAGATCTTGAATTTACTATACCTTTTTTTGGTATTAAATTAATATTTTCGAAGTCAAATTTCATTTTAGTAAAAAGAATATTTTTGATCTTGTATGATACAATAATTATTTATAGGGAATAGTTCTAATTCATTAATTTTCTCGTGCACAACAACAAATCTCATAGACCCATCAATAATTTCTTCGTTGACTAATTTGATTGTATTGTTATTGAGACCTTTGAAAGCAATAAATAAAGGATCATCTTCTTTGATTAATATTGAAAATTTTTTTCCAATAAGTTTTCCATTATTACTGTCATCAAAATAAGATTTTTTAATAACGTTTTCTAAAATTTCTTTTTCTCTGAATTCAATTCTTAATTCGTGTTTCATATAAATTTAAATTGTGATGAATAAAATCTTTTATTAATATTAATTTTGTGTGAAAAGTTGTATTCAAATTTAAAAACCCAGAGGAGCGAATTCTGGGTTTTTTTGACACCTGCCCGGTGTGTAACCACGGTCCTAAAATGTGGTTTAATTATTTCTATATATTTTTTTTAAAAATCGATTTTAGTGAAGTTTATCAAGTTCTTGATATAATTTCTTTTCTTCTTCGGATATTTTCTTAGGTATAGATATATTCACTCGTACATATAAGGTACCCCTTGAATTAGAAACTTTACCATTGATTAAAATAGGTATACCTTTTCCTGGTAAACTAAATATCTTACCACTTTCACATCCAGAATTTATATCAATTGTGATATCACCTTCTAAAGTAGAAATGATTTGTTTAGTTCCTAATACTGCCTGTGGTATAGAAATATTTAAATCCGTTACTAAATCATTTCCTTCTCTTTTGAACTTAGGATTCGGTATTTCAGTTATAATGATTTGTAAATCACCTGGAATTCCATCTCTAACAAAATTACCAAGACCTTCCATCACCATAGACATACCATTACCCACACCCTTAGGTAAGTTAATATCAACAACTTCTTCTTCATTGATTGTTCCTTGTCCGCTACAATTTCTACAATGGTTAGATATTACACCACCGGTTCCACTACAAACACTACAAAGTTGTGTTGAATTAATAACACCAAATGGAGTTTGTTGAGTCACATTTCTTCTACCAAATCCGTTGCAACTTGTACAAGTTTTCTTACCAGAACCACCCTTACCATTACAAGGTGCACAAGGTTTCTGTCTTTTATATTTAACTTTTTTAGTAGTACCAAATAGAATTTCTTCTAAGTTTACTTGTATTTGAACACGCAAATCGCCACCTTTTCTTCTTGGTGGGTGTTGATGAGCATTTCGACCGAATCCACCACCGAACATATCACCAAATTGACTAAAGATATCATCCATATTGAATCCGGGTCCACCACCACGACTGAATGGATTGTTAGCACCATTTTTACCATATCTATCATAGTCTACTCTTTTAGACTCATCTGATAAAACATCATATGCTTCGGATATTTCTTTGAATTTGGTTTCATCACCACCTTTATCGGGATGGTGTTCGATTGCTTTTTTTCTAAAAGCTTTTTTTATTTCTTCTTGTGTAGCACTTTTAGAAACTCCTAAAATGTCATAATAACTCATTCCAAGTAAAATATTTTTTTATATATAAATATATCTTAAAAAATTGTTTTTGTTTGAAAATATTATATGGATTACTTAGTTCTAAAACAAGAAGCTAGAAAACAAATTAGAATCTATCCAGATGGAATGAAGTTTGATGGACAAATATTATATAAGGGTCACAAACTTGGTGTAGAAATCGATTTACTTACAAAAATAATTGATTATCGAATCGAAAGATCTACTAATAAAATTTCTTTCCTGATATATGAAAAAGTATCAGATGTAGTTAGTCACGTAGATACCACTATTTGGAAATTTTCATCCCTTGATTCTTTCGAAAAAAATATACTAGAATCTTGGGAATCGGTTCAGCGACAGATGGAAAATAAATTTGGTAAATTTAGAAAAATTTTAATAACAATAGTTAATATATAATAAAAAAAATAATTATGCTAAAAATTGGATCTCAAGGTGAATTAGTAAAACAACTTCAACAAAAATTAGGTATAACTGCAGATGGTTCGTTTGGACCAGGTACAGAAAAGGCAGTTAAAGATTGGCAAACAAAAAATAGTTTAGTTGCTGATGGTGTAGTTAGTGAAAATACATTATCAAAGTTAGGGATATTGATACCGAAAACAGAAACAGAAGTACTTAAAACTGATAAATTAAAGGGTCATCTACCTGAGTCTGTTATTAGCGAGATAAATCTGATTGCTCAGAAATTCGGTATTACAACAAATCTCAGATTAGCTCACTTTTTAGCTCAGTGTTCACATGAATCCGGTAATTTCAAAGCAGTTTCAGAGAATCTGAATTATTCAAAGTCTGGTCTATTAAAAATATTTCCAAAATATTTTCCAGGTAACTTAGCTGAATTATATGCCTTCAAACCAGAGTTGATTGCCTCAAGAGTTTATGGTAATAGAATGGGAAATGGAGATGAAGCATCGAAAGAAGGATGGAAATTCAGAGGAAGAGGATATCTTCAAACAACCGGTAAAGAAAATTACAAGAGACTTGGAAGTTTTTTAGGTATAGATTTAATTAGCAATCCTGATCTTGTTGCCACAACTTATCCACTTTCATCTGCAGCTTACTTTTTTGAAAGTAATAAATTGTGGACAATTTGTGATAAAGGATTTTCTGATGATGTAGTAACCGCTGTAACCAAAAGAGTGAATGGTGGAACGATTGGTTTACAAGATAGAATAAAACATTTTAAACATTTTCTGAAATTATTATCATAAAAAAAATCTGATTAAATCAGATCTTTTTTCTACAAATAATTTAGTATTATGAATCAAATGATTTTATTATTTCTGATATGGTTGATTTAGCGCAATTTAACTTTTTAGCGATGTCGATCTGTTTCAAACTTATGTATTCAGGAAAATCCTATTTGCGTAATCTTCCTTTTCTTGAAAAATCTAATTGATTTTAAAGTATTTAAAAAAAATATACTAACAAATATTTGTTAGTATATTTGGAGGAGGTTGAGGGATTCGAACCCCTGGTCCGCTCTCACGGACGACTGTTTTCAAGACAGTTGCGTTAA
>JACCDU010715406.1_pt1 | contig 33173 bp, 32 predicted proteins | sample 7446081 | NCBI WGS metagenome assembly JACCDU01 (sample SAMN15323447, study PRJNA562643) | freshwater metagenome | isolation source: river surface water | place: USA:Blue River Watershed | collected 2017-08-17
CTTCCGCCGTTGGCTGGCCTTCGAATTCGAAGGCTTGCCCGAGAACGCCACAGAAGAAAACATCCAGGCCCGCGTCCGCGGCACGATGCTGATGGCGCCGTCGAACAAGACCGGCGCCATCGTCCTCACCACCGGCAACAAGAGCGAGATGGCCACCGGCTATCGCACGCTGTACGGCGACATGGCCGGCGGCTACGCAGTGATCAAGGACATCGCCAAGACCCTGGTTTACCGGCTCTGTCATTACCGAAATGGCATCGGCGACGTCATTCCCGAGCGCATCCTGACCCGTGCGCCGTCGGCCGAGTTGCGCCCGAACCAGACCGACCAGGATTCGCTGCCGCCCTACGAGGTGCTCGATGGCATACTGCGCCTTTACATGGAAGAAGGGCAGGGCGTTGCGGAACTGCTGGCCGCCGGGTATCGTAAGGAAGATGTCGAGCGCATTACCCGGCTGATCAAGATCAACGAGTACAAGCGCCGCCAGGCCCCGGTCGGCCCGCGCATCACGCACCGTGCATTCGGCCGCGACTGGCGCTACCCGATCACCTCGAAGTTCAGAGAATAAGCAAGCCAACCAAATCGTCATCAGCTGGAACAGGAGACCCCGTGAAGCACATCACCGCCATCATCAAGCCATTCAAACTCGACGAAGTCCGCGAATCGCTCGCCGCCGTCGGCGTCAATGGCCTGACCGTCACCGAAGTCAAAGGCTTCGGTCGCCAGAAGGGGCACACCGAGCTTTACCGTGGCGCCGAGTACGTGGTGGATTTCCTGCCGAAAGTGAAGGTGGAAGCCGTGGTCGCCGAAGATGTACTGGACCACGCGGTGGACGCCATCGTGAAGGCGGCCCGTACCGGCAAAATCGGCGATGGCAAAATCTTCGTGCAGAATGTCGAGCAAGTCATCCGCATCCGTACCGGCGAGACCGGTGCCGAGGCGGTCTGACGCAGGAAAGCTGCCGCTGCCGATGACGTTCGGCCGCGACCAATAAAAATCCCGGCCTCGGCCGGGATTTTTTATGGCTGCACGCATGTCCCGGCTGGCGGGCTGCGCAAGCCTCGCATCACCCTTCATTCTTCATCCTTTGAGCAGCACCATCAACGCGCCACTGCCGCCATCGGCCGCGCGCGCCTGGCAGAAGGCGAGCACTTCATCCTTCTGCACCAGCCAGTTCCTGACCTTGTTCTTCAGCACCGGCTTCTTGTCGAGCGAGCCCAGTCCTTTGCCGTGGATGATGCGCACGCAGCGAACGCCGCGCTTCATTGCGTCGCGCACGAAAGCCGCAACAGCTTCACGCGCCTGGTCCACGCGCAGGCCATGCAGGTCGAGCTGGTCTTGGGTGACCCAGCCGCCGCCGCGCAGCTTCTTCATCACGTCCGGACCGATGCCGGGGCGCGCAAAGGACAGCGCCTCGTCAGTCTCGAGCAGGGTGTCGATCGAAAATTCATCGGACAGGGACTCCTGCAGCACGGCGGCATCGTCGGCGATGCGCTGGCGCGCAACGGGCAGGGGCTTGGGCTTTTCGGGAGTGGCGCGTTCGTGCGTATTCAAGGGCTTCACGCTGCCGACGCTGTTGCGGAACAGGTTGGCTTCTTGCGCGAGTTGCTCGGCGCGCTCACGACGCTGGCGCTCGGCCTCGGCAGTGGCAGCAGCCCTTTCTTTCAGGCGCTGTTGCAAGGCCTTGAGTTCTGCGAGGTCCTTCATCGCGGGCTCCTCGTGGGACATTGCGGCGCTGCTCGCCGCAACGGGTGTTACGTGGTTCGTTGCGGGCGGCCGTGCTGCTGCCGCCCGCTTGTGGCCAATTACTCTTGCGCTTCCAGATAGCGCTGCGCATCCAGTGCAGCCATGCAGCCGGTGCCGGCGCTGGTGATCGCTTGACGGTACACATGGTCTTGCACGTCGCCGGCAGCGAACACGCCTTCGACCGAGGTCATGGTCGCCATGCCTTCGTTGCCGCTCCTGGTCAGGATGTAACCGTTGTTCATGTCGAGCTGGCCGTCGAAGATGCCGGTGTTGGGCTTGTGGCCGATCGCGATGAACAGGCCATGCACGGTCACCGGGGTCACCTTGCCGTCGACGGTCGACTTGATGTTGATGCCGGTGACACCGCTGGTGTCGCCCGTCACCTCGTCCAGCGTGTGGTTCCAGTGGATCTCGATCTTGCCCTCGGCGACCTTGGCCATCAGGCGGTCGATCAGGATGGGTTCGGCGCGGAATTTGTCGCGGCGATGGATGACGGTGACTTTCTTGGCGATGTTCGACAGGTACAGCGCTTCTTCGACGGCGGTATTGCCGCCGCCGACCACGGCCACGTCCTGGTTCTTGTAGAAGAAGCCATCGCAAGTCGCGCAGGCCGACACGCCCTTGCCCATGAATGCTTCTTCCGACGGCAGGCCGAGGTACTGCGCCGATGCGCCGGTGGCGATGATCAACGCATCGCAGGTATAGGTGCCGGCGTCGCCCTGCAGGCGGAACGGCTTTTCATTCAGGTGCGTGGTGTGGATGTGATCAAAGATGATCTCGGTCTTGAAGCGCTCGGCATGCTGCAGCAGGCGCTGCATCAGCTCCGGGCCTTGCACACCCATCGGGTCGCCGGGCCAGTTTTCCACATCGGTGGTGGTCATCAGCTGGCCGCCTTGCTCGACGCCGGTGACCAGCACCGGGTTCAGGTTGGCGCGTGCCGCATAGACGGCAGCACTGTAGCCGGCAGGGCCGGAACCAATGATCAGGACGCGAGCGTGTTTGGGACTGGACATGGGAATCTTCTGAAATCAACAATAAATATCGAAACTGCGCGACAAACCTGCGCAAATCCTATGGAAATGCGAGCCGGGTGTCTCCTCGGGTCTCACTGGATTATTTTCGGGATGTTTCTGCGGCGGGATGGCTGCCCGGAACGGGTATCATCTCGTCTTGAAGAATCGCGCAGTGATCATCAACCTGTACCTGCGCGAAATCCAACCGACATTATAGTGGAAGTGGGGTTTTGCCTCCGGGCGGCCCCAGACCCCGGCATCCATGACTCGAGCCAGCTCTCCCTTCTCCGGCAACACCAGCGAGGACACCCCCGATCCGCTGCCGAATCGCCTGATCCGCCTGCTTTCCGAGGCCCGTTGGGTCGCATTCGCAGTCATCGGGGTTTACCTGACGCTGGTGCTCTATACCTATGCGCCGGGCGATTCCGGCTGGTCGCAAGCCGGCATGGGCGCCAAGCCACTGAACTGGGGCGGCGCCGCCGGCGCCTGGCTGGCCGACTTGATGTTGTACGTATTCGGTTTCACCGCCTGGTGGTTCTGCGTGGCGCTGGTGGCCTCGGTCTGGGGCAGCTACCGCCGGCTCGCACAACGCTTCCTGATGCAGCGCCAGCCGGAGCAGCCGCACCGCTACGAAATGGCGATCCGCGCCAGTGGTTTCGTGCTGATGGTGCTGGGCAGCTCGGGCATCGAATTCGTGCGCATGTATTCGATGAAGGCGCTGCTGCCGCGTGATCCGGGCGGCGTGCTCGGTGAAATGTTCGGCGGCTTTGCGCAATCGGCGCTGGGCTTCAATGGCGGCACGCTGGTGCTGCTGGCGCTTTTCGGCCTTGGTTTCTCGCTGTGCTTCCATGTGTCATGGATGGCGGTGGCCGAGAAGCTCGGCGGCGCGATCGAAAACTTTGCGCAGTGGGCGATGCAGATGTATGCGGCGCGTCAGGATCGCAAGATCGGCCAGGAAGCCGTGGTCAAGCGTGAAGAAGTCGTCGTCAAGGAACGCGAAAAGATCGTCGAGGCCACGCCTATCCAGATCGTGCCGCAGGTCGTCAGCGTGCCCAAGTCCGAGCGCGTGCAGAAAGAGAAGCAGGTGTCGCTGTTCCTCGACCTGCCCGACACCAACCTGCCGCCGCTGTCGCTGCTCGATGAGCCGCCGGTCGAGCAAGAGACTGTCAGCGTCGAGACACTGGAATTCACCAGCCGCCTGATCGAGAAAAAGCTCGGCGACTTCGGTGTCGAAGTCAAAGTCGTCGCCGCTTACCCGGGCCCGGTCATTACCCGCTACGAGATCGAACCGGCCACGGGCGTCAAGGGCAGCCAGATCGTCAACCTTGCGCGCGACCTTGCGCGGGCCCTGTCGCTGACCTCCATCCGCGTGGTCGAGACCATCCCGGGCAAGAACTACATGGGCCTCGAACTGCCGAACCCCAAGCGTCAGATCGTGCGCTTGTCCGAGATCGTCGGCTCCAAGGTCTACAACGACAATGCCTCGCTGCTGACCGTGGGCCTCGGCAAGGACATCGCCGGCAACCCGGTCGTGGCCGACCTTGCGAAGATGCCGCACCTGCTGGTCGCCGGCACCACGGGTTCCGGCAAATCGGTCGGCATCAACGCGACCATCCTGTCGCTGCTGTACAAGGCTGACCCGAACCAGGTGCGCCTGATCCTGATCGACCCGAAGATGCTGGAACTGTCGATTTACGAAGGCATCCCGCACCTGCTGGCGCCGGTCGTCACCGACATGCGCCAGGCCGGCCATGCGCTGAACTGGGCCGTCAACGAGATGGAGCGCCGCTACAAGCTGATGTCCAAGCTCGGCGTGCGTAACCTCGCCGGCTTCAACCAGAAGATTGCCGACGCCGAAAAGAAAGAAGAAAAGATTCCCAACCCGTTCAGCCTGACGCCGGATGCGCCGGAGCCGCTCGAGAAGCTGCCGACCATCGTAGTCATCATCGACGAACTGGCCGACCTGATGATGGTGGTCGGTAAAAAGGTCGAAGAGTTAATCGCCCGTATCGCGCAAAAGGCGCGTGCCGCCGGTATTCACTTGATCCTTGCGACCCAGCGCCCATCGGTGGACGTGATCACCGGTCTGATCAAAGCCAACGTGCCGACCCGTATTGCGTTCCAGGTCAGCAGCAAGATCGACTCGCGCACCATCCTTGACCAGATGGGCGCCGAAACGCTGCTCGGCATGGGTGACATGCTCTACATGCCGCCGGGCACCGGCTTGCCAGTGCGCGTGCACGGCGCCTTCGTGTCCGACGACGAAGTGCACCGCGTGGTCGAACACCTGAAGTCGCAGGGCGAGCCAAACTACATTGAAGGCATCCTCGAAGGCGGCGTCGCCGAAGAGGGTGGCGAACTTGGTGCCAATGGCGAAGCCAGCGGCGAGGCCGACCCCATGTACGACCAGGCCGTGGCCGTCGTGCTGAAGAACCGCCGCGCCTCGATCTCGCTGGTGCAGCGCCACCTGCGCATCGGCTACAACCGCGCCGCGCGCTTGCTGGAGCAGATGGAGCAGAGCGGACTCGTGTCGTCGATGCAGTCCAACGGCAATCGCGAAATCCTCGTCCCGGCATCCGGTCAGGAGTAAGCATGATCAAGACCTTCCGCGCGCTGTACACAGCCGCAGCCATTGCCACCGCCTTCGCACTGCCGGCCTTGTCGCAAGCCGCCGCGCTTGAACAATTCAAGGCCTTCGTCGCCAATACCAAGACTGCGCGCGGCGACTTCTCGCAGCGCATGGTCAGGGAAGAGGGCGGCAAGATGCGCGCCTCCAACCCGGCCAGCGGCAGCTTCCTGTTTTCGCGCCCGGGCAAGTTCATCTGGACATACAAGAAGCCTTATGAGCAAGTGCTGCAGGCCGATGGCGACAACCTTTACATGCACGACAAGGACCTGAACCAGGTCACCGTGCGCAAACTCGGCAATGCGATCGGCTCGTCACCGGCAGCCATCCTGTTCGGCAGCAATGATCTCGAGAAGAACTTCGCTCTGTCAGAGGCGGGGGAGAAGGAAGGCATCGAGTGGCTGCAGGCGATCCCGAAAGCCAAGGACACGCAGTTCGAAAAAATCGGCATCGGCCTGAAAGATGGCGTGCCGGTCGCGATGGAATTACGCGACACCTTCGGCCAGGTGTCGGTGCTGACTTTCACGAAGTTCGAAAAGAACCCGTCGCTGCCCGCGAACCAGTTCCACTTCGTGATGCCCAAGGGCGCCGACGTGCTCCAGCAATAGCGCAGGCGTTTGCAATGCCGTCTTCCCGGCGCACGCCGGGATCCAGCGTCTTAATCACGACAAGCACTCGCCCCGATACAGACCATGGTCCTCGCCAAATGAACGCCCCCCTAGCCGCGCGCCTGCGCCCGGCCACCCTCGATGACGTGATCGGCCAGCAGCACTTGCTGGGCGAGGGCAAGCCGTTGCGCGTGGCCTTCGAGTCCGGCCAGCCGCACTCGATGATCCTGTGGGGCCCGCCCGGCGTCGGCAAGACCACGCTCGCGCGCCTGATGGCGCAGGGCTTCAACGCCGAGTTCATCGCGCTGTCGGCGGTGCTGTCAGGCGTGAAGGACATCCGCGAGGCCGTCGAGCGCGCGCAACTGACGCAAGCGACCTCCGGCCGCAAGACCATCCTGTTCGTCGACGAAGTCCACCGCTTCAACAAGAGCCAGCAAGACGCCTTCCTGCCGCATGTGGAAAGCGGACTGTTCACCTTCATCGGCGCCACCACCGAGAACCCGTCGTTCGAGGTCAACAGCGCGCTGCTGTCGCGTGCGGCCGTCTATGTGCTCAAGTCGCTCAGCGAAGAAGACCTGTCGCAGATGCTCGACCGCGCACTGGCACTCGACGGCAATATCGGCATCGCCGACGATGCGCGTCCGATGCTGGTCGCCAGTGCCGACGGTGATGGCCGCAAGCTGCTGAACAACACTGAGATCATGCTGCGCGCCGCCGCGCAAAAAAAGCAAACCCAGATCGACGTGCCACTGCTGCAGGAAAGCCTGGGCGATGCGCTGCGCCGCTTTGACAAGGGCGGCGATGCGTTTTACGACCAGATCTCGGCCCTGCACAAGTCCGTGCGCGGCTCCAACCCCGACGCCGCGCTGTACTGGCTGGTGCGCATGCTCGACGGTGGCGCCGACCCGCGCTACCTGTCGCGCCGCCTTGTGCGTATGGCCGCCGAAGACATCGGCCTGGCTGACCCGCGTGCACTGCGCCTCGCGCTGGACGCTGCCGAAACCTACGAGCGCCTCGGCTCCCCCGAAGGCGAACTCGCGCTGGCCGAGGCCGTGGTTTACCTCGCTTGCGCCGCCAAATCGAATGCCGTCTACAACGCGTATAACAAGGTGCGCGCCTTCATTGCCAAGGACAAGTCGCGCCCCGTGCCCGAGCACCTGCGCAACGCGCCGACCAAGCTGATGAAGGAACTGGGCTACGGCAAGCTCTACCGTTACGCGCACGACGAACCCGACGCCTACGCCGCCGGCGAGACCTACCTGCCCGAAGGCCTGGGCGACCCACAGTGGTACCAGCCGGTGCCACGCGGGCTGGAGATCAAGATCGCGGACAAGCTGGCTTATTTGCGCCAGCTGGATGCCGAGGCGCGGCGCACAGACAAGAAGAAGTAGAAGTAAAGAGGGCGGCCAATTACGTACCGCTTTCGGCGGGCATCGCATGCAAGCGAATACCAAGTGCTCGAGTGACTTTTAGAATTGTCGCGAAGCTGGGGTTGCCTTCACCCGACAGCGCCTTGTAAAGACTTTCCCTGCCCAAGCCAGTATCACGAGAGAGCTGGGACATGCCTTTGGCGCGAGCGATGTTTCCCAGAGCTTTTGCGATGAAAGCCGCATCGTCACCAGCTTCCTCAAGGCAGGCCTGCAGATACATGGCCATATCCTCCTCGGTCTTGAGATGCTCGGCGCTGTCCCATTTTTTGAGATTCGGCGTTGTCATGGCAATTCCCTGATCCGTCTTGCTTCAGTAATCGCGAGTGCGATATCCGCAACTTGCGTACTCTTGTCGCCCCCGGCTAGCAGGATGACCACTTGAGTGCCGCGCATCGTGAAGTAGACGCGATAGCCCGGGCCGCAATGAATTCGCATCTCGCAGACGTGTTCACCCACGGGCTTGTAGTCACCAAAATGTCCATCCTCCACTCGATCGATCCGGGCCTGAATCCGACGCTTGGAAGGCAAGTCCCGCAGGGCGACGAACCAGCGATCAAACCGCTCAGTCGTGAGAACCGAGGGTATGGTCAATTGTATAAAATGGGATACATATGGTCAAGGTGCGCTCCGATTTGCTCAAGTCACCATGTGACTTGCGAAGCTATTCGGATGGCCCGGGGCGGGGCAAGTACGTGAGTGAACGAAATGGCAGGTGCACAACGCTTTGGCATCCATCAGCCCGATGACGCAAAGCGGGCGCTATCACTTGATACAATCTCACCTTTGTCCAGCAAGCCCAAATAAGCCCGAATCCCATGATCGACATCCAGCTCCTCCGCAAGGACATCGACGCCGTAGCCGCCCGCCTGGCGCAGCGCAAGTTCAACCTCGACGTGACCGCCTTCAATGCCCTCGAGTCCGAGCGCAAAGCCATTCAGATCCGCACCGAGGAATTGCAAAGCCAGCGCAACACCCTGTCCAAGCAGATCGGCATCCTGAAAGGCAAGGGCGAGGACACCGGGCCTGTGATGTCCCAGGTGGCCGGCATCGGCGACGAGCTCAAGGCCTCGGCCGAGCAACTGGACGTCGTGCAAGCCAAGCTGTCGGAATTCATGCTGGCCATTCCCAACATCCCGCATGAGTCCGTCCCGGCCGGTCATGACGAGAGCGGTAACGTCGAAGTGCGCAAGGTAGGCACCCCGCGTCAGTTCGATTTCGAGGTCAAGGACCACGTCGACCTCGGCGCCCCGCTGGGCCTGGACTTCGACACCGGCTCCAAGCTGTCCGGCTCGCGTTTCACGGTCATGAAAGGCGGCATCGCCCGCCTGCACCGTGCGATCGCCCAGTTCATGCTCGACACCCACACCGCCGAGCACGGCTACACCGAGTGCTACACCCCGTACATCGTCAGCGCCGACACCCTGAAGGGCACCGGCCAGCTGCCCAAGTTCGAGGCCGACCTGTTCGCCGTCAAAAAGGGCGGCCAGGAAGGCGAGGGCGAGGCGCTGTACCTGATTCCGACCGCTGAAGTGACCCTGACCAACTTCGTCCGCGACGAGATCATCAGCGCCGATCAGCTGCCGACGCGTCTGGTCGCCCATTCGCCGTGCTTCCGTTCCGAGGCCGGCAGCTATGGGCGCGACACCCGCGGCATGATCCGCCAGCACCAGTTCGACAAGGTCGAGATGGTGCAGCTCGCGCACCCGGACCACTCGTACCAGCAGCTCGACGAAATGTGCAGCCACGCCGAGAACATTTTGAAAAAGCTCGGCCTGCCGTATCGCGTGATTACGCTGTGCACCGGCGACATGGGCTTCGGCGCTGCCAAGACCTATGACCTCGAAGTCTGGCTGCCCGCGCAGAACACCTACCGCGAGATTTCGTCGGTGTCCAACTGCGAAGGCTTCCAGGCTCGTCGCATGCAGGCGCGTTTCCGCAATGCCCAGGGCAAGCCGGAACTGCTGCACACACTGAACGGCTCGGGCCTCGCAGTCGGCCGCACGCTGGTGGCCGTGCTGGAGAACTACCAGCAAGCCGACGGCAGCATCAACGTGCCGGAAGCGCTGTGGCCGTATATGGGTGGCGTTAAAGTTTTGAAATCACAATAAAAGGATTGCAGCGGGGGCTTACTTAGGGAGTAAGAACTCTGCTACAATCGCGGTCTTTCGGAAACGACCACATGTTTTCGAACCAGGAGAGGTGGCAGAGTGGTCGAATGTACCTGACTCGAAATCAGGCGTACCGCAAGGTACCGTGGGTTCGAATCCCACCCTCTCCGCCAAGTATTCAAGGCCCCTGAGACTCAGGGGCTTTTTTCATTTGAAGCCCCGCACGGCGCGGGCTTTCCCGGGGTGATGACAGTCTCAGTTTTCGCAGAATGCCCCTTCCTATCCCGCTTTCGCACGCCTGTCTCAAATGACCTTAGTTGTGGTTGACCATGCGTATTCGATGACTCAGGAAATAAAAAAGAGGCGCGTCTGCGCCTCTGTATTCCTATAAATCTAGGTGGCTATATCCGCCAGCGAAGAATTTATTCAGCGGTTCCCAGGTATGCAGAAGCCATCGTTATCAGCGATGCAGTACCGAATGACGACCCCGTCTTTGACCAGGACTTGGTATGGTCTGAAGCCAACGTAGCCGCCGTAGGAATTTTTCCCGTTCACTTCGCCAACTTGAAGCCAGCCAAACGCAGCCTTCAAACCCAATACCGGTACGTTGTTGAAGAAACCTTTAACGCACGATCCGCCATGGCGAAACTGCGCGGAGCTCGGATCTTTCAAGCTATTTCCGATCACTCTTTCCGTCAGCGCGATGCATTCTTCGGGCTGCATGTCTCGGCCGTAATTCGCTTGTGAAACTTCGTCTGCGGATGGGGTGGATGCGCAGCCGGAAATAAAAACTCCAGACATCAGTATTACTAAGGACAGTGATTTTTTGAATCTGAGATCCATAGGTTTTCCAGTTGATTTCAATTGGTGCCTCGAGTCGCGTATTTGTCGAAGTTTTGCGAATTTTCTTTATTTCACTGCTGTCGGTTCTTGAGCAGACATATCTGCCGGAGTCGTACCCATCCGAGAACCCGAGCCGGCGCTGGTGTACATGATTTTTTCTAGCACGCCGTCACTTCCGATCTGGTAAGTCGCCACGGTCACCTTGGAGTCAGCGCCACCGATGAAGCCCCCGACAATCGGGATAAAAGTGGCTCCTTTCACTTTGACCTGGGTTCCGGCGTAGCCCAGCATGCGTTTGCCGTTGAAGATGCTGACGCTGGTCGGTTGTCCGAGCTTGGCGATGATTTCCGGCTCGCGGGTGACGCCTTCCTTGAACTGCGCGGCGGCTTGCTCAGATACTTGCGTGCCAGATGCGGCGCAGCCTGCCAAGAGCAGTATGAGCAGGGTTGAGATGAGATATTTCATGGGTTTCCTTCGTTATTAAATAAAAAATAATTACTCAATAAAATCCTAATTTGGGATATTCCAAAACAGGATAAACCATTCGGGGGTCCCATCTCAACGGATCACCCCCGTGAAAACCCTGTCGTCACCGCTGTATCGCCAGTTTCTTGCCTTGATGCGCGAAGCACGGGACCAGGTCGGGCTGTCGCAGGTCGAGCTGGCGGTGCGTCTGGGTAAGCCGCAGTCGTTTGTTTCTAAATATGAGAGCGGCGAACGTCGGCTCGATGTGGCCGAATTCATTCAGATTTGCCAGGCGATGGAAGTTTCGGCGCCGAAGCTGCTGAAGAAGCTCGTCGATTAAGTATGGCGGCGCCTTTGGGACTTTCATTTGCCGAACCCGAGGACTCGGCGCTGCTCACTCCAGTCCAGCGGCAGCGTGCCCAGGTTGGCCAGGCTGTGGGCCGTCAGCGTCGGTGGTTGTTCTCCGCGCACGATCGCTTGCATCAGGTCCGGAACGAGGAATCCGATTTGCGCGAGTCGCGTCACATAGGTCGCGGTCACTTCTTCAGCTTCGGCAATGTCACGAACGGTTTTGGCGCGTCCTGAGATCAGGCGCGTAGCCCAGTCATGGGACCGCGTGATCAAGCGGATCAGTTTCGGATCCGGTTTGCCGGCGTTACCTTGTGCCCCCGGGACCACCAGCCGCATGGCGAGGCCACTGCGCTGCAGCTTGGCTGGCACCGTTAAGCGCTTGATATGGTTTGCGGACCCGAGAGGGGTAAGCGTCAGTTCAAGAATTAATTCGTCGGTGGTCACGGTCACCCGTTGCAGCAACACTCGTAGCGTGTCTGCGTCACCTTCGGATAGCCTTGAACTGACATGGCGTGCATCCGCCAAGAGCTGTATAGGCATCGGATGGTCTGGTAAGTCAGCCAGCAATGTCGCGCCATCGTCGAGGTAGTTCGTCAACGCCTGCAGGACCGTTTGCTCCAGGTCAGTGGACGGGATGCGCATGGGTGAGGCGTCGACCTGCTGTACGTAGTACCGGTAACTGCGTGTGCCTTGTTTCTTGCTATGAGAACCAGTGAAGCGATTTCCCTCGGTGTCGAACACGAGGCCGGTGAGCAGGTAGCGGCTCTGGACCGTAGTGCGGGTTTTGTGGCCCTGTCGATTGCTCTCCAGCCGCTCTTGAACTTGCTGCCATAGAAGCTCGTCGACTATCGGTGGATGATTGCCCGGATAGATCTGATCTTTGTGCACAATCTGACCGATGTAGACCGGATTGCGCAGGATGCGGTACAAGTGACCCCGACCCAGCGGTTTTTTTCCGCGTAGGACAGGATTGTCACGTGGCGGTGTCAGCCAGCCCTTATCTTGCAGAGCTAGAGACAGTTTGCGCACACAACCGAGCTCCAGATACCACTGAAAAATCTGCCTGACTCGTTCCGCTTGTGGCTCATCGATCACCAGCGTTCGTTCAAAGGGTAGGTACCCCATCGGGGTCGTCCCACCCATCCACATACCTTTCTTCTTCGACGCGGCAATCTTGTCGCGGATACGCTCGCCGGTGACTTCTCTCTCGAACTGTGCAAAGGAAAGAAGCACATTTAATGTGAGTCGACCCATTGAAGAGGTCGTATTGAATTGCTGTGTGACCGATACAAACGACACGCCCTGCGAATCAAACAGTTCAACGATCTTCGCAAAGTCAGCTAGCGATCGGGTCAGCCGATCGACCTTATAGACCACCACAACTTTGACTTTGCCTAACGCGATATCGGTCAGTAGCCGCTGCAGGGCAGGCCGATCGGTGCTGCCCCCGGAAAATCCACCGTCGTCATAGATTTCCTTGCTCGCGACCCAGCCGAGAGCTTTCTGACTGACGATGAAAGCCTCGCAGGCTTCACGTTGCGCATCGAGCGAATTGAAGTCCTGCTCAAGTCCTTCTTCCGATGACTTACGCGTATAGATCGCGCAGGGGATCGCCGGCGTCTTCATGACTTCAATCCGAAGAAGCGCGGGCCGGACCAGCTGATGCCGGTGATCTCCCGTGCGATCGCAGTCAGGCTGCTGTAGATCCGACCGTCGTAGTCAAAGCCGGAAGCCAGGACCGTTACTTGGTAGTGCCGACCTTGCCATTCGCGAACCAGCCGCGTCCCCGGCTGGGTGGTCAGTTTGCCGCCCGAGGCCTGTTCGAGCATCTTGCGGATCTTCGCTGGCGTCCAACTGGATTGGGCACGGATCTGCAGCTGCCAGGCCAACGCGCCGGCCAATAGCGAGCGGTGTACCCGGGGTGGCGGCGGATGGCCGAACTCAGCTCGCCAGCGCTCGCAGAGATCAAATCGGGACAGCCGCGCCAGCTCGGCCAGCGCGACCACCACCGCATCAGGCGTGCGGATCATGCTGAAGCAGTGATCTTGTAGCGGTTGCCCTGATCTGTTTTCTCGCAGATCACGTTCAAGCCGAGCTTCTTGCGCAGCACCCCACTGATGACACCGCGTACCGTATGCGCTTGCCAGCCAGTTTGATGAGTCATAGCGTCGATCGTGGTGCCTGAAGCAGATTGCAGCAGCGTGATCAGCTGATCCTTCTTTGGTAGCGTAGCTTCAGGGCGGTGCGCTGATTGTTGCTTCGCAACGCGTTCCGGCTTTGCCTTCAGGGATTTCGGCGCGGGTGGTTGGGCGGATCTACGTTTTCCTGAAGCTGCGGTGGGTCGGGGTTTTGCGGGGGATTTCTTGGACATGTGAGCCTCCTGTTCGGTGTCGCCGCGACGTTGCGGCGAGGACCAGTAACGCTCTGTTTGCGGAAGGTATCAAGTCGAAAGAGAATAAATACCCGAAATGCAGAAAACCCAGATTTCTGCGGCAGAATGGTGGGCAGTGTTCAACCCAGATGGACAGGAGTTCTCGATGATCCAACATCCACCTCAAACGTCGACGCGTCGTGCTGGCCGTCCTGCGAATGCCAACGGCCGAGATCCCAAATACTTGATTCGCTTCCTGTGTGTGCTGCAGGCCTTTCAGCGGGCGCGTGAAAGCGAACTCAAGTATGAATACGCACTGAAGACTGCGCAGCAGATCTTGCGAGATGAATACTCGATGATCGTTAGTCAGACGGAAATCAAGCGAGTCTTGTCGGAAAGTCACGATCCGGCGGGACAGTTTGAATTTGCGGTACGTCCTTATCGGGATGAGCAAGGAAACGACGGATTGGCGTTGTATGAGCGTGAAAAGCAGGTCTACTCTCATCCCTCAGTCCGATGGAAGACCTTGCATGCTACCTAGCAGGTAGTGACTTATCGCTTTTATATTTTTTGGACTAAGTCTTCGATTGTTGGATCAGTGAAGCCATCGCAGAATCCCCTCAAATTTATTTTGAGGAGAAATTCAACATGGCTTCAGTTGATATTCAACCTACAGCCGGTGGCACTACGCCAGCTCTGGCAGTCACCTATCAAAGCCCATCGTCGCTTCTGGCGGATCCTCGAAATCCGCGCAAGCACAAGCCTCGCCAGCTGAAGCTGCTGGCGAAAAGCATCCGTAGCTTTGGGTTTGTCGTTCCCATCCTGGTCGACCAAAATAATCAGATCATTGCCGGCCATGCCCGGCTGGAAGTGGCGAAGCTGATCGGCCTGGATCGTGTTCCTGTGCTTCGGCTGGATCACTTGAGTCCGGCCCAAGCCCAAGCGCTCCTGATTGCAGATAACCGCTTGTCGGAATTGTCCAGCTGGGATCCTGCACTGCTCGCAGTTCATCTGAAAGAATTGGCGGTAGTGAACCTTGACTTCGATATCGAAGCGACGGGTTTCACGGTCGGTGAAATCGATCTGCACATCGAAAACATCGAGACAGGTGCAGCAACGAGTAAGGACGATCCGGCGGATCGGTTTCAACTGGCGATAGGGACGTCCGTCACGCAAATCAGCGACGTTTGGCAGCTGGGGGAGCATCGACTGTACTGCGGCAATGCGCTCGACTTGGCCAGCTATACAGCGCTGATGATGGCCGGTAAAGCCGCCATGGTCATCACCGACCCTCCCTACAATGTCAAGATCGATGGTCACGTCGGCGGTAAAGGGGCGATCAAACATCGCGAATTTGCGATGGCTGTCGGCGAGATGTCTGGGGATGAATTCATCGGATTTCTTCACACAGCCTTCCTGCGCGCGGTCGAGTACTCCATCGATGGATCGGTCCACGTAGTCTTCATGGATTGGCGTCACAGCTTTGAAATTCTGTCAGCCGCGCGACGAGCGTATACCTCTCATCTGAATACCTGTGTCTGGGCCAAGAGCCAGGCGGGCATGGGATCGCTGTACCGCTCCCAGCACGAACTCGCCTTCATCTTCAAAAGCGGCAAAGCCCCGCATCGAAACAATGTCGAGCTCGGTCGCTTCGGCCGTTACCGTACTAACGTATGGCAATACCCGAGCATCCATGCAATGCGAAACGGCGAGGAAGGGGACTTGCTGGCCATGCATCCGACCGTCAAGCCCGTCAAGATGATCGCCGACGCGATTCTCGATTGCTCAGCACGCGGTGAGTTGATCCTTGATCCCTTTCTCGGCAGTGGCACCACCTTGTTGGCCTGCGAACGCGTCGGTCGAGTATGCCGGGGCATTGAACTCGATCCTCTGTATGTCGATACCGCCATCCGTCGCTGGCAGGCACTGACTGGCGAAGACGCGGTACTCGAATCGACCGGCCAAACCTTCACGCAACGCGAACAGACGGCTTTTGCCGCGCAGGAGGTGGTCCATGGATAAACCGAAGAAATACCACCCGGAAGATCTGTCACCCGACTACGAAGTCGGGTTTGGTAAACCGCCCAAGACAACGCAATTCAAAAAAGGTCAGTCGGGTAACCCGCGAGGGCGGCCTAAAGGCTCCGTCAATCTGGCCACGATCTTTCGGCGCGTGATCAACGAAAAAGTCGTGATTACGGAAAACGGGAAGCAGAAGTCAGTGAGTAAGGGGGAGGCGGCCGTGAAGCAGCTGGCCAACGGAGCGGCAAAGGGAAATCTCCCTTTCATCCGCGCCTTTTTGCCGATCATGAGTGTGGTGGAAGCCTCCGATGCTGCGCAGGCCGGTAAGTCGACGGTCGACCTGACCGATCCGTCTTTGCTGGCGCCATTGCTGGAGCAGCTGCAGCGGGGCGGTCAATTGATTCTCGCACCAGACGAAGCGAGTTCTAACGACGATTCCAAACCGCAACCACCCAACGGCGATGCGCCACCGACAACCGAATAAGGAGCCATCCCATGAACAAGTCTATTGAGATTCACCTCACGCCGATTCAATGCCAGGCGATCCTCGTCCAAGATCTGAGCAGCTTCATTGCGAGGTCATTTGCTGAACTGAATCCCGGTACCTCCTATCTCCACAACTGGCATATTGATCTGATCGCCGACCGACTGATGCAGGTGTACGCTCGAAAGATCAAACGCCTGATCATCAACATCCCGCCCCGCAACCTCAAATCGATCTGTGCGTCCATCAGCTTCCCCGCCTGGGCACTGGGGCGAGACCCGAGCCTGAAATTCATCTGTGCCAGCTACTCCAGCGAACTGTCCGACAAACTGGCGCGTGACACCCAAATGCTGATGATGTCACCGTTTTACAAGCAGATCTTCCCGAAGACACAGCTGTCGATGAACCGTCGGGCCGCCCATGACTTCACGACCACGGCCAAAGGGTATCGCTATGCGGTATCGACTGGCGGCAGTCTCACGGGACGCGGCGCAGACTTTCTGATCATTGATGATCCGCTGAAGCCGGACGAGGCCTCATCCGAAGTTGAACGGCAGCGGGTCAATGACTGGTTTGATGGAACGGCGCTTAGTCGATTGGACAACAAGCAGGAAGGCGCGATTGTCATCATTATGCAGCACCTCCATCTGGATGACCTGGTCGGTCATGTGATGTCGCGGGACAGCGACTGGCATGTGTTGGACCTGCCGGCCATCGCCGAGGAAGAAGCAACGCACACGTTCCAGACGTTGATGGGTCCGCAGACAGTGACGCGCCAGGTGGGCTCGGTACTGCATGCTGCCCGCGAACCACTGGCGACGCTCGAAAACATGAGAATCGGAATGACCGACTACGCGTTTTCAGGGCAATACCAGCAGGCACCGGTGCCGAAGGGCGGGGCCATCATCAAGGAAGCATGGTTGCATACCTATGCACCGCACGAACGACCGGAAAAGTTTGACCTGCTGGTGCAGAGCTGGGACACAGCCAGCAAGATTAGTGAGTCAGCGGCGTTTTCAGTATGTGTGACGATTGGAATCAAGAACCAATTGGCTTACATCATTGATGTCTTCCGTCGAAGGATGGAATTCCCAACACTGAAGGAAGAGGCGATTCGCTTGTACCGGCAGTTCAAGCCAGACCACATCCTCGTCGAGGATAAATCCTCAGGGACCCAACTGGTTCAGGAAATGAAAGATGTACAAATGTACCGAGTGGTGCCGGTCAAACCGAACGGGGACAAGGAAACCCGATTGGTGAAGCATAGCGTGAAGTTTGCGAACGGTCGGGTCCGGCTGCCGGAGCAGGCCCATTGGCTGGCCGACTATACGCATGAATTGATCTCATTTCCGTCTTCAAAATTCTCCGATCAGGTCGATGCGACGACGCAGGCATTGGAATATCTGCAGGAACGGATGGATGAGCCGGGGTTGATTGCGTATTACCGGATGGAGGTAGAAAAGATGAATCGAGGGGAGTGAGAAGGGTATCAACTCAGAAATAATACGAACCACCAATATAAATTTTTGGCCGATAGGCCCAAGGATTGAAAATCCTTGTGTCGGTGGTTCGATTCCGCCTCGGGCCACCAAAAAGCGAAGCCCTCGTTAGCGATAACGGGGGCTTTTTGCATTTCGGGATAGTGGATTTTGTCGGGGGTGAGTATTTAGAGGCTGAGCGGCGAGTGAAAGGTTGCAAGCGTCCAGTAATGGGACGATGCAAGCTGTTTACTTGGCCTGCCCGTCGCTGACTATGGAGCAGCAAGGTGAGCGGCAGCGTCAAGCTGGGAACGGTCCGTTGGAAATTCGCTTGGAGTGACCGCCGTGGGGCGAAGTCTTCCTTCGTGTATTGCGGACTCTAAAGCGAAGCCGCCAACTCGGCGTTTGAGACGGTCATGCCCTATTGCAGCTCGACGATGTTGTTGCGATATCCAAGGAGTACGAGTTGGTGCCCTCTCAAATGGTCACCAGTTATTCCAAAGTGCGAAAAGGCCACTGAGATACGCGTCGCAGTTCTTGGCGTTCCACGTCACATCGCTATTAACGCCAAGAAGCGGGTATTGCTCGTTTGCACACAAGAATGTCGAACGGTCTGCTTCTAGAGCCCAGCTGATGACGTTCACCATCGTATCCTTGTACGACGTGCCGTACAAGCGGTTCGGGGCGTTGTAAAGCAGACCCTCTAAGTAGTATGAGGGCGCGACTCCAGGCTCGATCATCTCCATCTCGATCATTTTTTGCCGCGCATTCTTGCAGATGCGGATGATGTGCTTGAGCCACCCACTTGTTGCTTGGTTCTTCTTCACAAGGTTTTCTCGGTGCTGCCGCGGATAGTTAACGACACGCGTGCCGTCTGATTTGTAAAAGCTAATCCCAGTGACTTGGGTCTGATTCTCTAGGCCGTAGTAGCTGCTGTATTTCCGATGCTGTATGGCGATCAACACGTCGGTTTTGCGACGGCCATGAAGCGACTTGATCATTACGGCTTTGGTGCCGATTACCACGTCGTCTTCGAAGCGTTCCGTAAGGACTTCCAGGACATCTTCACGAAAGTTCTTGTGAGTGTAGACAGCGTCCGAGTGTGCTGCTTTGAATGCGGCTTTCTGAGCCTCTGGAAGATTGTTGATGTCGTATGTGAAGATTGAGTCCAAACGAATGACTACGTCAACATCGCTCTCCTTGATGATATTCGTGTCGTTGCCATATGAGCCCTGCAGAAAGACCCGGTACCGCTTGTCAGTGTAGCCGGCATCCTCACTCTCCAGCGCGAGTTTCACAGTCTTGTAAGTTTCCTTGGACTTCACCTGCGCGCCGATTTGGGACATTTTTGTCAAGTCTTCTTCTGGAATCGGCATGTCTTGCTTCCTTAAAGCCCGAAAAGCCGTTTGAGTTCGTCTTCATGTTTGGCAAACGACTGCGCACCTCGCTGCGTCAAGGTGTTCAGCTTGATCAGGTCGTGCTCGAACAGGTTCGTCGCCATCGTAGGCTCCGAGAACGATTGATCAATGCGAACCGTGGACACGTGCGCGAACATGAGCATCCTCAGCCGCTCCATCGAAGCAGTGTTTATCTCGAGAGTCTTCTGGAGCAGCTGTACCCCGGGCGTCTTCTCCTTCCAGTAGTCCATAGTCCACCACTTTGAAGGCGGTGGCGGATACGATCCGCAGCCCAGGCTCACGACCCGAACGCTCGCCGGATCGTTCTTCATCGAGACTAGGGCATCCGCGATCGCGTAGAGCGTCGGGTTATTAGCGCAGAAACCGCCATCAATGAGCTCTATGTTGTCGCCCGTCGCCGTTATGACTGTCTTGCGCTCGAAGTACGGGTAGGCGGAGCATGACGCTTGCACCGCGTCGCCGACCCGCACACCAAAGCCGGGGACAAATGTACCCTTCATACCGAAGGCTTGATTGATGTCGGTCTTGAAAATCATCGGCTCTTGGATCATCCACTTCACCGCGACTACTCCGACATGCGTCTTCATATCATCAAACTTGTGTTCCTTGAAGAGGATATTCTGGAGTTTGCTGAGAGCAGCCGTTCGCTTCTCCGGCTTCGTCTCCTTCATGACCGCGGGCACGTGATCTTGGTAGAGCGCGATGATCTCGTTCACGGTCATCCCGAGCCCAAGCATGGAACCGATGATGGAGCCGGTGCTCGTACCGTAGATCAGATCGAATCGCTCGCAGAGGCGGCAGCCGATCATGGCCTCGATTTCACGCAGGATGCCGAGCGTGTAAAAGCCCTTTGCACCACCGCCATCGAGGCTGAGGACGCGGAACAGTCTTTCTGCCATATCCCTCCCTGCTCACCAAATTTTTCGAGATTATCCCCCTGTGTCACGTTTTCAAGTGGTGACGGCGGACGGTATCGCGGTGTTGTGTTGCAACCTCAGTCGAGAGCACCATTTCACAGCCGCGAGTAGCAGACCTTCAGGATTACTTCACCATCAACCGTGCGCCAACATCAGCTGCTCAGAAACAACTGGTCATTTGGGCCGATCTGATGCTAGTTAACCAAATGAATGCAACATGGACGAAATCGTGAAGTGATGGCATGGCGGAGACTGACAGCAACCGCTGCACAATCGACCGCCGATATCCAAAGTCAATATCTGAGAAGCGTCTGCCGCCCAGGATCGCGGCAACGATGTCACGCGCCATGGCAGTATCTTTAAAAGTAGCGGTGACTACGATACTACATTTATAAGCATTCCTAGCCGAGATTGCAGATAATGCAATTGCGCTGCTTGAGCGTCCCGTTGCTGGACGGTGATGATCATCGAATAGGGGGCTTCAAGCCAGTTCTGGCTTTGTCCTTCAAAAAGGACAAAACTAGCAGTAGAGGCTCGTTAATCAGAAGACAGCCTCGGGGAAGAACCCCGATGCCGGGCGGCGTGGTGCGGGAATTCAATTCACCGACCACGAATGCCCTTAAGTTAACTTTTCGGTTTTTTTTGCCGCAAGCGATCTGACTGTATAGTCTGCGGACACAAAAAAACGAGGCCGCACGCACGAATGACCAATCCTTATTACATCCTTTTTGCGCTAGTCGTTGGCTACTGGCTTGGTCGATATCGGTCTCGCAATCCTTCTTTTCAAAATCGCGGGGAGGCGCTGGTAACTCGCGAGATTCGGGCCAATTTCAAAGCCCCTGATTTTCATCTCCTGAATCACATTACTCTTAAGCTCAAAGATGGAACGACACAGATTGATCACATCCTAGTGTCGCGCTTCGGGGTATTCGTTATCGAAACTAAGGACTACAACGGCTGGATATTCGCAAACCCGAAGCACGCAACTTGGACTCAGTCATTTTTGACGCAAAACTTCAAATTTCAAAATCCAGTCTTCCAAAATTTTGGGCATGTGAAATCTGTTGAAGAACTCCTTGATTTTTTGCCTCCCAACGCCATTAAGTCTGCCGTAGTTTTTGTAGGTGATGCCGAATTTCAGACCGATATGCCTTCCGGTGTTTATACCCTCAAAGGCTTTATTGAACACTTACGAGGCTCTACCGAGGAGATGCTGTCATTGAATCGATTGCAGTTTTGTGTTGGGAGGCTGGAGACAGCTCGACTTGCTATCACTCGCAAAACAGATATTGACCATATAAAAAATTTAGAGCGCAGGCATGGCACTAAAGACTAACTGCCGGATCAGGCATCCTCAGCCCGGTTCGATTCCGCCCCGGGCCAGTAAAGTATGAGCAAAGTTCTTGTTAGCGATAACGGGGCGCTTTTGCACACCTTCGCCTTAAGAAATCCCTGGCGAGTGGGCAACCTTGTATTCAAGAACAATTTTTTTTTCCGGTTATCAACCGCAGTCACTCGCCTTTATAATAAATTATTTGATTTTCTCTGCATTGGATTGGGTTTAATTTGGATCGACGCATTAGCAGTCAAAAAAATTAACCAATGATAGATTTTATGAACAAAGAAATTTTAAGCCAAATAGAACTGGCACTGAATTCATCTCGCGAAATCGAGATGGACGACATTCGATCAATTAGAACAAGTTTAGAGAAGATAGCGGAAAGTGATGCATTATCGAAATATGAACAGTACAAAAATTCGATTGATCTACTTGGCGAAATAAAAAATGAATATCTAATGGCCGAAAAGAAATGCAGTGAGTTGGAGCAATTGAATTTGGATCTACAAAAAAAGATATCAAATTTAACCAACGAGCGCAGCCATTCTGATGTTGATTCAAAGCCCCAAATTACACTTGGAATCAACGACCTTGAAAAGCGGAATGAAGAGGCCGTTTTTGATGCACTTTCGGCTTTCGAGAAAAAATGCCCTTACTGCGGGAAAGATCACTATCGGGTTGGAATACGCGACAAAATCGAAGTTGATCACTTTATCCCAATCGCTCGGGGCGGGCAAAATGTACCCTGGAATCTCTTGCCAATTTGCAAGGAGTGCAATAGGAAGAAAAAAGATCGCCTCCCAATTGTCTTTTTGTCAGAAGCAACTTTTCAAAAGTGCCAAGCATATTTGAATGAAATTCGGGGAAAATATTTAGACGAGGGAATTCAACAATTTGAAAGTCTCCGGTACCTAAAAGACTTAATTTTCAAGAATATGGTTTTTCTTGAGAAAAATGCTTCTGAATCTTTTGTTCAGGAAATCGTTCAATTAATTGCGCCAGAAAAAATTGAGAATATTTACAAGCTCTCAACAACAATCGTCGCAACAGATCAATCATCTTCTGAAACTACTGTTGGCTTGCTAGAATATTTAACAGATCAAATATCTAATAGACGTGGTGAGTTTGCAAAGGGTGTTCTTATGTCACCCTGGGGGCCGATTTGTGATCGTCTGCAGGACGCCGCACCCAATGGTATGGGTAAAATTACTCCTCGACTGTTGATGCAAATTTTATTGAAATTAAATTGGAAAGATTTGGGAAGAATTGCGGCGCGCGGAGATCATTCGACCAAAAAACACATCTTCAAAGCCCCTGATCTTATTGGAATGAGCAAATCGGATATTCGTCGGTTAGGTGGAGAATAATTCGTTAGACTGAATCGCTACCGAAACCCTAGACACTTCTGAGCCTACAATTTCGGCAATCAGCTGTGATCGTTTACGACAAGAACTGTCGTTATGTTATTTCCTTGTAATTGCCAGCGATGACCAGTCCGTTGTGTACGCCGGTGTTCGCCTGTTCTGTTTCATCGTCCAGTTCCGTTTCTTCGCACCCGGCAATGCGGCACCCAATTTAATTTTTCCACGTCCATAACGATCATTTAGATGATCCATCGCCTGCATTAAGACGGGATGCGTCATCGTGCAAGCTTCATCAAAATCCAATGTCAAATGTTCCGCGCTGGCAGGCTGCAGATCGAGCAGCATCACTCCGGCCTTTGCATAGTTAAATCCGGGGTGATAGATCGACTTCAACACCTTGAGTGCTGATCTCGCAATCTGCATCGTATCGTCCGTCGGTGTGATCAGTGGCTGAATACGATACGCACTGTATTGCGGGTCATGCTTTCGAAACGGACTCGTCCGGATAAACGCCATCACCTGATTCGCACGACTGCCTTGCCGACGCAGTTTTTCTGCCGCGCGACTCGCAAACTCTGTTAATGCTTCTTCTAGTTCTTGCCGCTCTGTGACCGGATGACCAAACGAGCGTGTGCAGGCAATCTCTTGTTTGTCTGGCGCGACTTCCTGCAGGCTGAGGCAGGGTGTGCCATTCAATTCATGGATCGTCTTTTCCAAAAGAACAGACCAGCGTGCGCGCGCTACGCTCGGCGCCAGCCGCGCCAGATCCAGCGCGGTATGAATCCCGACCTGAGTTAACTGTGCGCTGAGTTTGGGTCCCACGCCCCAGATGTCTCGAACCTCGGTCGCAGCGAGCAGAGCGTCGCGCTCACCGGCACTTAGCGCACCTAGGTCACAGACCTGCTCCAGATGCGAGGGATAACTGCCGGGTTTGCGCTCGGCCGTCTTCGCAATGTGATTGGCGAGCTTAGCCAATGTCTTCGTCGGGCCGATCCCCACGCAAGTAGGCAATCCTACCCATCGCAGGATCCGCGAGCGAATCTTGAAAGCGCGTTCCGTCAGATCGCCGCGTATGCCTTCCAGATCGATGAAGCTTTCATCGATCGAATAAATTTCCTGTCGATGTCCCAGTCCTGCGGCCAGACTCATCATCCGGTCGCTCATGTCAGCATACAACTCGAAATTGGCCGACAACGCGACCAGTCCTTCGCTCTCTTGCAAATTACGAATCTGAAACCACGGCGCACCCATCTTAATGCCGAGCGCTTTGGCTTCATTGCTACGTGCAATCGCACAGCCATCGTTATTGCTGAGAACGACCACCGGTCGATCGTTCAGGCTGGGTCGGAACACGCGTTCGCAACTGACATAAAAATTATTGCCGTCGATGAGCGCAATCATGTCGGGTGCTGATGAATGGTGGCCACGACCACGCCCCAGATTTCCACCGTCTGACCGTCTTTCGGAATGATGTCCGGATAGGTGGGGTTCTCAGCGCGCAGCTTCATGCGACCGGCCCGCAGGTATAAGCGCTTGCAGGTGAAGTCGCCATCAATGACAGCCAGCACGATCTGCCCGTGCGCCGGCTTGATCGCCCGGTCCACCAGCACGACTGACCCGTCCAGGATGCCGGCGTCGCGCATCGAGTCGCCGCTGATGCGGATGAAGAAAGTCGCTTGTGGATGTTTGACCAGCTGCCGCATCAGGTCGATACGGTCGACCTGATGGTCTTCGGCCGGGGAGGCGAAACCGGCCGAGACGGTGGCCTGAACGGCCTGAATCCACAAGGGATTGGGCGCCAGCGGCAAGGGGAGGTGGTGGGGAATCATAGTTCGGATATACTGTATTTATGTACAGTATAAATCGACCAATTGGGAATGAGTAGTGTTCGAACTCAACTTCCAATCGCAATCGTGGAAATTCGACGCAGTGATGGTCGCATCGTCTGGAAATGAGCCATGTTCAGGAGCTTTGCCTCTTTCAGGCGGGTTTCCCCAGAATGCTGAAATGTGTCAAAGTAGTGATATAGTGTCACTACTCAATTCCTTATAGTAAGTTCTCTATGGGCAAGCTACCCGAATCACTGACCAACGCCCACGAAGAAGAGCTGACGCTGATCAGGCAGCTGCTTGAGATATATGATCAGCAGTTCATTGCGGACTACCTGAACAATACGCTCCCCAACAACCGGTCCCGCGAGACCATCAATCGCTGGGTCAACGGCAAGCTACCTCCGTCGCTGTCTCACGCGGAATTTCGGGCCCTTCAGGAACTGCTTCCAAAGCCGCCGGCTACTCATCCGAAGTACGACTTCGACTTCATCGATCTTTTTGCCGGCATAGGTGGCATACGTCGTGGCTTTGAGGCTATCGGTGGTCGCTGTGTTCTGACCAGTGAGTGGAACGAGCCGGCGGTTCGCACCTACAAGGCAAATTACCACTCCGACCCTGGTCATCACGTCTTCAACACGGATATTCGTGATCTGACACTGAGTCATCATGAGGACGTGTCGGAGAAAAAGGCCTATCGCCACATTGATCAGGTCGTGCCTGATCACGATGTGCTGCTGGCAGGATTCCCGTGCCAGCCGTTTTCGATCGCAGGTGTTTCAAAGAAAAACGCGCTCGGTCGTGCTCACGGATTCGAAGACAAGACTCAGGGGACGTTGTTCTTCGATGTGGCCCGGATCCTCGCAGCAAAACAGCCAGCCGCCTTCCTGCTGGAGAATGTCAAAAATCTGAAGAGTCACGATAAAGGTAAGACCTTTAAAGTGATCATCGAGACCCTGGAAGAGCTTGGCTATTGGGTCGCAGATGCAGAAGAGTTCGGATCGGATGATCCGAAGATCATCGACGGTCAGCACTTTGTGCCTCAGCATCGTGAGCGGATCGTCTTGGTCGGCTTCCGTAAAGATCTCGGGGTCCATGACGGCTTCACACTACGAGATGTCGAGGCTGAATTTCCTGAGAAGAAACCGAAGCTCAAAGATATCCTTGAGAAGAAAGTCGACGACAAGTACATCCTGACGCCGAAGCTATGGGAGTACCTGTTCAATTACTCGCTGAAGCACAAGGCCAAAGGTAACGGCTTTGGTTATGGTCTGGTAACGGGCAAAGACATCGCCCGCACACTCTCTGCCCGCTATTACAAAGATGGCTCAGAAATTCTGATTGATCGCGGCTTCGATCATGCGAAGGGCTTGCACGATCCGAAGAACCTGGTGAATCGGCCACGCCGGCTGACGCCACGAGAATGTGCACGGCTGATGGGCTATGACGGCCCGGGTGAGGCAGCATTCAGGATTCCGGTATCGGATACGCAGGCGTATAAGCAGTTCGGTAACTCGGTCGTGGTGCCGGTCTTCGCGGCAGTCGCACGTCTGATGAAGTCCCGGATTCTGAAAGCAAAGCGGATCGGGCAGGGCAGGGTTAATAAAGCAGCCTGACCGTGGCGGATATCCATTCGCGGGAGGTTCGTTCCAAGAATATGCGGGCAGTCCGAAATAAGGACACCCGCCCGGAACTGCTGGTCAGAAAATCCCTGTTCGCCCGCGGCTTCCGCTACCGGCTGAATGTCCGGGACCTGCCGGGAAAACCCGATCTGGTTCTTCCCCGCTATAAGGCCGCCATCCTGATTCACGGCTGTTTCTGGCACGGACATGGCTGCCCTTTATTTAAGCTGCCGGACACACGAACCGCCTTCTGGCAGCAGAAAATTGATTCTAATAAATCGAGGGATATAATCGTTCAGGACAAGCTGCACGCTGCCGGCTGGCGCGTGGCCATCGTCTGGGAATGCGCCCTCAAAGGCCGGCATAAAACCACGCTGAGTCTGATCACGGACCAGCTGGCCTTCTGGCTTTCGGATTCCCAGACTCCGTTTCTGGAGATCGCAGGTGCCGAAAGCATTTCAACAGCTTGACTCTCTCATTACCTGTTTCCGGGATCTCTGTGCTACCCGGATTTTCTGCAAGCACCTTGCCGAAAATGACAATACCAAGCAGCAGATTTATCTCGGCGGCAGTTTTGAAGTTCTGAAACTGCTGGTGTTCGGTGAAATCGTTGCGTATGACTCGGTCAAAGTCCCGAATTTCAAAGCAGACGTTCCGCTATGGTGGGTCGATGGCGACGGTCAGGCAGCCCCTGCGCCCGGTGCAAAGCTGATCCTCTATCCGAAGTATCCGGAGATCCGCCTGTCGGGCTTCCTCAGGGGGTGTGATCTTGCGCCTTCGGAAAACATGCAGCCGGTACCGCCCGGAGAGCGGCGATTCAATAATGGTCCCGATGGCCGTATCCTGGTGTTTGGTGTCTCGGCAGACAAAGTATTTGTTCATCTCGTACTTCCGGAAACGAGCATCGCCGGGGAAATTCAGCAGAGGGAGAAGAAAGACGAGCTTCACGGGGGTGTCTTCAGAGAGCTCACCCTTACAGCGCAAAAGAATTCCCGAGAAAAGTTGCTGAGCCGTCTTCGGGAAATTCATCAGGCGAGTTGGCATGAATCGATGCGACTCGACCGGCTTGGCAACCGCATTCCCTATGTCGCCAGGAATGGGGGCGGCTACACGCTGGAAGCACTGCTCGGTGTGATCCCGAACGGACGCTCGGCCCCGGATTTTGAGGGATGGGAAATCAAGGCCTATTCCGGGGGCCGGATCACGCTGATGACGCCGGAGCCGGACGCGGGCTATTACGGCCAGCACGGCGTTGAAGCATTTCTGCGTAAGTATGGAAAGCTGACGCGTGAAGACACGATTTATTTCACCGGGATTCATAAAGCCGGCATCCGTTCATCATCGGGTCATCTCCTAACAACGGAAGGGTTTGATCAGAACACCGGAAAGATCGTGAACGTCAGCGGAGGTATTCGCTTGATGGATGAAAACCAGAATGTCTCTGCAGAGTGGACATTCGGCAGGCTGATTAAGAAGTGGTCAGAAAAGCACGCCGCAGCAGCTTATGTGCCGTATGAACGAGAAGTAGGTGATGCGATTCACTATCGGTACAACAGTCCTGTATTACTGGGAGAGGGAACAGAGTTCGAATTGTTTCTTCGGGCGATGGCGTCGGGGGCTGTGGTCTACGACCCGGCACCAAAGCTCACCGGTATTGGCACTGAAAAGACACAAGTGAAAGCAAGAAGTCAGTTCAGAATTAGTGTAGCGAATTTAAATAAATTGTATAAAAAAAATGAAATCGTATCTTTGTAGAAGGTCATTGATCAATTCATTGTCGAGAAAGAATATCTAAGTGGGAATGTCAATTCGGATGGATAAAAATGAAACAAGCTTTCAACTCATATAACGAAACAAAAAATAGTTGGAATGGTTTTTTGGATCATATTAATGCGCATCGGTCAAACGAGAAAGACATCCGTACATATGGGTATATGGGGCCGGAAATAAAAGACTTGGGGATTCCATGGGCCATATGGGAAGAACAATTTTCACTGGAAGATAAGTCTGTAGATGCATCCTTCGAAAGGAAATTGGTTCAGCATTTAAATTCGATGCGTGACCGTCTCAATGAGGCAAGAAACAACGGGGTTCCCTGGCTCCTGAACAACAGCAGCTTTTTGTATGATGCAGCTGAAATAAATCAGATTTGTTTCTGTGTGATACCTCCTCTTAGGGGTTCAGGTAAAAGTTTAAAAAATTTCAAATTAGATGAGGCGCGCCTCATTGCCGCAGAATCGGTGGCATTGAAAAATAAAGTAGAAGAAAAACTTAAGTGGGTTGGTGAGCAAGAAGGAATTATCAAGCGCGTTAGCGAAACTGCTAATTCAACAATTTCAGATGTTGAAAACGCTAAAAAATCCTTGATTGATACAACAAGCAAGCTTAACAAATCTCAGGCTGACTTAAATAAGCACGGAATGGCAGGTGCCTTTGCGGCAGCAGCTAGAAAGTTCACAATTCAACGGGTAATTTTTGGGTTTGGATTTTTTCTGGCTTTGGGAGGTATAGCTTGCATAGGCATCTCCAGCGAGGCGGCCTTAGGCTCTATCGGCGAAAACTTCGCGTTTGTTGGTGCTTTAGGTAAAGCTGCGCCATTTGTATGGTTAGGTTGGTTTAGTGTTCGGCAATTAGGTCAAATGACGCGGGTGCAGCAAGATTATGAATTTAAAACGGCAACAGCTTTAGCATTCGAAGCCCACAAAAAAGAAATCATTGAGAATGACGAGGCAGATAGAGAGCTAACAAAGCATTTCCTGAAAGCAGTTATTTCAAATTTTGGAGATAACCCGGTAAGGTTGTTGCCAAATTCTAAGAACGAATATGGACATCCAATCGAAGAATTGATAACGAAAGTTTCTGACGACAAAACTTTTGATCGTTTGGTTAAGGTCTTTGATTCTTTAAAAGGAAAATAATGGATTATAGATTGTATTGAATGAGAATTTTCGCATAACTAGTTTTATATAAATCTATGCGTATATAGGCGTGATGTAATTATCTAAAACATCTATGCTTAGTTCTTTAGATGCGCACGAAATTTACGTCGACGTCATGCTGGCTACTCATGCGGCAGATGGCGCGTCTTGTTCCATCAACCAAGCATAAACAAAATATTCGCAGGAGCTGCACGATAGCGCCGAGGAACAGGCATGATCACACAGATAGATTGCGTCAAAATAAAGCGATTTAAACAACTTTCTGAGTTGCAATTAGATCTTAAGGAAACGACAGTCCTTATCGGTGCTAATAACTCTGGAAAGAGTAGTGCATTGCAAGCCCTACATTTCGCGGTTGCAGTTGCTCAGACTGCAAGACTTGTCGGAGAGGGAGTCAACTGGGCCAAAGATAAGTTTCAGGTCTCTTTCAACCCGACGCAACTTCTTTATTCTCCGGTAGCAGATGTTTTGTCACTGGCGCATGGAGGGCATCTCCAGGAGCCACAGGCATCTCAGATAGAAATCGCAGTTGCCTGCACGGATGGGAGCAGTTGTGTGGTGTCTGTCCGTCGTGGAAGAAATCGGAATATTGCCGTAGTTGTCGAAGGAAGAAAGTTGGGTGAGCGTCTGATGGATCTCACCAACCCGTTCACAATTTATGCGCCTGGCCTTGCAGGTATTGCCAAAGAGGAGCGCTATCAGTCGCCCGGGGTTGTAAGGCGAATAGTGGCACGGGGAGACGCAAATCTAGTCCTTCGAAATGTTCTCCTCATGCTCAAGGACGCGGAAAGCGAAGAGGTAAAACGCCAAGCTGAGAAACTCGCACAGGGAAAAATAAAGCCCGAGGAGATGAAAGCCTGGCGTGGTCCTTGGCAGCGATTCCAAGATGGTATGAAAAAGCTCTTCGACAACATCGATTTCGATATGAAGTTCGATAGAGATCATGATGAGCACATCGAGGTATTTTTTACTAGGCCTGGTCAGCCTCGTTTGCCAATTGATGCGGCTGGCACATCAATATTGCAGGCAAGTCAAATTCTTGCCTACATAAATCTTTTTCGGCCGAGTGTGTTGATTCTCGATGAACCGGACTCACATTTACATCCCAACAACCAGCGGGCTTTATGCAATCTAATTGTTGACCTTTCCACTGAGCATAATTTTAGGCCACTCATCAGCACGCACTCCCGTCACGTGCTCGATGCTATGAGGGAGCGTTCGACGGTGCTATGGTTAAGCAATGGAAATAAGGTTGACTTCAATAGCGTGAACACGGCTTCCCTGCTTATGGAAATCGGCGCACTTGACTCAGTCGATTATTTTATTGGTGGTACCATAAAATGCCTGTTTGCAACGGAGGATAGTGATGTTGACTCAATCAAGGCACTTCATTCGTTGTTAGGTGTTAATGGCTTTAAGCTCCCTGAGACCGACATTCGTGCCTACTCCGGCTGCACCAAGATTGATTCAGCGAAGGTGCTCCGTGGTTTTCTGGCGGACAAAGCATCTCAAGTCGAGTTTGTTCTACATCGGGATCGTGACTACATGACGGATGATGCTGCAGAAAAATTTGAGAATGAGATCAAAGAGATTAACGCATTCCCGTTCCTCACGGCCTATTCAGATGCTGAGGGCTACTTTATTAATGCGGAACACCTTGCTCATTTGAATGTAGGTCTATCAATTTCGCGAGCTCAAGAGTTAATTAACGACGCTACTGAACAGGCAAAGGAAAAGAGCCTCAAGACATTGACCAATATTCGATTCGAGGTAGCGCAGCGCGAGCGAAAAGGTGGCAAGGTTCCTGATGTTTTCGAGATATCCGATAAGGCAAGAAAGGATTACGAATCTAGTCCCTCGACATGGCGGCGGGGTAAGCTCGTCGTAAATTTGTTGAAGCAGTTGATTCACCAAGAGTTAGGTAAAACTGCAAAAATTATCGAACCCTCGCCATACATCATCATCCCTGAACTTCAGAAAATTAGCGCCGCTATTTGGCCTTCAATTGTAATTGGTGAGTCAACAAGTCCTGCGTCCTCATGATGCGTGGGAATTACGGGGCTTCAGACACATCAAGGTGAGCGCCTACAAGATTCGAAAGGCGAACTTGGCGATGGCCGAGCAGTGCAAGCGCTTCGTCGGCGGGCGCGACGAGGCACTGGTCAAGTCTCCGGTGGGAGAGGTCGGACTGGCAAGTCCTCAGTGGCAGCCGAAAATGTAAAGTAGTTAGCGAAGTACATTCTGGCTTGCGAAGAGGCCGACGAAGTCGTACTTGTCTAGTGCCGTGCGTACACCGAGAGCCGCCTTGGCGACTTAATTGAAGCTCTTGCTGCCTAAAGCGTTTGTAGATCGGATTGGAAGAGAATTGTCGCTAGACGTTCGACTCGCTTTTCGACATCTCTTGCACGTCTTGTCCTGTGCGAACGTCGACCTTCTTTCCGTCCTTCGATTCCATCACAGCAAAGAAATCCACAAGATGATCAGTGAATAGCACGCCAATGCGGCCGGTCTTCTTGTTGAAGCCGAGGTCGCGCTTCTGAGCGATCATTTCTATTTGTTTCTTGACTTCAGGATTTAGGCAGTTATTTATATATTCGATAACCTCATGCACCACCTTCACCTCATTATGTAGGCGGTGCAAGCCAACAGCATTAACATCCACCCCGACAGTACGCTCCCACATCGTTCGATATTCTTTGAATATCGGAATCGTTCCAATGAAGTAGACTTCTGAAAATTTTAGCTTGTCGAGCACAATGTTGCCGTGCAAGAGGTCGTTTCGCTCATTTACAAGAGTGTGGTACGCCTTGCAAGGATCGCTATTGTATTCAACCGGCTTCAAAAATCCGATGCAATTCGTATGCAATGTTTTTATTCGGATATCAATAGGTTGCCTAATCGTGTGTTCCCGCAGTCGGTCATCTTTTTTGATGTCGGGACGGAAGAGTACGAACATCAACAAATTTATATATGCCTCTACCATGACCGGAAGCATAGATCTAATGCCGAAGCAAAGCCCCAACCCTCGCGAGTACTTGGCCGAAAGCTCTGACCACGGTTGTTCAGTCATTTGTGCTGCTGAATCAGCGATTGGGATTGCCTCGTTCTCAGGTTGCAATTTGAGCGCATCTAGCTCTATGAGTAACCGCTCCACAGACGACTGAATTCTGGAATACGGGTTGACAAATTCAGTCCACTCTTCAATGCCTTTGCGGAACTCAGACATTCGACGTCCGTAGTTTTTAAAATCGTCTTTAATTTGAGCGAGTAATTCCGGCAGGAGATCCTGTGGACAAATTTCACCGGAGGTGAACCAAATCTCGGTGCGAAAACTCTGACCTTGAAAAGTGATGAGCCCTCTTGGCGTGCGAAAAGCCCATTCCCAGTGAATCAGATTGTTTGAATCATCTTTTCGGAGAAGATTTTGCATGCCATTTGGCGGGCCAAATCGGGCTACGAAGTAGGAGCAGAGGTCGGCAGGCGTGATCTCATTTCGGATAATCAAGTTATTACCGCCTTCGCGGCTTTTTTTGAGTTCCGAAATGATGTCCTCAGTGGGTATCAGTGTCCAAGAAGCGACGTAGTCTGCTGGTAAAGTCATTTCCATCCCTTCCCCCGCTATTAATTTGTTTTAAATTTTACAGCTTTGTGGATCAGCAGCCGCGGTAAAACAGCCAAGGTTCGTCCACTGAAATAATCGAGGGTAACTTGTTGTCCAGAGGCTAATCGTGGCGAAATTGCGGAGGACGGCTCGTGGTAAGTGAATGAATCGCTAATACTTTTCTTAAAAGTTTGGATGCCGCTCCCTCCATAAATGAATAGTCGTTCCCTGAATTTCCCTGTTCGGGTCCAAGCGCTCTAATGCATGGCGGCTCCGAAATTTTGATCAAACACGCGGTTTGTGCGAGTACGATTACTTCGAGGAGTGAAAAATCGTGAAATTCCCTGCAAAATTCGCTGTTTTCAGGGAAGAGTCAGGAGACGGACTGGCGGGTGACTACCCCCACCGCCAAGACTTATCCTTCTAACGCGCTCATCCGAGTTATTAGGAGCTCAGAGCCCCGCACCATGCGGGGCTTTAATGAGATGGTCACCCTCCACCCCACGAGCGGTTACGCTGTGGGGTGTTTTCATTTCAGCGGAGGCCATCATGCAAGACGTTACCCTCATCGGCATCGATCTCGGCAAGCACACCTTCCA
>JACCDU010520838.1_pt1 | contig 33171 bp, 31 predicted proteins | sample 7446081 | NCBI WGS metagenome assembly JACCDU01 (sample SAMN15323447, study PRJNA562643) | freshwater metagenome | isolation source: river surface water | place: USA:Blue River Watershed | collected 2017-08-17
CTCGCCGGTGGCGACGGCGACCAGGTTGGCATCGTCGTCCTGCGCTTCCTTGCCGTACACGGCCAGCCAGCCCGGGTTCACCAGCACCTTGCCGTTGGTCTGGAAGGTGTGGCTCGCGCCCTTCACCGCCACCGTGCTGGTGCGTGTGGTGACCATGAATTCCGCGCTCGGGTAGAAGACCGCAATGAAGCGCTTGACCACCAGGTCGTACAGCTTCAGCTCGATCTCGGTCAGGCTCTTGGGTGCCTGCAGCGTGGGGATGATGGCGAAGTGGTCCGACACCTTCTTGTTGTCGAACACGCGCGGCAGCTTGCGCACGTAGTCGTTGTTGAGCGCGACCAGCGCGTGCGGCTGCAGGTGCGAAAAGCCTTTGTCGGCCAGCATCTCGAAGGTCTGCTTGACCACCGGCACATAGTCCTCGGGCAGGTGGCGCGAGTCGGTCCGCGGGTAAGTCAGGGCCTTGTGCTTTTCATAGAGGCTTTGCGCCAGCGCCAGCGTGGTCTTGGCCGAAAAGCCGAAGCGGCCGTTGGCCTCGCGCTGCAGGCTGGTCAAATCGAACAGGCCAGGCGAGGCCTCGGTCTTGGGCGTGGACTCTTCGGTCACCGTGGCGGCCTTGCCGCGCACGGCGTCGGCGATCTCGATGGCGCGGCGCGCGTCCCAGACACGCTCGGCCTTCTTTTCCTTGTCCTCGGCGTCTGCCTTCCAATTGGGGTCGAACCACTTGCCCGCGTACTCGCCAGCTTCGGCCAGGAAGCTCGCGTGGATTTCCCAGTAGTCGCGGCTCACGAACTTGCGGATCTGCTCCTCGCGCTCGACCACCACGGCCAGCGTGGGCGTCTGCACGCGGCCCACGGTGGTCAAGAAGAAACCGCCGTCGCGCGAGTTGAAGGCCGTCATGGCGCGCGTGCCGTTGATGCCCACCAGCCAGTCGGCCTCGGAGCGGCTGCGCGCGGCGTCGGCCAGGCCCTGCATCTGCTGCTCGCTGCGCAGGTGCTCAAAGCCCTCACGGATGGCCTGGGGCGTCATCGACTGCAGCCACAGGCGCTTGACCGGCTTGCCCAGCGGCTTGCCACCGCCCGCGTACTGCTCGATCAGGCGGAAGATCAGCTCGCCCTCGCGGCCTGCGTCACAGGCATTCACGAGCGCCGTCACGTCCTTGCGCTTGGCCTGCTTGACCACGGCCGAGAGGCGGCTCTTGGTCTTGTCCACCGGCTTCAGATCGAAGTGCGGCGGGATCACGGGCAGGTTCGCAAAGCTCCACTTGCCGCGCTTGACGTCGTACTGCTCGGGCGCCTGGATCTCGACCAGGTGGCCGACCGCGCTGGTGACCACATAGCTCTCGCTTTCAAAGTGGTCGTCGTGCTTCTCGAACTTGCCCGCCACGGGCGTGAGGGCGCGCACGATGTCTTGGGCCACAGAGGGCTTTTCTGCAATGACCAGTGTTTTCATGGTGTTGGCAATCCTGCTCTATACAATCCGTCTCTCGCGTGCGCGCAGGTGTACGCGCGCTCGCACATGTGCGCACACGCGCACATGCATGAATTCAACATAACAAATTTTTGAACCGTGGCCAAAAACCCTGCATCTCGCCCTGTTGCCCCCAAGACCAACAAGGCCGCCGCGTCCAGCCGGCGCATCCAGGTGCGCCGCTCAGGCGTGCACGGCAAAGGCGTGTTCGCGCTGCAGGACATCGCCGAGGGCGAGACCATCATCGAGTACGTGGGCGAGGTCATCACCTGGGACGAAGCCCAGGACCGCCACCCGCACGACCCCAGCGACCCGAACCACACTTTCTACTTCCACGTGAACGAAGACCGGGTGATCGACGCGCTGTACGGCGGCAACTCCTCGCGCTGGATCAACCACAGCTGCGACCCGAACTGCGAGGCCGATGAAGACAACGACCGCATCTTCATCAAGGCGCTGCGCAACATCAAAGCCGGTGAAGAGCTGAATTACGACTACGGCCTGATCATCGACGAGCCCTACACCAAGAAGCTCAAGGCCGAGTACCCCTGCTGGTGCGGCGCCAAGAACTGCCGCGGCACGCTGCTGGCGCCCAAGCGCCGGCCGGCCACGCCCAAGATTCCTAGCCAGAAGAAGAAGTAACCGTCGCGGGGGCGCGAGGGGCACAGAGGGGTGGCGCCAGGCTCCTCAGAAGCCGCTTCGCGTCACACATCGTCGCCCGGCGCCACCCCTCTGCACCCCTCGCTGTTCTTTGCACCGTCATGGAAATCTGGCCTGCCGAATCGATCTGGGAAGAAGTCTCCCCCCTGCTGCCGGGCTTCACCGTCGAGGTGTTGCCCGAGATCGACTCGAGCAACAGCGAACTCATGCGCCGCGCGCGCGCGGGGCAGACCGAACCCACCTTGCTGGTCGCCGAACGCCAGAGCGCCGGGCGCGGGCGCATGGGCCGGCCCTGGCAAGGGGCGCCGGGCGACTCGCTGATGTTCTCGCTGGGCCTGCCGCTGGCGCCGCGCGACTGGTCGGGCCTGTCGCTGGCCGTGGGGCTGTCGCTGGCCGAGAGCCTGCACCCCGAGATCGGGCTCAAGTGGCCCAACGACCTCTGGTGGCAAGAGCGCAAGCTCGGGGGCATCCTGATCGAGGCCGCCACCGCCGGCGGGCGCAGCCAGCTGGTGGTCGGCGTGGGCATCAACATCCGCCCGCTTCCGGCCGAAGGCCTGTCGACGCCGCCCGCCGCGCTGAGCGAGCTCTGGCCCGAGGCCAGCGCAGGCCAGGCCCTGCTGCAACTGGCGCGGCCTTTGGTGCAGACCTTGCTGGCTTTCGGGGAAACCGGCTTTGCACCCCTGCAGGCGCGTTACACCGCGCGCGATGTGCTGCGCGGACGCGCTGTGCACACCAGCGACGGCCAGCAGGGCCTGGCGCTGGGCGTGAGCGCGAGCGGGGCGCTGCGCCTGCAGCAGGACGCGGGCGTGTACGAGGTGCACAGCGCCGAAGTCAGCGTGCGCCCCCGTCCGACCTGAACACAGGGCACCGATGGCCCTTCTGCCGCGGCCCCGCAGGCGGCACAATCCAGGCTTGAACCACGGAGATCCCCCATGAGCATGAAACTGTTTTACGCGCCCGGCGCCTGTTCCTTCGTTCCGCATGTGCTGCTGGAGATGAGCGGCACCAACTACGAGCCCACCCTGGTCAAGCTGCACAAGGGCGAGCAGTACAACGAGGACTACAAGCTCATCAACCCGCGCAGCCAGGTGCCGGTGCTGGTGCACGACGCCAGCGTGATCACGCAGATCGTGGCCATCACGCTGTACCTGGACATGCTGTTCCCGGGCCAGCACTTTTTGCCGACGGCGCACCTGCCGCGCGCGCAGGCGCTGGCCACCTTCGCCTGGATGAACAACACCGTGCATCCGACCTTCACCCACATCTTCATGCCGCAGAAGTTCACCGAGCAGCCCGAGGCGCAAGCAGCGATCAAGGCGCACGCCATCGGCCAGTACAAGGGTTTTCTGGCCGATCTGGAGGCGCTGGTGGAGAAGAAAAACGCCGACGGCCAGCCCTGGCTCGCCGGCGCGCACTTCAGCCCGCTCGACGCCTACGCGCTCACGCTCACGCGCTGGGGCACCATCGCCGGCATCGCGCCCGAGGCGCACCCCACGCTGTGGGCCTTTGTGCAGCAGGTGGCGGCCGAGCCGGCGGTGGCGCGCGTGATCGAGCGCGAGCGCCTGCAGCTCAACATGAGCCCAGCCGCCTGAGCCAGTCCAGCCCGCGCGAGGTGCCGCCCGGCGTGCTGTCGGCGGGCACGTACTCGCAGCCCACATGGCCCGACCAGCCGGTCTGCTCGGAGAGCCGGTCGATCAGCGCAAACAGGTGAGGCCAGTGCAGCTCGCCGCTGCCGGGCTCGTGGCGGTCGGGCACATCGGCGATCTGGATGTGGCCCACACGGCCGGTGGGCAGGTAGGTGGCCAGCTTGTGGCTGAGGTCACCTTCGACGATCTGGCAATGGAACAGGTCCATCTGCACCTTGAGGTTGGGCGCGCCCACGCGCTGCACCAGCGCATGCGCATGGTCCTGCCGGTTCAGGTGAAAACCCGGCACGCTGCGGGTGTTGATGGGCTCGATCAGCAGGTCGCAGCCGATCTGGGCCGCCTGCTGCGAGGCCCACAGCAGGTTCTCGCACAGCACATCGTCGGCCTGCGCGACCGGCGTATCGGCTGAGCGCAGGCCCACCATGCAGTGCACGCGCGGGCAGTGGAGCACCTGCGCATACTGCAAAGCCGCCTGAAGGCCCGCGCGAAACTCCGCCTGGCGGCCTGGCACGCAGGCCGTGCCCCGGTCGCCCCGGCCCCAGGCCTGCTGGCAATCGCGGGGTTCGAGGCCACCCGGCGGGGTGTTGAACAGCACCTGCTGCAGGCCATGGGCTTGCAGCCGCGCCGCGAGGTCCTGCGGGCTGTGTTCGTAGGGGAAAAGGTATTCGACGGCGCTAAAGCCATCCTGGGCCGCCGCGGCAAAGCGCTCGAGGAAGGGCAGGTCGGGGTACATCATCGACAGGTTGGCGGCAAAGCGGGGCATGGGCGGTGTCCTGAAACGGCAAAGGGCAAAAAGGGAATGGGGGTGAGCCTCACCACGAGGCACCGAAGTGCTCGCGCAAGGCCTGCAGGCGCGTCTCGTCCAGCGGCGCCGGCTGGCGGGCGGTCATCCACCACAGGCGCGCGGTTTCCTCCAGCTCTTCGAGGGTGGCCATGGCCGAGGGCAAATCTCGGTGCCAGACATTGGGCCCGAGGCGGTCGAGCATCACCGCGTGCAGGCGGCGGTTTTGCGCACGGGCCTCGGCGATCACCTGCGCGACCAAAGCGCCCACCGCCGGATCGCCAGGGCGGTGGTAGGCGATGCGCGGCACGTGGCCGACCTTCATCACAAAGTAGGGCGTGAGCGCGGGCAGCAGGTCTTCGCCCGTGCGCCCCTCGCTCATCAAGGTGAGGGCGACCAGATGGGTGCTGTGGGTGTGGATCACGCACTGCGCCTGCGGCTCGGCCGCGTAAATCGCGCGGTGCAGCACCAGGGTTTTGCTGGCGCGGCCGGGGCTGCGGGGCGTGCCGTCCTCGGCCACCCACACCGGGTCTTCGGGCGACAGCCAGCCCAGGCAGGCGTCGGTGGGCGTGATCAGCACGCCGCCGCCTTCTTCGGGGGGCACGCGCACGCTGATGTTGCCCGCGGTCGCGTGCACCAGGCCGCGCTCGAACAGGGAGCGGCCGACGCGGCACATCAGTTCGCGCTGTTGCTGTTGCCAGGGGCGGGTCGCGCTGTCTTGCATGGGCGTCCTCGTGGTCTGGAGCGTGCCCTCAGGCGGTGAGGGCCAGGGCTTTGGAGAAAAAGTCGACGGTGCCGAAGTTACCCGACTTGAGCGCCAATTGCAGCGCCTGGCCCTGGGCCTGCGTCCAGGGCACGCCCGGGTCGATGGTCGGGCCGATGCGCAGCTGGCGCACGCCGAGTGCCTGCACCACGGCGCCCGAGGTCTCGCCCCCGGCCACCACCAGGCGCCGCACCCCTTGCGCGCACAGCTGCTGCGCCAGGCGCGAGAGGGCCTGCTCGACCCATTCGCCCGCCTGCGCCACGCCCAAGGCCTGCTGCGCCGAGCGCACGGCCTCGGGCTGGGCGGTGGCGTAAAACAGCATGGGCGCACACCCCGCCTGCTGCCAGGCGGCCAAGGCCTGCGCGACCTGGTCTTCGCCCCGGGCCAGGGCCAGCGGATCGAACTGGAAGGCCGGCTTGCCCTGCGCCAGCCAGTGCGCCACCTGGGCCTGCGTGGCTTGCGAGCAGGAGCCCGAAATCACGGCCTCGTGGCCGCCCACCGGCGCCAGGGTGGCGGCCGCGGCGTCGGGCTGCAGCCAGCCTTGGCGCTCGTAGACAGCCGGCAGGCCCAGCGCCACGCCCGAGCCGGCGGTGATCAGGGGCAGGTCTTCGCAGGCGGCGGCCATGGTGCGCAAGGCCTCGTTGTCGATGGCGTCGACCACCGCGAAGCGGCAGCCCTGCGCCCGCAACGCGTCGAAATGCTGGCGCAGGGCCTGCGGCCCCTGGCGCACCACGGGCTCGGCGGCCAGGCCCACGGGCGCGCCCACCTGGGCCTGCAGCACGCGCACCAGGTTGGCGTCGGTCATGGGCGTGAGCGGGTGATCGCGCATGCCGGACTCGCTGAGCAGCACGCCGTTGACGAACAAATGGCCCTGGTAGACGGTGCGGCCGTTTTCCGGGAAGGCCGGGCAGGCGATGGTGAAGTCGGTGCCCAGGGCCTGCATCAGGGCCTCGGCCACCGGGCCGATGTTGCCCTGCGGCGTCGAGTCGAAGGTGGAGCAGTACTTGAAGTAAAACTGCCGCGCCCCCGCCTGGCGCAGCCAGGCCAGCGCGGCCAGCGCATCGCGCACCGCCTCGTCGACCGGACAGGTGCGCGATTTGAGCGCGATGACCACCGCCTGCGCGGGTGGCGGCGGGCCTTCGGGCACGCCGATGGTCTGCACCGTGTGCATGCCCTGGCGCACCAACATGCTGGCCACATCGGTGGCGCCCGTGAAGTCGTCCGCGATCACACCCAAAATCATGTTGTCTCCTGCCCAAACAGGGGGAACCCCTGGCCACTAGGGTAAACCTCGGGGGCCAGGGCGCCCCCGCCATTGATATTATGATTACACCATAATCGCAGCAAAAGGAACCCGTGCATGGCCAAGGATCCGGTGCGCAAATTGCGCAGTCAAGAATGGTTTGGACGTCAGGACCGCGACGGCTTTGCCTACCGCAGCTGGGTCAAGGGCAAGGGGGTTCCGCACGACCAGTTTGACGGCCGGCCCGTCATCGGCATTTGCAACACCTTCAGCGAGCTCACGCCCTGCAACTCGCACTTTCGCACGCTGGCCGAGCAGGTCAAGATCGGCGTTTACGAGGCCGGCGGTTTCCCGCTCGAATTCCCCGTGATGTCGCTCGGCGAGACGCTGCTGCGCCCGACCGCCATGCTGTACCGCAACCTCGCGAGCATGGACGTCGAAGAGAGCATCCGTGGCAACCCGATCGACGGCGTGGTGCTGCTCATGGGCTGCGACAAGACCACGCCCGCGCTGCTCATGGGTGCCTCCAGCACCGACATTCCGGCCATCGGCGTGAGCGGCGGCCCCATGCTCAACGGCAAATGGCGCGGCCAGGAACTGGGTTCGGGCACCGGCATGTGGAGCATGAGCGAGCAGGTGCGTGCCGGCACGCTCAAGCTGCAGGACTTTTTTGAGGCCGAGAGCTGCATGCACCGCAGCCACGGGCATTGCATGACCATGGGCACGGCTTCGACCATGGCCTGCATGGTCGAAGCCCTGGGCATCGGCCTGCCGGGCAACGCCGCCTTCCCGGCCGTCGATGGACGGCGCAATGTGCTGGCACGTGAAGCCGGCCGGCGCATCGTGCAAATGGTCAAGGACGATGTGCGCATCTCCCAGATCCTCACACGCGAGGCGTTCGAGAACGCGATCCGCACACTGGCCGCCATTGGCGGCTCGACCAATGCCGTGATCCACCTGCTGGCGATCGCTGGGCGGCTGGGCGTGCCGCTGAGCCTCGACGATTTCGAACGTCTGGGCTCGGAGATGCCCTGCATCCTCAACCTCCAGCCTTCGGGCCAGTACCTGATGGAGGACTTCTGCTACGCCGGGGGCTTGCCCGCGGTCATGAAGGAGATCGCGCCCTTTTTGCACACCGAGATCGTGACCGCGAGCGGGCGCACCGTGGCGCAAAACATCGAGGCGGCGCAAAACTTCAACCCCGAAGTCATCAAGACCGTGCAGGCGCCCTTCAAGGACAAGGCGGGCATTGCGATCTTGCGCGGCAACCTGGCGCCGCGCGGCGCGGTCATCAAGCCCAGCGCCGCGACCCCGGCCCTCCTTCGGCACACGGGTCGGGCCGTGGTGTTTGAAGACAGCGACGACTTCCACCGCCGCATCGACGACGAAAACCTGGACGTCGACGAGCACTGCATCCTTGTGCTCAAGAACTGCGGTCCCAAGGGTTACCCCGGCATGGCCGAAGTCGGCAACATGCCGCTGCCGCCCAAGGTGTTGCGCAAGGGCATCACCGACATGGTGCGCATCTCCGATGCCCGCATGAGCGGCACCGCTTACGGCACCGTGGTCCTGCACACCGCCCCCGAGGCCGCGGCCGGCGGCCCGCTCGCTCTGGTGCGCCATGGCGACATGATCACCCTGGATGTGGCCGCCCGCAGCCTGCACCTGCACGTCGACGAGGCCGAACTCGCGCGCCGCCAGCAGGCCTGGCAGCCGCCCAAGCTGCCCATGGACAGCGGCTATTGGCGGCTCTACATCGACCACGTGCTGCAGGCCGACGAAGGTGCCGACCTCGACTTTTTGCGCGGCCAGCGCGGCGCGGCCGTGCCCAAAGACAACCACTGAGTCCCTCGCTGCGCGCTTTTTTTGGAGCCCTTCATCACCATGACCCAGATCCTGATCACCGGCGGCGGCGGTTTCATCGGCGCGCGCCTGGCCCGCACCCTGCTCTCGCGCGCGACCGCCTCGGGCCAGACCTTGAGCCTGACCCTGACCGACCAATACCCCGTGCCCAGCGACCTCACGCAAGACCCGCGCGTGCGCGCCGTGATCGGCCCTCTGGGTGAGCAGGGCGCGCTGTTTGCGTCGGGCTTCGACCAGGTCTTTCACCTGGCCTCGGCCGTCTCGGGCGAGTGCGAGGCCGATTTCGAACTGGGCCTGCGCTCCAACCTCGATGGCACGCGCCTGCTGCTCGAGGGCCTGCGGCGCGCGGGCAATGTGCCGCGCCTGGTGTTTTCGAGCTCGATCGCCGTCTACGGCCCCGATCCCGGCCTGGCCATGCCCGAGCCGGTGAGCGACAACAGCCTGCCGGCGCCGCAAACCTCCTACGGCACCCACAAGCTGATGTGCGAGTACCTGATCGCCGACTACACCCGCAAGGGCTATCTGGACGGGCGCAGCGCCCGCCTGATGACGGTGGCGGTGCGGCCGGGCAAGCCCAACGGCGCGGCCTCCTCGTTTTTCAGCGGCATCATCCGCGAGCCGTTGGCCGGGGTGGAAGCGGTGTGCCCGGTGGACCTGGACGTGGCCCACCCGGTGGCTTCGCCCGCCTCGACCGTGGACAGCCTGATCGGTCTCATGGCGGTGCCGCGCGAGCGCCTGCCGCGGCGCCTGGCCATCAACCTGCCGGCGGTCAATGTGACGGTGGCGCAAATGCTGGACGCCCTCGAGACGGTGGCCGGACCGCAGGTGCGCGCGCGCGTGCGCTTCGAGCGCGACGAGCGGATCGCGGCCATCGTGGCCAACTGGCCGCGCGTGGCCAGCAGCGAGACAGCCCGCGAACAGCTGGGCTTTGCCGGCGATGCCTCTTTCGAGGCCATCGTGCGCCAGTACATCGAGGACATGCGCGCCGCCGGCCTGGCCGACACCGCACTCAAGGGCCTGGCCTGAAGCTTGGCCGACCGCTCAGGCGGTCGGCACCAGGTCCTGTCTTTGCTGCTCCCACAGCAGGAACAGGCCGCTGGCGACGATCAGGCCGGCGCCCAGCACCACGGCCGGCGCCGGGATCTGCGCAAACAACAGCCAGCCCCAGGCGGTCATGTACAGCAGTTGCTGGTAGCCAAACGGCGCCAGCGCCACGGCCGGCGCGTACTGGTGGGCGCGCGCCCACAGGTAGTGCCCCATGCCGCCCCACAGGCCGGTGCCCAGGATGACCGCCCATTGCAGGGCCGTCTGCGGCGTTTGCCACTGCGACAAACCCAGCGGGGTCAGCAAGACCGCCGGCACGGCCGCTGAAAACCACTGCATGGCGGCGGCGTTCTCGGTGCGCGCCATGTGGCGCGTGAGCAGGCCGAAGCCGGCGAACAGGCAGGCGTTGACCACCTGCAGCAAGATGGCCGGGTGCACCAGCCCCGCGCCGGGACGCACCACCGCCAGCACGCCCACAAAGCCCAGGGCGATGGCGCCCCACTGCAAACCGCGCAGGCGCTGGCCGAGCCAGAAATGGCTGATGAGCGCCACGATGAGGGGTGAAGAAAACAGGATGGCGGCGGTTTCGGTGAGCTGCAAATACTGGATGGCCCAGAAGTTGCACAGCGTTTGGGTGGTCAGAAACAGCGCGCGCAGGCCTTGCAAGCGCCAGCTGTGCACGCGGAAGATGTCACGCCCGTAATGCGGCCAGAGCAGACCGGCGCTGAGCACGGCATGGGTCAGAAAGCGCAGCCAGACCACCATGCCCAGCGGCAGGCCCAGCAGCAACCATTTGACGGTGCTGTCGAGCGCCGAAAACGAGAGCGTGGCCAGCGACAGGAGGGCGATGCCGATGTGGCGGTTGCGCGAGGTGTCGTCCTGCCAGAGCGTCATGGGCACGGGCTCAGGCGCGACTCGCCCTTTTGCGGGTGGGGCTGGGGGCGGCGGGGGCCGCCTGGGCAGGCGCGCGCGCGGCGGCAGAGCGTTTCGCCGGGGTGACGGGGCGCTTGGCCGCGGCGCCGCGCTGGGTCAGCGCGCGACTCACATCGCTGCGCGAGCCCCCGATCTGGAAGGCCGAGGCGTTCAGCGCGCGGTCGGCATCGCGCTCGCGGATGGCCGCAATGATCTCCCAGTGGTGCGGCAAGGAGCGCTCGATGCCGCCGTCGGGCATTTGCGCCGTGATCTGGAAGATGTGCTGCAACAGGCCCTGCAAAGCCCGCCCCATCTGCAAAAACATCTGGTTGTGGCTGGCGCGCAGCAAGCCCAGGTGGAAGGTGTAGTCGTGCACGATGTAGCCCGCCTGGTCGCCCGCGGCCACGGCCTGGGCCATGCCCTGGTAAGCCGCCTCGAGCGCCGCGATCTCTTGCGGGCTGGCTCGGCTGCAGGCCAGGCGTGCCGCCTGCGGCTCGATCACGGCGCGCAGCTCCTGCAGGTCGTCGAGCACCTGGGGCGGAAAGCCCAGGCGCGATTGCCAGGCCACGACATCGCGGTCGAACCAGTTCCAGGACTCGCTGGGCTGCACGATGGTGCCGATCTTGGGGCCGGTGCTGATGAGCCCCTTGGCCACCAGCGACTTCACAGCCTCGCGCAAGATGGTGCGCGAGACACCCATCATCTCGCAGAGTTTTTGCTCGGGGGGGAGTTTGCTGCCGGGGGGATAGTCGCCCCGCATCAAGGCCAGGCCGAGGGCATCGAGGGTGCCGCCATGGATGTTCTTGATTTTCAGGTTCGACATTCCGGTACAGGCGTTTTGGGCGACAGCGATTGCTCTACTCGAACAATATTATCCATCGCCAAATCGACCATGGCCTGACGCGTGGCTTGCGTGGCGCTGCCCACATGCGGCGTCAGCACCACCTGCGGCAAGGCCAGCAGGCCGGGCAGCGGGTGGGGCTCGCGCTCGAACACATCGAGCCCCGCGCCCGCAATCACGCCTTCTCGCAGCGCCTGCAGCAGGGCCTGCTCGTCGACCACCGAGCCACGCGCCACATTGATCAGGTATCCCTGTGGCCCGAGCGCCCGCAGCACCTCGGCGTTGACCAGGTGACGGGTGTGGGCGCCACCGGGCGTGATGACCGTCAGCACATCCACCGCCTGCGCAAGCGACAGCACATCGGGGTGGAAGGTGTAGGGCAGGTGGGGCTTGGCCGAGCGCGCGGTGTAGGCCACCGGCATGCCAAAGGCGAGCGCGCGCTGGGCGATCGCCTGGCCGATGCGGCCCATGCCCAGCACGCCCAGGCGCAGCCCGCTGAGCTTGACCGCCAGCGGCAGCGGGCCCTGGGCCCAGCCGCCGCTGCGCACGTAGGCATCGGCCTGCACGAGGCGGCGCGTGACGCTGAGCATGAGCGCCATGGCCAGGTCGGCCACATCGTCGTTGAGGACATCGGGGGTGTGCGTGACCATCACGCCGCGCGCGCGCGCATGCGCCACATCGACCCCGTCGTAGCCCACGCCCATGACCGAGATCAGCGCCAGGGCCGGCAAGGCGTCCATGGTCTGCGCGCTGACGGTGGACTCACCGCCCGCCGCGATGATGCGGATCTGCTCGCGCGCCGGGTGCTGCAGCAGGGCCTCGTGCGTCAGCGGGCCGATCAGCTCGTGGTCGCGCGTCAGCGCCTGCACGAACAGGGGTGCGAGCGGGCTCGCCGCCAGCACCGGCGGCTTCATGGGGCCCCCGCCGGATCGCGCTCCGGCAGCCCGTTGGCACGCGCCACATGGCCGGCCAGCATCGGCACGAAACGCCCGCCTTCGCCAAGCGCGGCCATGCCGGCATAAGACACCCGCACCTGCGACTGCAGGGGGGAGACGGCGCCGAGCGCGTTGGCCAGGTTGGACAGGTAGCGCATGTCCTTGTGCGCGTTGTCGATGGTGAACAGGTGGGCGTTCGGATCGCCTTCGAGCGTCCACTTCATGAAGGTGTCGTAGAAGCCGCAGCGCATGCGCCCGGAGCCCAGCACGCGGTGGTATTGCTCAACGCTGAGTCCGGCCTTGCGCGCCAACGCCAGCGCTTCGGCGTAGAGCGCGCCGTAGCCCAGCGAGACGAAGTTGTTGATCAGCTTCATGGTGTGGCCCAGGCCCACCGCGCCGAGGTGGTTGATGCTGGCGGCCCAGGTGGCCAGCACCGGCTGCACGCGGGTGAACACCGCGTCGTCGGCACCGACCATGGCGCTCAGGGTGCCGGCCGCCGCTTCGCGGGGCGTGCCGCCCAGCGGCGCGTCCACCAAATGCATGCCGGCCGCGCGCACCCGCGCGTCGAGCATGCGCGTGGACACGGGGTCGGACGTGGAGGTGTCGATGATCACGGTGCCGGGGCGCGCATGCGCCAGCAGACCGCCCTCGGACAGGAGCAGGTCTTCGACCTGGGGCGAACCCGTGACGCAGAGGTGGATGATGTCGCAGCGGCGCGCCAGCTCGGCCACCGAAGCAGCCTCCTGTGCGCCGGCCGCCAGCAGGCGCTCCACCGGCGCGCGGTTGCGGTGCGCCAGCACCACCAGCGGGTAGCCCTTGGCCAGGATGTTGGCGGCCATGCCTTCACCCATGAACCCCACCCCGATGAACCCGACGACTTCCTTGGCCATGCTCAGACTCCTTGTGTTCAAGACCGGCTCATGCGGCGGTAGGCGCGGATGACCTGGCTGTCGTCGGCCAGGCCGTGGCCCTGGCCCGAGGTGGCCAGGAACATCTGCAGCGCCAGGCTGGCCAGGGGCACGCCGGTCTTCAGGCGCCGCGCCTCGTCGGCCACGATGCCCAGGTCCTTGACGAAGATGTCGACCGCGCTGGTGACCGGCGGCTCGTCCTGCACCATGCGCGGGCCGCGGTTGCTCCACATCCAGCTGTTGCCGGCTGAGACGCCCACGATCTCCAGCACCTGGGGCAGGGACAGGCCGGCGTTCTCGGCCAGGTGCATGGCTTCGGCCGCCACGGCGATGTGCACGCCGCACAAGAGCTGGTTGATCATCTTCATGGTCGAACCGGCGCCGGCGGCTTCGCCCATGTGGAAGACGCGGGAGCCGCACACCTGCAGCGCAGGACGTGCGGCTTCAAGCCACTCGCCGGGGCCGCCCACCATGATGGACAGGGTGCCGCCTTCGGCACCGACCACGCCGCCCGACACCGGGGCATCCAGCATGCGCATGCCACGCTCGCGCAAGGCTTTTTCCAGGGCAATGGCCTTGGCCGCGCTTTGCGTGCAGCTGACCACGACCAGGGTGTTGGGCGCCAGGTGCTCGATGTGGCCCTGGGTGAAGAAAAAGTCGTGGGCCTGCTCGCCCGACACCACCATGAGCCAGACCAGCTCGGCACCGGCCAACGCTGCAGCCGCCTGGCCAGGCCATTGGCCCCCAGCGGCTTCGAACGCTGCGCGGTTGCGCTCGGACACGTCGTGGGCGCGCACGCGGTGGCCGACGGCCACAAGGCGGCTGGCCATGGGCAGGCCCATGGCGCCCAGACCGATGAAAGCGATGTCCATGGCTTATTCCTTGACCGCGCCGGTCATGGCGCTGACGTAGTGCTCGACAAAGAAGGCATAGAGCACCACCAGTGGCAAGGTGCCCACCAAAGCGCCCGCCATCAGCGAGCCCCAGCGGTACTGGTCGCCGTCGGTGAAGGCCGACAGGATGGCCACGGGCACGGTTTTGTTTTCAACGGAGTTGATGAAGGTGAGCGCGTAGATGAACTCGTTCCAGCACAGGGTCAGGCAGAAGATGGAAGCCGAAATCAGACCGGGCACCGCCAGCGGCAAGATGATCTTCCACAGGATCTGCCAGCGCGTGGCGCCGTCCATGAGCGCGCACTCTTCGAGCTCGTAGGGGATGGACTTGAAGTAGCCCATCAGCAGCCAGGTCGAGAACGGGATCAGGATGGTGGGGTAGGTGAGGATCAGCGCGAACGGCGTGTCAAACAGACCGTACTGGTAGACCACGGTCGAGAGGGGGATGAACAGGATCGACGGCGGCACCAGGTAGGCCAGGAAGATCAGGCCGCCCACCAGCTCGGCGCCCTTGTAGCGGATGCGCGTGATGGCGTAGGCGGCAAACACGCTCGCGATCAGCGACAACAGCGTGGCCGCCACCGCCACGAACATGGTGTTCCACAGCCAGCTCGGGTACTGCGTTTCAAACAGCAGGGCCTGGATGTGCTCGAGCGTGGGCTGCCAGGTCCAGAACGGGTTGTGGGTGTCCAGGTCGAGCAGCTGCTCCTTGGGTTTGATGGCCGTGATCGCCATCCAGTAAAAGGGGAACAGCAGCACGATCACGATCAGCAGCAAGGGGATGTAGAGCGTGACGATGCGCCGAGGGACGCTGGCCAGGTAGCTCATGCCCTCGGAGTGGTCGACCAGCTCGGGGCTGCGCACGGCGGACTCACTCATCGCTGCTCCCTTGCTGCCACTTGCGGCGCTGCAGACCGAACCAGGACACCATGATGGCGCCCAGCAGGAAGGGGATCATGGCGGTGGCGATGGCCGCGCCCTCGCCGACGCGCCCGCCCAGGATGGCGGTGTTGTAGGACATGGTGGCCATCAGCTCGGTGGCTCCGGCAGGTCCGCCGTTGGTCAGCACCTTGATGAGCTGAAAGTCGGTGAAAGTGAACAGCACCGAGAAGGTCATGACGATGGCGATGATGGGGGTGAGCAGGGGGTAGGTGATCTTGACGAACATCTGCCAGGGGGTGGCGCCATCGAGCGTGGCGGCCTCGTACAGCGAAGGCGGCACGGTCTGCAGACCGGCCAGCAAAGAAATCGCGATGAAGGGCACGCCGCGCCAGACGTTGGCGAAGATGGCGCTCCAGCGCGAGTTCCAGGGGTCGCCCAGAAAGTCGATGTTGCCCTTGATCCAGCCGAGCTCGCGCAGCATCCACGAGACGACCGAGAACTGCGGGTCGTAGATCCACCAGAAGGCGATCGCCGAGAGCACCGTGGGCACGATGAAGGGGATCAGCACCATGGCGCGGATGATGGCCTTGAAGGGCAGGTGCTGGTTGAGCAGCAGCGCCAGGTACAGGCCAAAGCCGAACTTGAAGATGCTGGCCACCGTGGTGTAGAGCAGCGTGAAGAACACGGCGCCGTGGAACTTGGGGTCGGTGAGCACCCATTCGTAGTTCTCGAAGCCGACGAAGGCGCCCCCGCCGCCGATCTTGGCGTCGGTGAACGACAGCCAGATGCCCAGCAGCAGGGGGTAGACCAGGAACAGGATCAGGAAAGCCGCCGCAGGGAGCATGAACAGCATCCCCATGAGGTGTTTGTTGTCCGACCAGCGCGCCTTCCAGGCGGCGGACGAACTCGGGGGGATGCTCACGGTCACGCGGCGGCTCCTGGTTCGGTTCAGCGGTAGATGCGCTTGGCCTGGCGCTCGGCCATGGCGATCGCTTCAGGGATGGTCGCGCGGCCGGTGCAGACCGAGGCCACCATGTCCAGCATCACGAAGTCGGCCAGCGCGGCGGCCGCCTTCTCGCCCACCGAACCGCGTCCACCGGCCGTGAGCGTGCGCTTGGCGACGTCGCGCACCAGCGTCAGCTTGGGGTCCGAGCTCCAGACCTTGTTGTTGTCGTAGGCGTTGAGCGGGTGCGTCAGATAAGCCAGCGCCGACTCCAGCCAGGCGTCGTAGTTGGCCGCTTCCATCATGAAGGACATGAAGGCCTTGCAGGCGTTGGGGAACTTGGTGTACTTCATCGCCATCATCGGGTAGGCGATGTGGAACTCGGTGGGCTTGCCCACCGGACCCACCGGCCACAGCGCGTGGTTCATGTCGTCGCGGATCTCCTTCATCTTGGGATCCTTGTCGGCGCCGGCCTTGGCCGCCGCGTAGATCGACACGCCGTTGTTGGTCAGCGAAATCTCGCCGGTGAGGAAGGCCTTGTTGTTGAAGGCGTCGTTCCAGGAAGCGGTGCCGCTGACAAAAGTCTCGGACAGGGCCTTGATGTATTCGAGCGCCTTGACCGTCTCGGGGGAATTGATGATGACCTTGTCCTTCTCGTCGACCAGGTTGGCGCCATGCGACCACAGCGCCCAGTGGACCCAGGCGTTGCCGTCGCCGGAGGCGCGGCCCAGCGCGAAGCCACCGGGGGTGGATTTGGCCTTGAGCGCCTTCATCAGCTCCAGGAAGCCGGCGGTGTCTTGCGGCACTTCCTTGAAGCCCGCCTTCTCGATCATGCTCTGGCGGTAGTTGATGACGTTGCCGTTGTAGGCCACCGGGATGGCGATCCACTTGTTGCCCGACTTGCCGTAGGTCACCGCGGTGGGCACCCAGCCACCGTATTTCTTGCCCAGGTACTCGGCCACATCGGTCACTTCCAGGCAGGCATTGGGGAAGAGGTGGGGCAGCGAGTACAGGCCCCAGAACATGTCGGGGCCCTGCTTGGTGTTGGCCGCCACGCTGGCCTTGGGCTGCACATCGTCCATCGACTCGTGGACCACCTTGACCTGCACGCCGGTGGCCTTGGTGAAGGCCTCGATCAGGCGCATGAAGCCGTCTTCCTCGCTCTGGATGAAACGCTTCCAGCGCAGGATCTGGAGACTGGCCTTGGCCTCGGGCTTCCAGGTGTTGGCTTGCGCCCAGGCCTGGCTGAAGAGCGCCAGGTTGCCGGCCGCGCCGGCGCCTGCGAGGGCCATGCCCTTTTGCAAAGCGGTCCGTCGGTTCATTCCTTGCTTGAACATGCTTGTCTCCTTTTGGTGGGGGTGAAAAAGCCGCAGCTCAGAGCCGCAAGCCGGTTTGGACATCGAAAAGGTGCACGCGGTCGACGCGCGGACGCAGGTGCACGGGCTGGCCCGGTCGCAGCTCGTGGCGCTCGCGGAAGATGCCGCAAATCTCCTGCGGGCCGATGCGGGCCATGACCAGGGTCTCGGAGCCCGTGGGCTCGACCTGCTGCACCTCGGCCGGCACGCCGCCGTGGTCCACATCCAGGTGTTCGGGCCGGATGCCATACACCACGCGCTGACCGTCACCCGCCGGGCACGGGCTGGGCAGGGGCAGGCGCTCGCCGCTGTCGAGCACGAGCTCGGGCTGGGCGCCCAGGCGCACCGTGCCCTCCAGGAAGTTCATGGAGGGGGAGCCGATGAAACCGGCCACAAAGCGGTTGCGCGGCGTGTCGTAGAGCTCCAGCGGCGAGCCGATCTGCTCGACCTGACCGTCGTGCATGACCACGATCTGATCGGCCATGGTCATGGCTTCGATCTGGTCGTGCGTGACGTAGATCGAGGTGGTCTTCAAGCGCTGGTGCAGGCGCTTGATCTCCGAGCGCATGGTCACACGCAGCTTGGCATCCAAGTTGGACAGCGGCTCGTCAAACAGGAACACCTTGGGGCGCCGCACGATGGCGCGGCCCATGGCCACGCGCTGGCGCTGACCGCCCGAGAGCTGGCGCGGGAAGCGGTCCAGCAAGTGGCTCAGGCCCAGGATCTCGGCAGCGCTGTTGACGCGGGTCGCGATGTCCTGCGCATCGGCCTTGGCCAGCGTGAGCGAAAAGGCCATGTTGTCGCGCACGGTCATGTGCGGGTACAGCGCGTAGTTCTGAAACACCATGGCGATGTCGCGCGCCTTGGGCGGCATGTGGTTGACCACCTGCTGGTCGATGCGGATCTGGCCGGCGCTGATGTTTTCCAGCCCCGCCAGCATGCGCAGCAACGTGGACTTGCCACAGCCCGAGGGCCCGACCAGCACGGTGAACGAACCATCGGGGATGTGGATGTCCACGCCCTTGAGGATCAGCGTGTTGCCGAAGGATTTCTTGACTTGTTCAATGACAACACTGGCCACGGAGACGCCTCCAAAAGATTAAGTCATATGGTAGGATGATAAAAATGTCAGAGTCAACTTCTGGCAAACCCTGAGCCCCTTTTCAGACCGCGCCTGGGCACAAGGCCAAGCCGGCAGCGCGGCGTGGCGCCGCAGGCCGCCGGCCGGCCCTGCGCCGACCCGCACGCTCAGGCCTTGAAGGCCAGCACCTGCTGGCGTTGCTCGCCCAGGCCATCGATGCCCAGCGTCACGACATCGCCCGGGCGCAGATAGACCGGCGCGGCCTGGCCATTCTTTTTGATGCCCATGCCCACGCCTGGCGGGGTGCCGGTGGTGATGACGTCGCCCGGCTCGAGCGTCATGAACTGGCTCACGTAGCTGACGATCTTGGCCACACTGAAAATCATGGTCTTGGTGTTGCCCGTTTGCATGCGCTGGCCGTTGAGGTCCAGCCACATGCCCAGTCTTTGCGGGTTGGGCACCTCGTCGCGCGTGACCAGCCAGGGGCCGATCGGGCCGAAGGTGTCGCAGCCCTTGCCCTTGTCCCAGGTGCCCCCGCGCTCGATCTGGAACTCGCGCTCGCTCACGTCGTTGACCAGGCAGTAGCCCGCCACATGCTCGAGCGCCTGCTTTTGCGAAACGTGGCGGGCGCGCGTGCCGATGACCACGCCGAGCTCGACTTCCCAGTCGGTTTTCTTCGAGCCCTTGGGCAGCATCACCGGATCGTTGGGCCCCTGGATGCAGGAGGTGGCCTTCATGAACACGATGGGCTCTTTGGGAATGGGCAGGTTGGACTCGTGCGCATGGTCGACGTAATTGAGCCCGATGGCGATGAATTTGCGCACCCCCTGGATCGGGCAGCCGATGCGCGGCTTGCCGCGCACGAGCGGCAGCTTGTCGGTTTTGAGCTTGGCCAGCTTGGCCAAGGCCGGGGCCGAGAGTTGATCGGGCGTGAGGTCGGGCAACACGCCCGAGAGGTCACGCAACTGTCCCTGCCCATCGATGAGGCCGGGTTTTTCCTTGCCCACAGGGCCAAAGCGCACGAGTTTCATAAAGTCCTTGAAGTGGTGTCCAACAATCTTGTCGACCGCGGTCAATAGGTCGAGCGCCCACCGGAGAGGTCAAACACGGCCCCGGTGGAAAACGAGCAGTCGTCGCTGCACAGCCAGGTCACCATGGCCGCGATCTCCTCGGGCAGGCCAAAGCGGCCCATGGGGATCTTGGACAGCATGAACTGGATGTGCTCAGGCGTCATTTGCGCAAACATCGCGGTCTTGACGGCCGCCGGCGTGATGCAGTTGATGCGCACCCCGCTTTGCGCCAGCTCCTTGCCCAGCGACTTGGTCAGGCCGATCACCGCCGCCTTGCTCGCGCTGTAGGCGCTGGCGTTGGGGTTGCCGTCCTTGCCGGCGACCGAGGCGATGTTGACCACCCGGCCCCAACCGCGGTCGCGCATGCGCGGCACCAGCGCGCGGCAGCACAGGAAAGTGCCATGCAGGTTGACCGCCATCACCTGGTGCCAGGCGTCCACCGGGTAGCTCAGCAAGGGCACATTGGGCCCGGTGATGCCGGCGCTGTTGACCAGCACGTCGGCCTCGGCAGCGGTGGCCTGCGCGGCCCGCTCGACGCTGACCGCATCGGTCACGTCGACCTGCACCGTGCGCACGCCCGCGCCCAGCGCGGCGGCGGCCTCGGCCAGCTTGGCCGCATCCTGGTCCCACAAGGTCAGCTGGGCGCCCGAGGCCTGCATGCGCTGCGCAATCGCCAGGCCCAGGCCCGAGGCCCCGCCGGTGATGACCGCATGGCGGCCCTGAAGATCGTATTGGTTCATATGGTGATGCCTCCGTCGACACTGAACACCTGGCCGCTGACAAAGCGGGCCTCGTCGCTGGCCAGGTAGACCACCACGGGCGCGATTTCCTCGGCCGTGGCCAGACGGCCCATGGGCTGGCGCGCCACAAAGGCCTGGCGCGCCTTCACCGGATCGTCGTAGGCGTTGATGCGGTCGGCCAGCGAGGGGGTGTCGACCGTGCCCGGCGCGATCGCGTTGCAGCGGATGCCCTGGCCGACATAGTCGGCGGCCACGCTCTTGGTCAGGCCGACCACGGCCGCCTTGCTCACGCCGTACACGCAGCGGTTGGGCAGGCCCTTGACGCTGGAGCACACGCTGGCCATGTTGATGATGCTGCCGCCGCCCTGCGCGATCATGCCGGGCACAAAGGCCTGCGAGGCCCAGAACTGCGAGCGCACATTGAGGTCCAACGCAAACGCCAGCTGCTCGTCAGTGGCCTCCAGCAGCGCGCCGTTGTGCACATAGCCCGCGCAGTTGAAGAGCACATGCAGCGCCGGCAGGCGGCGCGCCATGTCGAAGATGGCCTGCTTGTCCAGCACGTCCAAGGTCGCGGTCTGGATGCCCTCGACGCCTTGCAGCGCGCCGAGCAGCTGCGCATTGACATCGGTCGCCCAGACCTGGGCGCCCTCCCTGGCCATGGCCAGGGCCGTGGCCCGTCCGATGCCCTGGCCGGCCGCGGTGACCAGGGCCACTTTTCCTTTGAGTCTCATGAGGGGGTGATCTCCATACAAGTGGTTTGGCGCCGGCCGATCTGCGCCCAGTCCCAGGCGATGCCCAGGCCGGCTTGATCTGGGGGCAGGGCATGACCGTCCTGCACCCGCAAGCGCGAGGTGGTGATGTCGTCGAGCTGGGGGATGTATTCCACCCAGCGGGCATTGGGCACGGCGGCGCACAGGCTCACGTGCAGCTCCATCAGAAAGTGCGGGCACACCGGCACATCAAAGGTCTCGGCCAGGTGCGCCGTCTTGATCCAGGGCGTGATGCCGCCAATGCGCGCCACATCGGGTTGCACCACGCTGCAGGCGCCGCGCGACAAGTACTCCTGGAACTGCACCGGGTGGTAGAGCGATTCGCCCACCGCCACCGGGATCGCCGTGTGCTGGCTCAGCTGCGCATGGCCCGTGATGTCTTCGGCGGGCAGCGGCTCTTCGATCCAGGCCAGGTCCAGGCCCGCCAGCGCGTGGGCGCGGCGCAGCGCCTCGGGCCGCGTGAGGCCCTGGTTGGCATCGGTCATGAGCTCAAAGCCCGGACCCACCGCCTCGCGCACCGCGCTCAGGCGCGCCACGTCCTCGCTCAGGTGCGGACGGCCGATCTTGATCTTGGCGCCCCGGAACCCCTGGGCCTGCGCCTGCAGGGTCTGCTCGACCAGGGCTTGCGGCGAGAGGTGCAGCCAGCCCCCCTCGGTGGTGTAGAGCGGCACCCGCGACTGGGCGCCGCCCAGCAAACGCCACAAAGGCAGGCCTTGGCGCTGTGCACGCCAATCCCACAAGGCGGTGTCGACGCAGGCCAGCGCCAGGCTCGTGATGGCGCCCACGGCGGTGGCGTGGGTGTGGAAAAACAGCTCGCGCCAGATGGCCTGCACATCGAGCGGATCGCGACCGAGCAGGCGTGGCGCCAGATGGTCTTTGAGCAAGGCCAGCACCGAGGAGCCGCCGGTGCCGATCGTGTAGGCGTAGCCCGTGGCTTCGATGCCGTCGCTGCAGCGCAAGGTCAGCAACAGCGTCTCCTGGGTCACGAAGGACTGGATCGCGTCGGTGCGCAAGACCTTGGGCGGCAGGTTCACCTGGCGCAAGACGACGCGCTCGATGCGGGCCTCAGCCATGGACGCCTGAACGTTGCAAGCGCTTGGCCAGCCCGCGGGCACAGCCGCCGGCCATGCGGGTTTGTGCGGGGTCGCCAACGCTTGACCGGGAAAATTCAAACATGTGATGATTGTGCAATTGGTCAGACCACTTCTCCAATCCGCGTTATCCCTAGCCATGTCCCCACACACCGCCGAGCCCCAGCGGCTGTACCGCCAAATCGCCGAACAGCTGCGCGCCTTGATCGTGCAGGGCGAGTTCGCGCTGGGCCAGCGGCTACCGGCCGAGCGCGAACTGGCCAGCCAACTCGGCGTCAGTCGGCCCTCGGTGCGTGAGGCGCTGATCGCGCTGGAGGTCGAAGGCATGATCGAGGTGCGCACCGGCTCGGGCATTTACATCCAGTCCTGCACGCCCAAGGCCTCGGCCGCCGAGTCCGAAGACTTGCCCGCCACCTGGGGTCCGCTGGAGGTCCTGCGCGCGCGCATCGTCGTGGAATCTGAGGTCGCCGCGCTGGCAGCGCACCAGGCGAGCAGCCGCGCGCTGGCCGAGATGCGCGAGGGCTTGCAGCAAATGCGCCGCGCGGCGCGGCGCCAAGAGGTGCCCCGGCTCGGCGACGAGGCTTTTCATCTGGCGATCGCGCAGGCCTGCGGCAACAGCGTGCTGCTCGACACCGTGCGCCGCTGCTGGCAGGCCCGCGATGGCTTGCTGTTTGCCCGGCTGGGCGACCATTTTGAAAACCCCGAGACCTGGCGCGCCGCCATCGTCGAGCACGAGCATGTGCTGCAGGCGATCGAGGCGCGCGACGCGCCGGCTGCGCGCAAGGCCATGGCCAGGCACCTCAAGCAAGCCCACAAGCGTTACAGCGCGAGCTGGCGTCGCGCGCCTGCCGTCACCCCCTGACGGACAGACAGCAGTTCACACGCCAGAACCCACACCAACCAAGGAGACATGGATGAGCAAACGATTGACGCTGAAAACCCTGGCCGCCATCGGCACGTTGGCCATGGGTGGCTTGCTGGCGCACGGCAGCGCGCTGGCCCAGCAAAAACTCAAATGGGCCCACGTCTATGAGACTTCCGAGCCTTACCACACCGAGTCGGTGTGGGCGGCCGAGGAGATCAAAAAGCGCAGCAACGGCAAATTCGACATCCAGGTCTTTCCGGCCTCCACGCTGGGCAAGGAAACCGACATCAACCAGGGCCTGACCCTGGGCACGGTGGACATGATCATCAGCGGCACCTCTTTTGCCGCGCGCACGTATCCGCGCTTCGGCATCGCCTACTACCCCTTCATCTTCCGCGATGGCGACCACCTGCTCGCCTACGCCAAGAGCCCGGTTTTTCAAGAGATGGTCAATGAATTCCGGGCCCGCACCGGCATCCAAGTCACCGCCTACACCTATTACGGCGCACGCCACACCACCGCGCAAAAGGCCTTCACCAACTGCGCCGCGATGAAGGGCCTGAAGATCCGCGTGCCCGATGTGCCGGCCTACCGCGCCACGCCCGAGGCCTGCGGCGCCAACCCGACGCCGATCGCTTTTGCCGAGGTCTACCTGGCGCTGCAAAACGGCACCGTCGAGGCGCAGGAAAACCCGCTGACCACGATCGAGGCCAAGAAGTTCTTCGAGGTGCAAAAAGCCATCATGCTGACCGGCCACATCGTCGACGGCCTGACCACGCAGATCGCACCGCATCTGTGGAACCGCCTGAGCGATGCCGAGAAGAAGCTGTTCACCGAGGTCACGCAAGAGGCGGCCGACCGTGCCAGCGCCAAGATCAAGAAGCGTGAAGCCGAGCTGGTCGACGAGTTCCGCAAGAAAGGCCTGCAGATCGTGCAGGTGGACCGCCAGAGCTTTGTCGATGCCGTCATGAAAAACCGGCCCCTGGAGTCGCTGGGCTACACCCGCGCCGACTACGACAGGATCCAGGCCGCACGCTGAGGACCACGCGGTCCGGCCCGTGTGGCCGGACCGCGCCCCCGATCACAGGAAAAAGCCATGAGCCATTTGCCAGACCTCGACGCCGGCCCCAAGGTCATGGGCGAAGACGGCCAGTTCCACGCCACCGATGAAACGGTGGAGCTTGCGGGCACCCCGGTCGAGGCCTGGGTGGCCTTGGGCTTCTTCTGGCTGCTCGGGCTCACGGTGTTCTACCAGTTCTTCACGCGCTACGCGCTCAACGACTCGGCCGCCTGGACCGAGGAGATCGCGCGCTACCTGCTGATCGCCACGGTCTTCACGGGCGCCACCATCGGTGTGGCCAAGAACAACCACATCCACGTGGACTTTTTTTACCGCTACATGCCGGGCCTGCTCGCGCGCGGCATGAGCACCTTGGTGGACCTGTTGCGCATCGCTTTCTTTGCCGCCGCCGTGGTGTTGACATGGCAGATGATGCAAAAGCTCGGCAGTTACAGGATGACCATCGTTGATTTGCCGATGAACCTCGTCTACGGCGTGGTGCTGGCCGGCTTTGCCGCCATGTGCCTGCGCGCCATCTGGGTGATGCGGGTGCATTGGCGGCGCGGCTACAGCGTCTTGCAACGCCCCGAATCCGACATGCGCGACCGCTGAAACACCGCACCCCCCACACCTGCCATGCTCAAAATCCTGTTCCTGCTGCTCATGAGCGGCGGCATCCCGGTGGCGATCGCCATGGCGGGCGCCTCCCTGATCTACCTCTTTTTCGTGCAAAGCTCGCCACCCTTCGTGGTGATCCACCGCATGGTCTCGGGCATCGACAGCTTCCCGCTGCTGGCCGTGCCTTTTTTCATCCTGGCCGGCAACCTGATGAACAACGCCGGCATCACCAACCGCATCTACAACTACGCGCTGGCCCTGGTGGGCTGGCTCAAGGGCGGTCTGGGCCATGTCAACGTGGTCGGCTCGGTGGTGTTTGCCGGCATGAGCGGCACCGCGATTGCCGACGCCGCAGGCCTGGGCACCATCGAGATCAAGGCCATGAAAGACCATGGCTACAAAACCGAGTTTGCGGTCGGCGTGACGGCGGCTTCGGCCACGCTGGGGCCCATCATCCCGCCCAGCCTGCCGTTCGTGATCTACGGCATGATGGCCAACGTTTCGGTCGGTGCGCTGTTCCTGGCGGGCATCCTGCCCGGCGTGCTGATGGCGCTGCTGATGATGCTCACAGTGGCTTACTTCGCGCACAAAAACGGCTGGGGCGGTGACATCCGCTTCGAGTGGCCGCGCGTGATCAAGGCGCTGGCCGAGACCGCGGTGGTCATCGGCTGGCCGCTGGCGCTGTGGTTGCTGGTCAAGCACGCGGGCTTGCCGCCGCAAGCCACGGTGTTCGGGGCGCTGGTGCTGCTGTTTGCGGCCGACCGCGTGTTCCGCTTCCAGGCGGTGCTGCCGATCATGACCCCGGTGCTCCTGATCGGGGGCATGACCACCGGCGTTTTCACCCCGACCGAGGGCGCGATCGCCGCCTGCGTCTGGGCCCTGGTGCTGGGCTTTTTCTGGTACCGCACGCTCAACTTCAAGATGTTCGTGAAGATCTGCCTGGACACGGTGGAGACCACCGCCACGGTGCTGTTCATCGTCGCCGCGGCCAGCATTTTCGGCTGGATGCTCACGGCCACCGGTGTGACCTCCGCGATCGGCCAGTGGGTGCTGGGCTTCACCAGCGAACCCTGGATGTTCCTGCTGCTGGCCAATTTGCTGATGCTGTTCGTCGGCTGCTTCCTCGAACCGACCGCGGCCATCACCATCCTCGTGCCCATCCTCGTGCCGATCTGCCAACAGCTGGGCATCGATCTGGTGCACTTCGGCCTGGTGATGGTCCTCAACCTGATGATCGGCCTGCTGCACCCGCCCATGGGCATGGTGCTGTTCGTGCTCGCGCGCGTGGCCAAACTGAGCGTCGAGCGCACCACCATGGCCATCCTGCCCTGGCTGTTCCCCCTGCTGGGCAGCCTGGTCGTCATCACCTACGCGCCCAGCCTGGTGCTGTGGCTGCCCAAACAGTTTTACTGAGCCATGAACGATCACATCCGACTGCATGCCGACGATGACGTGGTCATCGCACGCCACCAGCTGCTCAGCGGCGCCACCGTGGAGGGCGTGGCCGTGCGCGGCCTGGTGCCGCCCGGCCACAAGGTCGCCATGCGCGCCATCGCGGCGGGCGAACCGGTGCGTCGCTACAACCAGATCATTGGTTTCGCCAGCCAGGCGATCGCGCCGGGCGAGCATGTGCACACCCACAACCTGAACATGGGCCCCGAAAAGGGCAACTTCGAGCGCGACTACGCCATCGGCCAGGACGTCAAGCCCGAGGCGCCGCGCCGACAAGCGAGCTTCATGGGCATCCGGCGCGCCGATGGCCGTGTGGCCACGCGCAACTACATCGGCGTGCTCTCCAGCGTCAACTGCTCGGCCACCGCGGCACGCGCGATTGCCGACCATTTCTCGCGCCGCACCAACCCGGCGGCACTGGCCGCCTTCCCGAACATCGACGGCGTGGTCGCGCTCACCCACGGCACCGGCTGCGGTATGGACACCGAGGGTCTGGGGCTGAAACTGCTCGAGCGCACCTTGGCCGGCTACGCCAGCCACGCGAATTTCTGGGGTGTGGTCGTGGTCGGCCTGGGCTGCGAAGCCAACCAGCTGGGCACCTGGCTGGCGCACAGCGCCTTGCGCGAAACCGAGCAGCTGCAGGTCTTCAACATCCAGGACAGCGGCGGCACCCGCCAGACGGTGCAAAAGGGCATCGCGCTGATCGAGCAGATGCTGCCCCGCGCCAACGCCGTGCGGCGCGAGCCCTGCAGCGCCGAGCACCTGGTGGTGGGGCTGCAGTGCGGCGGCTCGGACGGGTATTCGGGCATCAGCGCCAATCCGGCCCTGGGCGCGGCCGTCGACCTGCTGGTGCAGCACGGGGGCACGGCCATCCTGAGCGAGACACCCGAAATCTACGGCGCCGAGCACCTGCTCACGCGGCGCGCCGTCACGCCCGCGGTGGCGCACAAGCTGATCGAGCGCATCCGTTGGTGGGAGCAATACACCGCCGCCAACGGCGGTGAGATGAACAACAACCCCTCGCCCGGCAACAAGGCCGGCGGCCTGACCACCATCCTCGAAAAATCACTGGGCGCGGTGGCCAAGGGCGGCACCAGCAATTTGCAGGCCGTCTACGAATACGCGCAAGCGGTCCAGGCGCGCGGCTTTGTTTACATGGACACGCCCGGCTACGACCCGGTGAGCGCCACCGGCCAGGTGGCCGGCGGCGCCAACCTGATTTGCTTCACCACCGGCCGCGGCAGCGCCTACGGCTGCGCGCCCTCGCCCAGTCTGAAGCTGGCCACCAACAGCGCCCTGTGGCAGCGCCAGGCCGAGGACATGGACATCAATTGCGGCGAGATCATCGACAACGGGGTCAGCATCGCCGAGATGGGCGAGCGCATTTTCGCGCTGATGCTGCGGGCCGCCTCGGGCGAGGCCACACAGAGCGAGCGCCACGGCTACGGCCAAAACGAATTCGTGCCCTGGCAAGTCGGCGCCGTGATGTGAAGGAGCGTCTGCGATGAATGTGCACCTGCACCCCGACACCCTGCGCGAGAAAGCCGCGCAGATCCTGCAGCGCGCGGGCAGTGCCCGCGAGGAGGCATGGCAGGTGGCCGACAACCTGGTCATGGCCAACCTCAGCGGCCACGACTCGCACGGCGTGGGCATGCTGCCGCGCTATGTGGACGCGGTGCTCGAGGGCGGCTTGCAGCCCAACACCGGCGTCAAGGTCCTGCTCGACACCGGCACCCTGCTGGGGCTCGACGGCCAGCGTGGCTACGGCCAGGTCACGGGCACGCAGGCCATGGCCATGGGCCTCGAGCGCGCGGCACGCCACGGCAGCTGCATCGTCAGCCTGGGGCACAGCCACCACCTGGGGCGCATCGGCCACTTTGCCGAAATGGCGGTGGCCCGCGGCATGGTCTCGATCCATTTCGTCAATGTGCTGTCGCGTCCGGTGGTGGCGCCGTTTGGCGGCGGCGACGGCCGCTTCGGCACCAACCCCTGCTGCATCGGCATCCCGCTGGGCGCGCGCGACCCCTTCGTGCTGGACTTTGCCACCAGCCGCGTGGCGCAGGGCAAGATGCGCGTGGCCCACAACAAGGGCGAATCGGTGCCGCCCGGCTACCTGATCGACGAACGCGGCCAGCCCAGCACCGATCCCGGCGTGGTGGTGGTGCCCCAAAGCCAGGGGCTGTTTGGCGCCCTGCGCGCCTTTGGCGAGCACAAGGGCTACGGGCTGGCCGTGGCCTGCGAACTGCTGGGTGGCGCGCTGACGGGCGGCGGCACCTGGCACGAAGCGCCCAACGCGCGCCGCTCGGTCTACAACGGCATGCTCAGCATCCTGATCGATCCGCGGCAACTGGGCGCGCCGGAACGCTTCGAGCACGAAGCACTGGCCTTTGTGGACTGGCTGCGCGCCAGCCCGCCCGAGGCGGGCGACGCGCAGGCTCAGGTGCGGCTGGCCGGCGAGCCCGAGCGCGCGGCCCGTGCGCAGCGGGCCGACGGCATCGAGGTCGACCAGGCGACCTGGTCCGAGATCCTGGCCTGCGAAGAGCGGCTCGGCGCCGCACCATGAGCGCACCGCGCCTGAGCGAAGCCACGCGTGCCCGCTGGGCAGCGCGCGCGGCGCTGTGCCCCGATTACGACCGCCGCGGCACCCCCGGCGTGGTGCACCTGGGCCTGGGCGCGTTTCACCGCGCGCACCAGGCCATGGTGTTTGACCGGCTGCTGCGCGAAGGCGACCCGCGCTGGGGGGTGCATGCCGTGGGCATGGCCCGCAGCGAACTGGTGCAGGCCCTGCGCGCCCAGGACGGGCTGTACGCCGTGCGCGTGGCCGACCACCGCGGCGCGCACTGGCAAGTGCCCGGGGCCCTGTGGCGGTTTTCGGTCGCCGCGCATGAGCGCGCGGCCGTGACACAGGCGATGGCGGCCCCCAGCACGCGCTGGATCACGCTCACCGTGACCGAAAAAGGCTACACCGCCGAGCTCGGCGCCTGGCTGGCGCAGGCGCTGGAGCAGCGCGCGCGCAGCGGCGCGCCCGGCGTGACGCTCGCGTCTTGCGACAACCTGCCCAGCAACGGCCGGCGGCTGCGCACGCTGGTGCTGCAGGGCTGCACCAGCGCGCGTGCGCGCGCCTGGATCGAAGCGCACTGCGCCTTCCCGTGCAGCATGGTCGACCGCATCGTGCCGGCCTCCAGCGCGGCCGTGGCGCAAGCCTGCGAAGCGGCGCTGGGCGTGCGCGACGCCTCGCCCCTGGCCACCGAGGCCTTTGGCGAATGGGTCATCGAAGACCACTTTGCCGATCCCGCGGACGCGGCGCTGCTGGCGCGCTGGAGCGTGCGGGTCACGCCCGATGTGCAGGCCTACGAGCAGGCCAAGCTGCGCATGCTCAACGGCTGTCACTCGCTGATGGCCCTGCTGGGCGCCATCACGGGGCGGGCCCACATCGCGGACTGCATCGGCACACCCGCGATCCGGCAGCTGGTGTGGGACTGCATGGGCCAGGAGATCGCACCGCATGTGGCGCGCCAGGACTGGCGGGCCTACCGCGAAGCGCTGATCGCGCGTTTTGGCAACCCCCACCTGCGCCACAGCGTGCACCAGATCGCGCAGGACAGCTCGCAGAAAATTCCGCAGCGCTGGCCGCCTTGCGTCCTGGGGCAGATCGAGCGCGGCGCGCCGTTTGAGCGGCTGGCTTTGGCCGCCGCGGCCTTCGTGCGCTACACCCTGGGCGAAGACGAGGCGGGCCGCGCCTATGCCCTGCAGGACCCGCTGGCCGAGGTGCTGCGCCAGGCCGGCCAGGGCCAGCGCAGCGCGGGCGCGGCCAGCCTGGACGCGCTGCTCTCGCGCACCGACCTGTGGGGCCCGGTGCTGCCCGGCCATGGCCCCTGGCGCGCGCGCGTGGCGCACTGGCATGCGCGCATCCTGCACGCGGGGGTCGATGGCGCGATCCGCGAATGCCTGCAGCACAACGCGGCCCCCCCGGAGCACAGTGCCGCAGCACAGCGCGAGCCCCGAGCATGAAGATCCGCGACGCCCGCGTCATCGTCTGCTGCCCCGGACGCAATTTCGTCACCCTCAAGATCGAAACCGACGAGGGCTTGCACGGCATTGGCGATGCCACCTTCAACGGGCGCGAGCTGGCCGTGGCCAGCTACCTGCAAGAGCACGTGATTCCCTGCCTGATCGGGCGCGATGCGCGGCAGATCGAGGACCTCTGGCACTACCTCTACAAAGGCGCTTATTGGCGGCGCGGACCGGTGACCATGTGCGCCATCGCCGCCGTCGACACCGCCCTGTGGGACATCAAGGCCAAGGCCGCGCAGATGCCGCTGTACCAGCTGCTGGGCGGGCGCAGCCGCTCGCGGGTGCTGGCTTACGGCCACGCCACGGGGCGCGACATCGCGCAGACCGTGGACGCCGTGCATGCGCACCTGGCCCAGGGCTACCAGGCCGTGCGGGCGCAGTCCGGGGTGCCGGGCCTGCACACGGTGTATGGGGTGGCCAAGGGCGCGCAGCCCTACGAACCGGCCGACGCCCCTTTGCCCGCCGAACACGCCTGGGCCAGCGCCCCCTACCTGCGCCACACACCGGCCCTGTTCGAGGCACTGCGGCTGGCGGTGGGCGACGAGGTGCACCTGCTGCACGATGTGCACCACCGGCTCAGCCCCAACGAGGCGGCGCAGCTGGGCCGCGCGCTCGAGCCTTACCGGCTGTTCTGGATGGAAGACCCGACGCCGGCCGAAAATCCCCAGGCCTTTGCCCACATTCGGCAGCACACCACCACGCCGATCGCCACAGGCGAAGTGTTCAACAGCCTGTGGGACTGCAAGGTCCTGATCGAAAACCAGTGGATCGACTACATCCGCACCACCGTCACGCACGCGGGCGGCATCACGCACCTGCGGCGCATCGCCGACCTGGCCGCGCTCTACCAGGTGCGCACCGGCTGCCACGGCGCCACCGACCTGTCGCCCGTGTGCATGGGCGCGGCGCTGCACTTTGACACCTGGGTGCCCAACTTCGGCATCCAGGAGTACATGCCGCACACCGAGGAAATGCTCGCGGTCTTTCCGCACGACTGGCGTTTCGAGCAAGGCTTTCTGTACTGCGGCGAGTCGCCGGGACACGGCGTCGACATCGATGAACGCCTGGCCGCACGCTACCCTTACCGTCGCGCCTACTTGCCGGTCAACCGGCTGCAGCACGACGGCAGCCTGTGGGACTGGTGAGGCCGAGCGCACCATGGATACCCACAGCCCACTGCCCAGCCCCCGCCTGCCCGCGGCCAGTGCGCCCTTGCGCCTGGTGGTGATGGGCGTCTCGGGCTGCGGCAAGTCCACGCTGGCGGCCGCGCTGGCGCAGGGCCTGGGACTGCAGATGACCGACGCCGACGCGTTGCACTCGCCCGAGAGCGTGGCCAAAATGCGCGCCGGCGTGCCCTTGCAGGACGAGGACCGCTGGCCCTGGCTGCAGCGCATCGGCCAGGCCCTGTCGCAAGCCAGCGGGGCGGGGGCGGTGGTGGCGTGCTCGGCGCTGCGCCGCGCCTACCGCGAGCGCATCCGCGCCGCCGCGGGCGGCGTGCGCTTCGTGTTCCTGGATGGCCCGCGGTCCGTGCTGGAGCAGCGCCTGCGCGAGCGCCAGCACCTGTACATGCCGCCATCGCTGCTGCAAAGCCAGCTCGACACGCTCGAACGCCCGGGCGCCGACGAGCCCGATGTGCTCGCGCTGTCCCTGGTGGTGCCGACACCTGAACAATGCCTAGGCGTGCACGACTGGCTGCGGGCCGCGTCGGCGCCTGGGTCCCCCTGGAGAGCCTCCCCATGAAATCCCTGGTTTGCCACAGCGCGGGCGATTTGCGCATCGAAGAACAAGCCGAGGAGACACCCGGGCCAGGGCAGTTGCTGGTGCGCGTGGCCTTTGGCGGCATCTGCGGCTCGGACCTGCACTACCACCAGCATGGCGGTTTTGGCGCGGTGCGTCTGCGCGAGCCGCTGGCGCTGGGCCACGAAGTTTCGGGCACGGTCGAGGCGCTGGGGCCGGGCACCACCGGCTTTGAAATCGGCCAGCGCCTGGCGATCTCGCCCTCGCGCCCCTGCGGGCAATGCCGTTTTTGCCAGGCCGGGCAGCAGCAGCACTGCCTGCACATGCGGTTTTATGGCAGCGCCATGCCCTGGCCGCATGTGCAGGGCGCATTTCGCGAACGCCTGGTGATCGACGCCCACCAGGCCCACCCGATCGGGCCCGATCTGAATTTGTCGCTCGCGGCCTTGGCCGAGCCGCTGTCGGTGGGCCTGCACGCGATCGGTCGCGCGGGCCCGGTGCTGGGCCAGCAAGTGCTGGTGACCGGTTGCGGTCCGATTGGCAGCTTGCTGATCGGGGCCTTGCGCCGCAGCGGCGTTCGGCGCATTGTGGCCGCCGACCTGACGGCCAAGGCACTGGCTTGCGCACGGGCCATGGGCGCCGACGAGGTCATCAATTTGCACACCGAGCCCGAGGCGCTGTCGGCCTATGGCCATGACAAGGGGCAATTCGACACCGTGTTCGAAGCCTCCGGCGCCGCCGCCGCGGCGCTGGCGGCGCTGCCCGTGCTCAGGCCACGGGGCGTGATGGTCCTCGTGGGCAACGGTGGCGAGCTGACGCTGCCGCTGGCGACGCTGGTGGCCAAGGAGCTGGAGTTGCGCGGCACCTTCCGTTTCCATCCCGAGTTCAGCACCGCGGTGGGGTTTCTGAGCCAGGGACTGATCGACGCGCGCCCCGTGATCACGGCCATTCGTCCGCTTTCGCAGGCCCTCGAAGCGTTTGCCCTGGCTGCCGATAAGCAACAATCGATCAAGGTTCAAATCGCTTTTGATCCTGCCGCCCACTGAACCTCTTTTCCATCCACAAGGTTGATCCCATGAACACTTCCATTGCCCTGGTCACCGGCGCGAGCGCCGGCATTGGCCAAGCCTGCAGCCTGGCACTCTTGCGCGAAGGCTGGACCGTGGCCCTGGTGGGCCGCCGTGCCGACGCCCTGCAAGCCACGGTGGACGCCGCCCAGGGCCTGCCTGGGCGCGCACTGGCCCTGGTCGCCGACGTCTCGGACGAAGCCCAGGTGCGCGCCCTGTTTGCGCGCGTGGCGCAGGACTTCGGCCGGCTCGATCTGCTCTTCAACAACGCCGGCATGTTCCTGCCCTACGCGCTGCCCGGCGATGTGAGCGGCGAGGACTGGCGGCGCATCGTCGACGTCAACCTCAACGGCGCCTTCTACTGCCTGTCGCAGGCCTTTGCGCTGATGCAGCGGCAAACGCCGCAGGGC
>JACCDU010716562.1_pt1 | contig 33129 bp, 39 predicted proteins | sample 7446081 | NCBI WGS metagenome assembly JACCDU01 (sample SAMN15323447, study PRJNA562643) | freshwater metagenome | isolation source: river surface water | place: USA:Blue River Watershed | collected 2017-08-17
TAGCCCTTCGTGACAGAGGGCTGGGTCAACGGCTAGACTCAAGGCATGAAAGTCCTTGATTCACTCACCAAGCAAGCTTCCTCTATCGCGGCCATTCGCCGCGACATCCACGCCCACCCCGAGCTGTGTTTTGAAGAAGTTCGCACTGCCGATTTGGTGGCGCAAAAGCTGACCGAGTGGAGCATCCCCATCCATCGCGGCATGGGAAAAACTGGCGTAGTTGGCATTTTGAAATGCGGCACGAGTGATCGTGCCATAGGCTTGCGCGCCGATATGGATGCCTTGCCCATGCAAGAGTTCAACCAATTCGCCCACGCCAGCAAGCATGCGGGCAAGATGCACGCATGCGGCCACGATGGCCACGTGGCCATGCTCTTGGCGGCGGCGCAATATTTGTCCAAACACCAAGACTTTGACGGCACGGTGTACTTCATCTTCCAACCCGCGGAAGAGGGCGGCGGCGGTGCACGCGAAATGATTCGTGATGGACTGTTTGATCAGTTTCCCATGCAAGCCGTGTACGGCATGCACAACTGGCCGGGCCTCAAAGAAGGGCAGTTCGCTTTAAGTGCTGGCCCGGTGATGGCGTCGAGCAACGAATTCAAAATCACCATCCACGGCAAAGGGTGCCATGCGGCCTTGCCGCACAACGGCATTGACCCCGTGTTGGTGGCTTGCCAAATGGTGCAAGTGTTTCAAACCATCATCAGCCGTAACAAAAAACCAGTCGATGCAGGCGTGATCTCGGTCACCATGATCAACGCCGGCGAAGCCACCAACGTGGTGCCCGATCACTGCGAGCTACAAGGCACCGTGCGCACCTTCAGCCTAGAGGTGCTCGACATGATCGAGCAACGCATGCGCGACGTGGCCGCCCACACCAGCGCTGCCTTTGGCGCGAGCTGCACGTTCGAGTTTGAACGCAATTACCCACCCACCATCAACCACCCCGCAGAAGCCAACTTTGCACGCGAAGTCATGGCCGACATCGTGGGCGCAGACAACGTGCTGGCGCAAGAACCCACCATGGGCGCAGAAGACTTCTCGTACATGCTGCAAGCCAAACCCGGCGCGTATTGCTTCATCGGTAATGGTGATGGTGTGCATCGCGAAATCGGCCACGGCGAAGGGCCGTGCACGCTGCACAACCCCAACTACGACTTCAACGACGCGCTCATCCCCTTGGGTGCGAGCTATTGGGTGAAACTGGTCGAGGCATCGCTGCGCTGATTTTTTAATTGGGGTCAGAACCTAATTAATGAAAATCAATAGTTGTTTCGATGTCTCTGGCTGAGTGAAGAACTCGCACAACAGTGATGCCGTTTGTGTCTGGTAAATAAAAAATCACGTAACGTCCAAATGGAAAAGACCGCAAGTCTTTGGCAAGTTCCCGTCGTTCTCGTCCTATGAGGGGATGTGATGCTAGTAAGAAAAATTGCGCATCAAGTTTGTCAATCCAAGCATCTGCAGCGGCAATATGGTCTGCTGCGATGAACCCCCAAATATCGAATAGGTCTTCGTTAGCCTTCGGGAGCTTATGAACAGTCGGCATTGATGCGGGCTTGCTGTTTAAAACTTGCAGCATCCCACTTTGACGACTCACCGCTGTTAAGTCCGAGTTGAATTTCTTGGCGTAACTGCTCAAGCTTGATAGATTGAGCGTGGTCGTTTTGTGCCATCAGGCGCAATGCGTCGCGCACCACTTCGCTGGCTGAGTTGTACATACCTGTTGCGACTTTGGCGCGAACGAGCTCTTCAAGTTGCGGCGTAAGGTTGACATTCATGCCCATGATTGACTCCAAATTCAGCTATGAATTGTGGCGAAATTAGCAATCTATGTCAATCTTTGACGAGGGCTGGCTTAATAAGCGGACAGCAGCGCGTTCAAGTGCGCTTTGTGTTCCGCCGTCGCATAAGGCAGCAACAAACTCAACACACTCTTAGCCCCCCGCAGCAGTGATGCTTGCGCGCTTTCTGGCTCTAGCGCGTGGCGCGGATCGCGCACATATTCGTAGCTCAGCCACCACGTCAGCATCACCACCATGTGCGTGGCAGAGGCTTCACGCTCTGACACCGTCATGGCCAACGCGCCTTCGTGTTCTAGGCTGTCCAGCAGCGTGCGAAACGCGGTGGTCTTGTGCAGCAGCGCGTCTTTGATGTGGGTTTCCAGCTTGCGGTTTTTGCTGAGCAAGTCGTTCAAATCACGGTACAAAAAGCGGTATTGCCACACCAGCTCAAACAGCGTGTGCATAAAAAACCAAGCGTCTTCCACATCGTGCACGCCGGGTGCTGCATTTAGCAACTCATCCAGCGCAGCCTCGTAGCGGTTAAACAGCGCCGTGACCAGCTCCTCCTTGGCGGGGTAGTGGTAGTAAAGGTTGCCGGGGCTGATGCTCAGCTCGGACGAGATCAATGTGGTCGATACATTGGGCTCGCCAAAGCGGTTAAACAGGTCAAGCGTGACCTCCAAAATCCGCTCTGCGGTACGGCGTGGCGCTTTTTTTGCCATGTTGATTTATTGGAATCAGTTTATTGGGGTCAGAACCCAATTATTTTTTGGCAGCTTTCTTAGCGGGTGCTTTTTTCGCTGCGGTCTTTGCAGCTGCTTTAGCCGCGGGCTTGGCGGCAGATTTGGCTGCTGCTTTGGGCTTCGCCCCCACTTGCGCTTCAAGCGCAGCCACACGTGCATGCAACGCTTTCAGCTCAGCCGCTGACGGCACGCCCAAGCCGTGCAGGGCCTTGGCCACGCGCTCTTCAAAAATACCTTCCAGCTTGCCCCATTGGCCTGTGGCGCGCTCGCTCAGGGTGTGTGCGGCTTGCGTGGCTTTTTGCGTGGCCTCTGCCAGTTTTTCTTCGGCGGTGGTGTGCACCTTGCGTTGCATGGTGATGCCATCGCTCACCAGTTTTTCAAACGCCTTGGTCCCGTCTTGCTGCGCCTTGGCAAATGCGCCCAAGCCTGCCAGCCAAATTTGCTGGGCTTGCTCTTTCACGTTGTCAGACATTGCAGCGGGATCAAACGGATTTTTAGTAGACATGTGGGCACACTTTCAAACAAAACACAAAACTGCACTTTAACGCCGAGTGCAGCCAAACACCACATGAAGTTTAGTTAGACTTCTCTAACAATGAGTAGCGAAAAACCCGAGACAACCCACCAAGCTTGGTACGTGGTCCACACCAAGCCCCGCCAAGAAACCCGCGCCCTGGAAAACTTGCAAAACCAAGGCTTCAACTGCTTTTTGCCCACTATGCAGGTGCAAAAGCTGCGCAACCAAAAAGTGCAGACCCTCACCGAGCCCATGTTCAGCCGCTATCTGTTCATCCAGCTCGACGACCAAACCCAAAACTGGGGCCCCATCCGCTCGACCTTGGGCGTCAGCAAGCTGGTCAGCTTTGGCCCTCAGCCCGCCAAAGTGCTGCCCGAGTTCATTGCGTTTTTAAAAGAAGCGCCGCCCGAAACTCTAGAGCGCATGTTTGCCCCCGGCGACAGCGTGCAAGTGGCCAGCGGTCCGCTGCAGGGCCTAGAGGGCAAATACATCGCCCACGATGGCGAAACCCGCGCCTTTGTGTTGGTCGATTTATTGGGCCAGCCGCAAAAGCTGCGCATGGCGCTTGATAGCCTGCGTGTGGTGTAAGCTTTAATCTATGCGCCTCACTGAACAGCAAATCGAAGTCTTTAAAAGCACAGCACATGCCGTGTTGGGTGAGGGCGCGCAGGTCACCTTGTTTGGTTCGCGGGTCGATGATGCAAAAAAAGGCGGCGACATCGATTTGCTGTTTACAGCCCCTGCAAACATCGACAATCCCGCGCAAACCGTGGGGCGCATTTACGCCCAGCTTGTTCGCCAATTGGGCGATCAAAAAATCGACATTCTTCTAAAAGCGCCCAACCTCCAGCTTCAGCCCATCCACACCATGGCCGAGCAAAACGGTATTCAGCTATGACCCTCGAACCCCAACAGCTTCAGCGGTTTGAGTTCTTGTGTCGTGTGACCGAAAAAGAAGTCAAACATCTGCTTGACACAGACCGTCGCTTGTTTGCAGACCTGTTCACCGTTGAAATTGCCAAACAAGTCGAAACCGACCCCGTCTTAGCCGAACGGCTCGATGCCTTTGTCAGCCGCTTCGGCCGCCTGCAAGACAACCTAGGCGACAAGTTTTTGCCACAACTGCTCATCGCCTTAGCGGAAAAGCCGGGTGCCGCCATCGACAACCTCAACCTAGCTGAACGTTTGGGCTGGATTCAATCCACCGAAGAATGGTTGCTCATGCGCAAGCTACGCAACCAAATGGTGCACGAATACATGGAAGACTTGGCCCTTTTAAGTAGCGCCTTGCAAACCGGTCATGCACTTGTGCCGCAGCTGGTGCACGCCGCCCAACAAATGATGGCGCAAGCCCACAAAATACTCGCCAAAGCTTAAAACGAATATGCATCAAGTAGTTCCTGTCATTCTTTGCGGCGGCTCTGGCACGCGCCTCTGGCCTTTGTCTCGCGCCGGATTTCCCAAGCAGTTTTTGGTTTTGTCAGGCACCACCAGCTTGTTCCAGCAAGCGGTGGAGCGCGTCAACCAATTGGGCGCAGCAGACATCACGGTTGGCAACACCTTGGTGGTCACCAACGAAGAACACAGATTTTTATCGCTAGAGCAGCTGCGCGAAATGAAGGGCGTCAACGCCACCTTGTTGCTAGAGCCTCTGGGCCGCAACACTGCCCCAGCGCTCACCTTGGCCGCATTGCAAGCCGCCGAAAGTGGGCAGGACCCCATTTTGGTGGTCACCCCCGCAGACCAAACTGTGCAAAACCCAGCAGCGTTTCAACAGGCGTTGCAGCAAAGCATTCGCGCAGCGGCCAATGGCGGCATCGTTATTTTGGGCATCACCCCCGACAAGCCAGAAACCGGCTATGGCTACATCCAACAATCGGGTGCAGCCGGTGCGCAGGGCGAATACACCGTAGCCCAGTTTGCCGAAAAGCCCAGCCTAGAAGTGGCCAAGGCCTATTTGGCTGGCGGCCAACACACATGGAACAGCGGCATGTTTGTGCTGCGTGCCAGCACATGGCTCAAAGCCTTGCAGCACTTCCGTCCTGACATCGCCACAGCCACTCAGGCTGCGTGGCAAACCAAAACCATCGACACACCTTTCATCCGGCCGAACAAAGAGGCCTTCACCCAAGTGCCGTCTGAGTCGGTCGACTACGCCGTCATGGAAAAATGCCCCGGCTCTAGCTACCCTATCCACATGGTGCCGCTAGACGCAGGCTGGAACGACCTAGGCGCGTGGGACGCTGTGTGGCAAGTCAACCAAGACGGCCACCAAGACGCCCAAGGCAACGTTGTGCAGGGCGACGCTTTGTTGGCTGACACGTCCAACACTTTCATCCATGCCAGCAGCCGCTTGGTGGGCGCGGTGGGTGTGAGCAACCTCATCGTGGTGGAAACGGCAGATGCCGTGCTCGTAGCAGATCGTTCGCAAAGCCAAAACGTCAAGAAACTAGTGCAACAGCTCGAAGCCAGCAAACGCCAAGAGCTGTCGTTGCACCGCAAAGTGCACCGTCCTTGGGGCTGGTACGACAGCATCGACGAAGGCGAGCGGTTCAAGGTCAAGCGTATTCAAGTTAACCCAGGCGCTAGCCTGAGTTTGCAAAAGCACCACCACCGTGCCGAGCACTGGATTGTGGTCAAAGGCACAGCCGAAATCACCAATGGCGACAAAGTCATCTTGCTCACCGAAAATCAATCCACCTATATCCCGCTGGGTGAGGTGCACAGGCTGGCCAACCCCGGCAGCATTCCGCTGGAAATCATCGAAGTCCAATCGGGCAGTTATTTGGGTGAAGACGACATCGTGCGCTTTGAAGACACCTATGGACGAGGCTAATTAAGTTGATTCAACAACTCATCATCACGCAACTCTCTCAAGCTTTGACCGCTGTGCCCGAGCTGGAGCTGGCCGTGCTGGTGGGAAGCCAAGCCAATGGCACTGCCACTGACAACAGCGACTGGGACATTGCCATTCGATGGCACAAGCACATCGTATCTGTTGATCAATTGGCGTTAGAGGCGAGGCTCGTACAGCGTATCGCTCAAACGCTTGACGTTCATGCTGACAAGATAGACCTCATTCAACTGACCGCAGCCAAGCTGGCCATGCGTGAAGTGGTGGCCAATCAAGGCGTACCGCTCAAAGGCGAGCAAACCTTAGCGTGGTTTCACTTTCTCACCCAAACTTGGGCCGAGGTCGAAGACTTTTACTGGCGTAAAAACCATGCTGCCTGATCTCTACCAAGCCGAATGCGAGCGCATTGCCAACCAGCAATCTGCTTTGCTAGAAGATGCGTGTCAGCGTTTGAATGCCAACGCTGCACTCAGCCCTCTAGAGCAAGGGGGTGTATTGCATGCCATGCAGGTGCTGGCTGAAAACGCGATTGGTAAAACCAAGCATTGGCTCAAGGCGTTGGGGCAGCCAGTGCCCGTTTCGGCCCACGACGCATTTGAAAGCTTGCACCAGCAGGGCTGCATCACGCAGCAAGAGCTTGATGCATGGCGTGCAGTCGTGGGCTTACGCAATCGCATCGTGCATGATTATTTAAACGTTGACCCTGACTTCGTCAACGGCTTGGTCCTACAAAACAAACATCACTTTATCGCCGACTTTCTGCGGCAAAAAATCAGTTTATGAGTTCAGTTTTAAAAATTTACGTCGCAGGCCATCGCGGCATGGTCGGTTCAGCCATCGTGCGCCACTTACTGGCGCAGGGCGTGGCACAAAGCCAAATCGTTACTCGCACCCATGCCGAGCTAGACCTCACCAACCAGTTGGCCGTGCAACAGTTCTTCGCACAAGAAAAACCCACGCAGGTGTATCTTGCCGCCGCCAAGGTAGGCGGCATCCATGCCAACAACGTATACCCCGCCGACTTCATCTACCAAAACCTGATGATGCAGGCAAATGTGATTGAGGCTGCATTTCAAAACGGCGTGCAAAAGCTGTTGTTCTTGGGCTCCAGCTGCATCTACCCGCGCATGGCTCAACAACCCATGCGTGAAGACGCCCTGCTTACGGGCACGCTAGAGCCCACGAATGAGCCCTACGCCATCGCCAAAATTGCAGGTATCAAGCTGTGCGAAAGCTACAACCGCCAATACGGCGCAAGCCACGGCGTGGATTACCGCAGCGTCATGCCCACCAACCTCTATGGCCCGGGCGACAACTATCACCCCGAAAACAGCCACGTCATTCCTGCGCTCATTCGCCGCTTCCACGAGGCCAAGCTGGCCAACGCACCTAGCGTGGCCATTTGGGGCACAGGCAAACCGCGCCGCGAGTTTTTGTATGTAGACGACATGGCTGCCGCCAGTGTGCACGTCATGCAGCTACCCAAGGCCACCTACGACCAACACACCACGCCCATGCAAAGCCACATAAACGTGGGTAGTGGCTCGGACGTCACCATTGCCGAAGTGGCTCAAACCATCGCCCAAACCGTGGGCTATGAAGGCCAAATTGAATTTGACACTTCCAAGCCCGATGGCTCTCCACGCAAGTGGATGGACAGTTCGCGCCTCAACGCCTTGGGCTGGCAAGCCAAGGTGAACTTGCACCAAGGCCTTGCCGCCGCCTATCAAGATTTTTCGACTTAGATATACAATTTCTTCTTGTATATCATTTGCGGAGGTCGCTATGCAAGTTTCACGGTGGGGTAACTCTTTGGCTGTGCGCTTTCCTGCTGGGTTGGTGCAAGCGCTTGACTTGAAAGAGGGCGAGGAGGTCGACCTCCACCTCGTCGGCGAACGGTCCTTCGAGGTGAGTAAAAAACCAAACGTCAAAGTTTTATTGGCACGCTTACATGAGTTTCGCGGCCGCCTGCCTGCCGATTTTCACTTTGATCGTTTGCAAGCCAACGAGCGTGGCGACACCGAGTGAGTAAGCCCTTTATCGACAGCAACATCGTGCTGTATTTGCTGTCATCAGACGCTGCCAAGGCCGATAAGGCCGAGCAGGTGTTAGAGGCTGGGGGCTGCATCAGCGTTCAAGTGCTCAACGAAGTTGCATCGGTTTGCTTGCGCAAGTTGAAAATGCAATGGCAAGAGGTTGATGCGGTTTTACAAGCCGTCAAGGCTGCCTGTGTCGTGTTGCCACTGACGGTTGACACACACGAGAAGGCGGTACAAATCGCAAAGCGCTTTCATCTCTCCTTTTATGATGCCAACATCGTTGCCTCGGCCCTTACATCCGGCGCATCTATTCTCCTATCCGAAGACATGCAAGCGGGCTTGCTGATCGACGGACTCCAAATTCAAAATCCATTTCAAAGTTGACTCACATGACACAACAAAAAGTAGCCCTCATCACCGGCATCACCGGTCAAGACGGCTCGTACCTTGCCGAGTTCTTGCTAGAAAAGGGCTACATCGTCCATGGCATCAAGCGCCGCGCGTCTTTGTTCAACACCCAGCGCATTGACCACATCTATCAAGATCCGCACATCGACAATGCAAACTTCAAGCTGCACTACGGCGACCTGAGCGACACCAGCAACCTTATTCGCATCGTGCAAGAAACGCAGCCGGATGAAATCTACAACCTAGGCGCCCAAAGCCATGTGGCTGTGTCATTTGAGTCCCCCGAGTACACCGCCGACGTAGACGGCATAGGCACTCTGCGCCTGCTAGAAGCCATCCGCATCTTGGGTCTAGAAAAGAAAACTCGTTTTTACCAAGCCAGCACATCCGAGCTGTATGGTTTGGTGCAAGAAATTCCGCAGAAAGAAACCACGCCTTTCTACCCACGCAGCCCCTACGCCGTGGCAAAAATGTACGCATATTGGATCGTGGTGAATTACCGCGAAGCCTACGGTATGTATGCCTGCAACGGCATTTTGTTTAACCACGAAAGCCCACGCCGTGGCGAAACTTTCGTTACCCGCAAAATCACCCGTGGCCTAGCCAACATCGCCCAAGGCTTAGAGCAATGCTTGTACATGGGTAACCTAGACGCCCTGCGTGACTGGGGCCATGCCAAAGACTATGTGCGCATGCAATGGATGATGCTGCAGCAAGATAAAGCTGACGACTTTGTCATCGCCACGGGCGTGCAATACAGCGTGCGCCAGTTCATCACATGGAGCGCCGAGGAGCTGGGCGTTACCCTCAAGTTTGAAGGCAAAGGCGTGGATGAGACAGCCACTGTCGCAGCCATCAGTGGTGCCAACGCGCCCGGCCTCAAGGTGGGCGATGTGGTGGTCAAAATCGACCCACGCTACTTCCGCCCCACCGAGGTCGAAACCCTGCTGGGCGACCCATCTAAAGCCAAAGCCAAACTGGGCTGGACGCCAGAAATTACCGTGCAGCAAATGTGCGCTGAGATGGTGGCTACCGACTTGCAAGAGGCCCAAAAGCATGCGCTTTTAAAGAAGCATGGCTACAACCTCAATGTGAGTGTCGAATAAGCCTTGCCATTCTTGTCTAGGGCGAAACTTGAGGGGTGAAAAGCAATAAATTTGTCATTTCCATTGGATAATGCAAAGCTTTGCTTTTAAGTGAAAGGCGGTAGCGTGGCTGCAGCACTTAGCAAAGTATTCAATTTTTAATTTTGCCACCCTCACACACCCTGCCCCAGCACATTGCCATCATCATGGATGGTAATGGCCGTTGGGCCCAAAAACGCCACATGCCCCGCACTGTGGGCCATGCCAAAGGTGCAGCGGGTGTTAGAACTTTGGTGGAGTTCTGTGCCAAGCAAGGTATTCCGTACCTCACGCTGTTTGCCTTCAGCACTGAAAACTGGAAGCGACCAGAAGATGAGGTGTCAACATTGATGGGGCTGTTTGTCCAGTATCTTGAAAAAGAGATGGGCAGCTTAGCGGCCGCAGGTGTGCGACTAAAGATCATTGGCGATATTTCTGCGTTTCCTCAAGAGTTGCAGACCCGCATTCAAGCTGCCGTTCAAATGACGGCTCATAACCAAGTCATCACCTTAACAGTGGCCGCCAACTACGGTGGGCAGTGGGACATTGTGCAAGCTGTAAAAAATTGGCAGCAAACCAACCCGTCATGCCATGTGGCACAGCTGTCGCAAGAGGCTTTGGCCCAACACCTCAGCACTGCTGATATGCCTGATGTTGACTTGCTCATCCGCACGGGTGGCGAGCAGCGCATCAGTAACTTTTTGTTATGGCAATCGGCCTATGCCGAGCTGTATTTTTCAGATGCACTTTGGCCTGAGTTTGACGAGGCCGAGATTGGCAAAGCATTGCACTGGTATGCCACGCGCGAGCGTCGTTTTGGCAAGGTGGCGCATGGGGTTTGACGCCTCTATTGCATTAGCCTTTGTCGTGTCGCTGGCGCTATCTGTGAGCTTGGTGGCTACGGGGCGCTGGCATGCGCGCTTGTCAGCAGATTTTGCGCAAGGCATCCAAAAGCTTCACTTGGCCGCAACACCTCGAGTTGGAGGTGTTGCTATTTTTATGGGGGTGGCTGCCGCTTATATAGCTGCGTCTGCTGAGCGTGCAGCCATACTTGGGCCCCTATGGATGGCAGGCTGCGTTGCCTTTGCGTTCGGCTTGCTTGAAGATTTAACCAAGCGTGTGCCTGTGTCAACCCGTTTGTTAGCCACGATATTGTCGGGCGTTGTGGGATGGGCTATTACAGGCGTCTCGTTGCATCGCATTGGCGTGCCGTGGGTCGACGTTGTGTTAGCCCATCAAGGTGCGTCTGTTGTGTTAACAGCTATTGCCATTGGCGGTATTGCCAATGCCATCAACATCATTGATGGGCTCAACGGTTTAGCCAGTGCCATGAAAGTCATTGCACTCACGGCTGTTGCTGTTATTGCTTATGCAGAAGGTGATGCCAGCTTGGCCTTTGCCACCCTTGCTATTGCTGCTGCTGTGCTGGGCTTCTTTTTGGTCAACTGGCCCATGGGTAAGTTGTTTTTGGGTGACGGCGGCTCATACTTTGGTGGCTTTGCTTTGGCTTGGTCTTGTGTTCTTCTGGTTGAGCGTAATCAAGCCGTAGCCCCGTTTGCTGCATTGATGGTATGCATTTACCCATTCATTGAAGTGCTATTTAGCATCTACCGCCGTAAGCTCAAGCAGCTGTCGCCAGGGCAGCCCGACAACCAGCATTTGCATACCTTGATTTACCGCCGCTATGTGGTCACGCTAGCGCCTACGGTAAAAGAAAACTCGGTGGCCGGAATTATGGTTGCCATGCTTAATTTGCCGCCTGCCATTGCTGCTTATTACTTGAGACATTCAAACCTATGGGCTTGCGTTGCCTGTTTGGGCTTTTGTATGAGCTATGTGCTTATTTATCGGCGAGTTGTGAAATTTTCTTGGAATTAAGCAATACCGGATTAAACACCAATGACTTCGCATTTCACAACACTAAATCTACCCACGTTCACCGACCCGCGTGGTGCTTTGACTGTTTTAGAAAAAGCGTTGCCATTCGATGTTGTGCGTACATATTGGATTTATGGAGCGGACGGGCAAACCAGGGGTGGCCATCGCCACACTTATACGCGACAAGCGCTAATTGCCATGAATGGGCATGTTTCAATCTATATGAACGATGGCGTGACGCAAGAAACAGTAAAGCTAAGCCAACCCAATCAATGCTTGTTGGTTGAGCCAAAAGATTGGCACACCATGACATTCGGGCCTGGTTCTATATTGATGGTAATGTCTTCGCATCCTTATGACAGAAGCGAATACATCGACACACCATACGAGTTAACGCAATGATTGAATACGAAAACCTAGCCAATTCAAATGCCGCTTACTTCGCAGAGCTTGAAGCTGCTGCGTCTCGTGTGATACGAAGTGGTTGGTATGTCTTGGGTCAAGAAGTTAGCGCGTTTGAACAAGAGTTTTCGCAATACGTTGGAGCGAAGCACTGCATTGGTGTGGCCAATGGTTTGGACGCCCTCGTCTTGTCTATCGAGGCTTTGAATTTACCCAAGGGTAGCGATGTGTTGGTTGCATCAAATACCTACATTGCCACCATCTTGGCCATCTTAAGAGCTGGGCATCATCCAGTGTTGGTAGAGCCCGTGCTTGAAACCTTCAACATGGACCCCGCATTATTGCCAGCTGCACTAACACCCCAAACGCGCGCTATTTGCGTCACGCACTTGTTTGGTAAGGCATGTCGCATGGATGCCATTGGCGCATTTGCAAAAGCGCATGGTTTAAAGCTGATCGAAGACTGTGCCCAATCTCACGGTGCGAAGTTGGCAGGCAAGATGACAGGTACCCTTGGTGATGCAGGTTGCTTTAGTTTTTACCCCACCAAAAACTTAGGTGCCGTTGGCGATGCGGGCGCTATCGTCACAGATGACGATGAGCTGGCCGATAGGTTGCGCCACTTGCGCAACTATGGTTCTAGGCAAAAATACGTCAACGAATATGTGGGCGTTAATTCGCGTCTAGACGAAATACAAGCAGCCATGCTTCGTGTGAAGTTAAAACATATGGACGCGATGACCGAACACAAAAGAGCGCTGGCTCATATTTACTTTGCCGAACTGCCCAGTTTCGTCACATTGCCTAAGGTTAACCCAGACGAATTTGATGTCTTTCATATCTTTGGTATCCGAAGCTCAAGACGAAACGAGCTCAAAGAGTTTTTATTGACTAACAATGTCAAAACTGAAATTCATTACCCAATTCCGCCACACAAACAACGTGCCATGCAAGACACGCTCTCAGGCCAATACCCTATTGCGCAAGAGTTTCATGATACCGAGCTGAGTCTGCCCATCTCGTATGGGCATGCCGCACAAGATATTCACAAAATCTGTCAAGTTATTCAAAAATTTAAGAACTAAAAAGCTATGCTGTCACAACAAACCATTCTCATCACTGGCGGCACGGGGTCGTTTGGGCACACCTTTGTACCCATGGCGCTGGCCAAATACAACCCACGCAAAATCATCATCTACTCACGCGATGAAATGAAGCAGTGGGAGATGGCCAAGCTGTACAGCCAGGATCCGCGCGTGCGATTCTTCATTGGTGATGTGCGCGACCGCGAACGTCTCTATCGGGCGCTGGATGGCGTGGACTACGTTGTTCACGCTGCCGCCACCAAGATTGTGCCGACAGCCGAATACAACCCGTTCGAATGCGTCAAGACCAATATTAACGGCGCCATGAACCTGATTGACGCCTGTATTGATCGGGGTGTCAAACGCGTGGTTGCGCTGTCCACGGACAAGGCTAGTAGCCCGGTCAATCTGTACGGCGCGACTAAGCTTGCCTCTGACAAGCTGTTTATTGCGGGCAACTCTTATTCGGGTTCGCACGATACCCGCTTTGCGGTGGTGCGCTACGGCAATGTGATGGGGTCGCGAGGATCTGTGATTCCGTTCTTTCTGTCCGTACGTGACACCGGGGTACTGCCGATCACCGACGCTCGTATGACTCGGTTCATGATCTCCTTGGAGCAGGGCGTCGAGCTGGTTTGGCATGCTTTTGAAGACATGGTAGGCGGTGAAATCTACGTCAAGAAGATCCCTTCCATGCGCGTGACGGATGTGGCGACGGCCATCGCGCCCGCGGCGGAGCAGAAGCTCATTGGTATTCGGCCGGGAGAAAAGTTGCACGAGCAGATGATCGGTCAGGAGGATGCCTTTTACACCTACGAGTACGAAGAGTATTTCAAAATTCTTCCAGCCATCCACAGTTGGGATTCTGACGTCGCACGCATAAACGGAGGCAAGAAAGTGCCGGAAGGCTTTGTCTATGCCAGCGATAACAACAGCGAATGGATGAGCGTCGACGAGTTGCGTCAGTGGATGTGCGCTAATGCGGAGAAGATCGGCAAGATCTAACGGAAAGCCATGCAGACTATGATTCCCTACGGCCGACAGGAAGTGACGCAGGCGGACATCGATGCCGTCACAGCAGTGCTTCACTCCGATTTTCTGACGCAGGGGCCGCAGGTCCCTCGGTTCGAGGCCTCAGTTGCAGGTTATTGCGGTGCGCGCCATGCCTTGGCCGTTAATAGCGCGACCTCCGCATTGCACATTGCCTGTCTCGCCATGGGCTTAGGGACTGGCGACTGGCTTTGGACCACGCCGATCACTTTTGTGGCATCCGCCAACTGTGCGCGATACTGCGGCGCGCAGGTCGACTTCGTCGACATTGATCCGCAGACTTTCAACATGAGTGTGCACTCTCTGCGCGCGAAGCTGGAAGCAGCGGAACGGGCGGGACGACTGCCGAAAATCGTGGTTCCTGTTCATATGGCTGGGCAGTCTTGCGACATGCGGGCCATCCATGAGCTAGCGAGTCAATACGGTTTCCGTATCATCGAAGACGCTTCGCACGCGATAGGAGGTCGGTATCTTGATGAGCCAGTAGGCTCCTGCCGATACTCAGACATCACTGTATTGAGCTTTCATCCAGTCAAGATTATCACGACTGCCGAGGGCGGGATGGCGCTCACAAATGATGCAACGTTGGCCCGCCGGATGGCGCTGTTGCGGAGTCATGGTATCACTCGCAATGCCTCGGAGATGACGCAAGTCCCGGACGGCAGCTGGTACTACCAGCAGATAGATCTCGGATTCAACTATCGAATGACCGAACTGCAGGCCGCCCTAGGCGTAAGCCAGATGGAGCGACTGGATGTCTATGTTGCACGAAGGCACGCGCTGGCCCGAAGGTATGACCAGCTGCTGGCGGATCTGCCACTCGAGACACCTTATCGCGCGGACTATGGTTATTCGGCATTCCACTTGTACATCATCCGTGTCCGTGTCCGCGGTCAGGTCGGGACTTGCCGCGCGAAGGTATTCGATTCCCTTCGTGTCAGTGGAATTGGCGTCAATGTCCACTACATCCCTGTGCACACACAGCCTTACTATGCCAAGCTCGGACGGTGCGTTGGCTATCAAGCTGACAGCTTTCCGCAGGCGACTGATTATTACGCGCAGGCTATCAGTCTGCCGATATACGCCACATTGTCTGACGCCGAACAGGATGAAGTTGTGCGTGCATTGAAGAAATCTCTGGCATGAAGCTGGCTGTTATTCCAGCCCGCGGTGGCAGCAAGCGCATACCGTGGAAGAACATTAAACCCTTTTGTGGCAAGCCCATGATTGCGTGGTCGATAGAGGCTGCATTGCAAAGTGGCTGTTTTGATGAGGTTGTCGTGTCCACTGATGTTGCTGAGATAGGCGATATCGCCAGGCAGTGGGGGGCGGATGTGCCATTCATGCGACCTGCGGCGCTTGCCGATGACCACACGGGTACCATACCAGTTGTTCGCCAAGCCATTGAGTGGTTTCGGCATAGAGGCAAGTCGCCAGCCGAGGTTTGCTGTATTTATGCCACAGCACCATTTATCCGGGCAGATGATTTGCACCGTGGCCTGGATCTGCTTTTGTCCAACGACTGTAGCTATGCTTTTTCCGTTACCAGCTACCCATTTCCTATTCAGCGAGCCATACGCATCACAGACCTAGGTCGCGTGGGGATGTTTTATCCGGAGCAGTTCAATACCCGATCGCAGGATCTGGAAGAGGCTTGGCACGATGCGGGGCAGTTTTATTGGGGACGGGCACAAGCGTGGGTCGAGGAGCGAGTGGTGTTTACGCCGGAGTCCGTGCCAGTCCCGCTTCCGCGTCATCGCGTGCAGGATATCGATACGCCAGAAGACTGGCTGCGCGCGGAGTGGATGTTCAAGGCCATGCTGGGCGGGGCGGGAGCGATGTGAAGGTTGCCTTTCGGACTGATGCCTCTCTGCAAATAGGGACGGGGCATGTGATGCGTTGCTTGACCTTGGCCGATGAGCTGCGAAACAGGGGGGCGGAGTGTCATTTCATCTGTCGTCAGCACTCCGGCAATCTGATTGATTTGATCCGTGGGCGCGGCTTCGTTGTAGTTGCTATACCCAACGGGTCAGCGGACTTCTGGGCTGAAGTTGCCATGCCGACGGGGCATGCGCAGTGGTTGGGTTGTGATTGGCAGACTGATGCAAAGCAGACACTTGCGGTCATTAAAATGATAAGACCAGATTGGCTGGTGGTCGATCATTACGCCATAGACGGCCGCTGGGAAAAAGTACTCAGACCAAAAGTACGGCGGATGCTGGTCATAGACGATCTGGCGAATCGGACGCATCTCTGCGACCTGCTTCTGGATCAGAATTTGGGCCGGGGTTCTTCGGACTATGCCGCTAAAGTACCGCCACAATGCGTTGTTCTCGCCGGCCCTCGTTATGCATTGCTTCGTCGAGAATTTCAGGCAAACAGGCGAGATAGCCTTCTGCGACGCAAGAATTCAAAATTGCGGCGCTTGCTGGTTTCCATGGGCGGAATCGACACTCCCAATGCCACGGTGAAGGTGCTGGAGGCACTTAAAAAATGTGCATTACCGGAAGGTTTTCGCATCCTCGTAGTGATGGGGCCACACGCACCATGGCTAACGCAAGTCGAGGATGTCGCGATTACCATGCCTTGGCATACCGAGGTGAGAGTCGGGGTGGACAATATGGCGCTGTTGATGGCCAAATCAGACATGGCAATCGGGGCTGCGGGTAGTACCGTATGGGAACTATGTTGCCTTGGTGTGCCTTCACTAATCATCGTACTTGCAGAAAACCAAAGGCCTGCGGCTGCGGCACTAGTAAAGAGCTCCGCAATTCGCTCGTTCGATTTGACTAATCTGGCCGTTGATCTCAAGAGTAGTATCGAAAATATCGACTGGTTCAGAGATGCTTCTGAGCATGCCAGCGAGGTGTGTGATGGACGTGGATGTCAGTTCATAGTTGAAAAAATGTATTCCAACCTCGTATGAAAGCGCCATCCAGCAGCTTCAGAAAATTAACTGCAAGCCTAATTGAAAAGGTCAGAGGCTGGAGGAACCAGTCCCGAATTAGCAGGAACATGCTTTCTGATGCGCAGATTACTTGCGAACAGCAGAAGAAATGGTTCGAGGGCTTGGCTAATGACTCTACAAGAAAATACATGGTTTTCTTTCAGGATGAAACGCCGATCGGCCTTCTGTACTTTTCGAGCATTACGCGCGAAAGTTGCGAGTGGGGCTGCTACATTGGAGAAGAGGCTGTGTGGCCAGGAAGTGGGCTGCTGCTAGAAGTTGCTGCGCTGGACTATGCTTTCAATACACTCGGGGTGAATCGTCTAATTGCCGAGGTTATTGAGTTCAATGTCGCACCTCAGCGAATGCACGATTTTTTTGGCTATCAAAAGCAGGGACTGGGTGACCAACTAGTCGATAGAGATGGTGTTGAGTATGGCTTGATCCGCTACTGGTATGAAAAGGGCGACTGGCTCGCCAAGCGCGAGCAGGTGATCAGTAAGCTGCCTAGACAGATAAAGACAGCGGTAGAAAAAATATCGTACGAAAGCAAAAATCGAAAGGATTGAGAAATGCGAACCAAAATTATTGAAATCATGCGAGAAATAGCAGTTGAGTCTGGCGCTGGTGCGCTAGCTGACATCAACGACGACACGATCTTGCTGGAGAGCGGGCTTGACTCTATGGGATTTGCGATTTTAGTGGCTCGGCTGGAGGAGGACTTAGGTTACGACCCATTCACGATGATGGATGTACCTGTTTATCCGCGCACTCTAGGCGAGTTTGTAGCTATTTATCAGCGTTATGCCCCATGATGTTGGATACGCTCAGCCAATCGTTACAGCGATTGCCGCCTGCAACAGTCAGTCTTCTTACATCGGCGCGCGAAGTCAAGGCCTGTGAACTGATAGACAAGTCTAACGCATTGCTGAGTAAGTCCTGCGACGTGCGCGGGGCGAGGATTGCGCTATGCGGCCTGGCTCCACAGCGCCTAATAGAGGCACTTGTGGCGTTCGATGGCATCGCCAGTGCCATGTTGCTTTTGCCGGCGTCGCTCGATAAGGCTACGGTCAATGACCTGATCGAAGTTGCGGGCTGTACACACCGGCTGGATGCGGGCGACCTCCAAGTGATTAGAACTGTATCGACGAAGGGCGCTGAGGCAACTTTCACACCGCAGACACGCTGGGTACTGGCCACTTCAGGGACTACGGGGGCTCCGAAGCTGATCGAGCACACTCTGGCGGGTTTGACCAGAACAGTCAAGCGTGATCTGCGGAGGGGGGCTGAATACACTTGGGGCCTGTTTTACGATCCGTGTCGTTTTGCGGGACTTCAGGTGGTGTTGCAGGCGTTACTGTCAGGTTCACGTCTCGCTTTGCCGGACTCTATGGCATTTGAGGTACAACTGGCAGCGTTGCTAGGCCATCGGGTCAACGCCTTGTCGGCTACACCCTCGTTATGGCGCAAGCTCCTCATGGACGGTCGGCTTGTCCAGCTCCAATTGAAGCAGTTGACGCTAGGAGGGGAGATTGCCGACCAGCAGATCCTTGATGCATTAAAAGACTGCTTTCCAGATGCGCGGTTGATACACATTTATGCATCGACCGAGGCTGGGACTGGTTTTGCCGTCCAGGATGGCCATGCGGGGTTTCCTGTAAGTTGGTTGGACACGGTAAAAGATCCGTCGTTGTCCATCAGCGAAGTGGGGCATTTGCTGATTAAGCCATCCATCCTGGCTGGGGGGCAAGAAATTGCCGGCCGGTTGGATGCTGATGGATACCTTGATACCCAGGATTTGGTCAAGATTCAGGGTGACAGGGTATATTTCCATGGCCGAGCCTCGGGGGCCATCAATGTTGGCGGCAACAAGGTCAATCCGGAAGAGGTCGAAAACATTATCCGTGAGGTGAAGTCCGTGTTTGATGTTCGCGTATTCGGAAAGCCTAGCAGCATGATGGGGCAACTCGTCGCCGCCGAAGTGGTTCCGGCTAAAGGTTATGAGGCTATAGCGTTGCGCAAGGAGATTCTCCAGCACTGCCGCAAGATGCTTCATGGTTGGCAAATTCCTGTGTCAATTTCGTTTGGTGAGGAATTAAAGGCAAATGCCGCAGGGAAAAAGGATAGAGCTCTCGTATGAAAACTATAGTTGTAACGGGCGCAACCCGCGGATTGGGGCTGGCGATTAGTCGTCAATGCGTGTTGGATGGTTATACCGTGGTCGCGATTGGGCGCTCACTAACGAATGCCCTGTCCGCACTTATCGATGAGCATCCGGGCAAGGTCCACTTTCAGAGTTATGACCTTTTCAACACAGAGGGTATTCATCGGCTGGCTACCGGGATTGTTAAGGCGTATGGGCGACCCTGGGGTCTGATCAACAATGCGGCGGTCGGTCACGATGGTGTGCTTGCAACTTTGCACGAGCGTGACATTGCAGAACTAATCAAGGTCAATATTGAAGCTCCGATTCTGCTGGCCAAATATCTCATGCGGCCAATGTTGCTAAACCGAGGTGGACGCATCATTAATATTTCTTCGATTATCGCGACAACTGGTTTCAACGGCTTATCCGTGTATGGAGCAAGCAAAGCCGCTCTTGCAGGGTTTACCCGATCTCTGGCCAGGGAGGTTGGGCAGGCCAACATCACAGTTAACACCATCGCGCCGGGGTACATGGAAACCGACATGACGTCATCCCTGCAGGGGGACAAGCTTCAATCTATCAAGCGCCGAAGCCCGCTGGGCTATCTGGCAAAGGCAGAGGATGTGGCTTATGCCGTCAGTTACCTTTTGAGCGAGAAGGCTTCGAGTGTCACGGGTTCGACGATCACGGTGGATGCCGGCAGCACCGCATGACGGTGAAAATCGATGCGCTGCTGGTCAGGGAAGCTCGGGATGGAGATGAGGACGCCATCGTGGGGCTTTTCACCGAGCTAGGCGGCAACCCCTATGGGTGGAATCCAGAGAAGTGGCGGCATTACTATCGGAACTATACGGAAGGACGTCCCGTCGCTTTGGTGGCTGAACTGAATGACAAGATTGTCGGGCATTATGGGATGTTACCCATCCAATTAGGAAAATGGCCTGCCATGCTTGGCCTGCATGCTTACGTGACAACTGCGTATCGTGGGTTGAATGTGATCTCGGCTTTGATGCGCGAAGTAGACGTCCGCTGTGCAGAACTCGGCGTAGCCGCCATTTGTGGTTTTGCCAATCCGAAGTTTTCAATGGTCAAGAGGACATTCTTCAAGTGGAAGTTGCCGGTGTGGTTGGGTTTCAAAAACGGATTGGACCAGCACGATGTACAGGCCGGTAGTGAGAAATTCAGATTCGTCTATTCGTCAGAATGGTATGCCTGGCGATTCCAAGAGGAGCGGGATGCATTCATCAGCCACTACACCGCCCCGGATGGTCAGATAAAAAAACAGCTTTTGAAATTAAAGCCAAACTCGACGCCACCCGACGTCGCAATACTCGCAAGCTGCGAAGGGTGGTCTAGGCATGCAATGTTCTCCGCCGATCAGAAAAACAAGTTCTGTCAACCATTTGCAGTTAAGGCATTTAGCCAGGATGTCATAGACGAAGGTATCTATGAATCGCAAAACTGGTTTCTTGAGATGGGCGACTCGGATACTTTCCACTATTCTTCTTGGAGCAGCAAATGAAGATCATTGTTAACGGCCGTGAGATTGGCCTAGGAGCACCGCCGTTCATCATTGCGGAAATGTCGGGCAATCATAATCAGTCCTTAGAGCGCGCTCTGAAGATTGTCGATGCAGCGGTCGCGGCCGGGGCGCATGCAATTAAGCTACAGACGGCCAGCCCGGATGGGTTGACCTTGGACGTGGATAGTCCCGATTTTGTAATCAAAGATCCGGACAGCCTGTGGTACGGGAAGAGTCTTTACAAGCTCTACCAGGAGGCAGTCACTCCCTGGGGCTGGCACAAACCGATATTTGACTATTGCCGTCAGAAAGGGATTACGGTCTTCAGCTCGCCTTTTGAGCTGGGTGCTGTGGAAATGCTAGAGGATCTTGGGGCGCCTTGCTACAAGATTGCATCGTTCGAACTGGTTGACTTGCAACTCATTCGACGTGTGGCGCAAACCGGCAAGCCGGTAATCATGTCCACGGGCATGGCAACTCTCACTGATATCGAATTGGCCGTCAATACGGTACGGGAGGCGGGCAACGAGCAGATTGTTTTGCTGAAATGCACCTCCACCTATCCGGCCAGCCCGGAAGATTCCAACCTGCTGACGATTCCTCATTTGCGGCAGGCGTTTGGTACGCAGGTTGGTCTTTCGGATCACACCATGGGGGTTGGGGCACCATGCGCTGCCGTCGCCTTGGGGGCAACAGTGATTGAAAAGCATTTCACCCTTTCACGTGCAGAGGGTGGAGTCGATGCGGCTTTTTCGCTTGAGCCGACGGAACTCAAGATGTTAGTAGAGGAAACTGGGCGAGCGTGGGCCGCAATTGGTGAAGTCCGCTACGGCGGCAGTCGCCGCGAGCAGTCCGCACTGAAATACCGCCGCTCTATCTATGTCAGCAAGGACATTGGCGAGGGTGATGTTCTGAGCCACGAAAACATCCGCGTCGTACGTCCCGGTTACGGTCTGCAACCCAAGTTCCTTGACGTGTTGATCGGGCGCAGGGTCAACAAGGGCCTGAAAAAGGGAACTGCCATGTCGTGGGAGCACATCGGATGAGCGCTGTACTTGTGGTCGTCGCGCATGCGGATGATGAAGTCCTCGGTTGTGGAGGAGCTATCGCTCGACACGTTGCAGAGGGGGATCAGGTTCATGTGGCATACATGGCCGATGGTGTTGGGTCCCGCGGCGGAAACTTTGAGCTTGAAGTTGTCAAGCGTAATGAAGCCAGAGATCGTGCGCTTGAAGTCCTTGGAGTGACCGGCTGGCATGTGCACCAGTTTCCGGATAACAAGATGGATAGCGTACCGTTATTGAATGTAGTGCAGCCGCTGGAGCGGATTATGCAAGAAATCAGTCCGCGAATTATTTACACACACCACTATGGCGACTTGAATGTGGACCACAGGGTCACCCATCAGGCAGTTATGACGGCCTGCCGCCCTCAACCAGGCTGTTCGGTGCGGGAAATCTACGCATGCGAAGTCATGTCGAATACCGAGTGGGCTGCTCCGGGGTCTGCACCTTTTTTACCTAACGCATACGTTGACATAACGCCCTATTGGTCAGTGAAGCGCGCAGCATTGGATGCCTATGAACTTGAAATGCGGCAGGCTCCGCATTCACGCTCCATCATTCATATCGAAAGCCTGGCCCGGCATCGCGGAAATTGTGTGGGTGTTGAGTTTGCTGAGGCCTTCATGCCGATACGACTCTTGCGCTAAGTGGACATGAATTCTTTGAATAAACCATAGCGGTATCGTTAATTAATGTTGAAAGAATTACGTCGAACCTTGCGGCTGCTTCGAGGTTTGCTAAATCAGTTTCCTGACGATGTTTGTGTGCATCCTGGGGCGTTTGATGAGTTTAGTCGCGAGTTGATCACAGAGATCGCGCCTAAGGCTTGCCCAATTGCATTTCAGAGCGTTCCCGATAAGTTCTATTTTTTGCTTTTCGGCGCCATCAGGTGCCGTTTGGCGTCGTCTATCCGGGGGCGAGCCGAGTTGGTTATTGTTAGAGGGGTTAATGGCGCTGTTGGCGTTGGGCCGTTAGCTGGACTCAAGCGTAGCTGGCCTTTGGCTTGGCTGCGAAGTAGGTCCTGGGAGCGTGCCTATGGTGGGGTAATGCAAGGGTTGGCATACCGATGTGCGAGTGTTGGAAACCTTGTTAATAATGTTAGAGATTGGATGCGCTCGAAAAAGCTTTGGCATCAATTGAGACGCAAAACAGGCGCATTGTCGTTGCAAATTTCAGAAGTCGAAGTGGCCGACTTGATCGTGGATACATATCTGCGCTATCGCCCCTCGCCAGAGTTCGACGCGTCAGATCCTTTTGTGCGAAAGTTGATCTGGCGGGCTTTGCGTGAAGTTCGGCTAGCAAAGACGTATTTTGAGAAGAGCAGGCCGCAAATTTACATTACGTCATATACGACGTACTTGGAGCATGGAATTCCTGCGCGCGTTGCGCTCCAGTGTGGCGTTGCGACGTGGTCTTTTGGAAGTTTGAACTGTTTCGGCAAGCGACTAGCGCAAGAAGACCGCTACCACACGCTAGATTATTCCGGTTATAAAATTGATTTCGATGCGCTAGATGCGCGAGACCAACGACTGGAAAGCGCACGTCAGCAGCTCGAGCAACGTCTGTTAGGCGGCATTGATGCAGCCACGAGCTATATGCGTCAATCTGCGTATGGGCAATCCATAGAAGATTTGCCTCCCGGAGTGGATGGTGCGGTTGTGATCTTCTTGCATGATTTTTACGACAGTCCGCATGTTTACCCAGATTTGGTCTTTGATGATTTTTGGCAATGGATCTGCTTCACCATCACAGTGCTGCAGAGCGCTGGAATCAACTTTTTCCTCAAGCCGCACCCTAATCAGATCGCCCTGAGCGATGAGGCTCTAGGTCATCTGCGGCAAAAATGCCCCGACCTCAATTGGCTGCCAGCGGGCATTAGCAATTTGCAACTGGCACGTGCCGGCATGGTCTGCGGTGTCACGGTCTATGGCACGGTGGCGCACGAGCTGGCTTACTTGGGCGTGCCCAGTATTGGGTGTGCACGCCATCCTCACCACGCCTTCGACTTTTGCCGAACAGCCCGTACAAGGGAAGAGTATGAGGGCATGCTAAGAACTTACGCTATGCAGCCTGTTCCCAGGGATGAAATGCAGCGCCAGGCACTGAGCTTCTACTATATGCATAACCTCTACGGTGGTGTAGATCAGATCGTTTTGCGGCAGGCCTTCGTGGATTTCTGGAAAGCGTGCAATGTGGGTGAAATCACCGAGGCGTCAGTGATGAAGAGCTTCCGGGGGCTGGTGAGACTGCCGGCATTTAATCGTTTTGTCGACGCGATGGCGAGGTCTGAAGTAGAGGCTGGGTAAGCGCGACTTGAATTTGGCGGAGAGTATTAAGCACTCCATGAATGTGTGAAATAGAAAATATGGGTCAGAGGTGGAGTATCAGAAAAGACTTGTCATGGCTGCTGCAGGCATTAATTGCTTTGTGGCTGTCCGTTGTTTTTGTGCTGTATATGGCGCCGACTGCTGCCAAGTACCATGCCGCTGATATGTTGGCTGGGTTGTTGCTGATGCTGAGTCTGGTTGCTGTAAGCGTACGTCGCTTGGGATTGGCTGATGCCACCAAGCCCATGCTTTCTCTTATTGCCATGCTGGCCTATGTGATCGCGCAGGCGCTAGTGTTGGGTGATGGTGATGGTGGTGGTTGGTCTTATATCCAGGAGATCATGTACGGTTTTATTCCGTATCTGCTGTTCTATTTTCTGTTTCGCAATCAGTCAGTAATATTTAGAAATTCGCCTCTAATAATTATGGCGATTTTTATCTTGCCTGGTTTGGTGCACGTGGCCTACATGTACTTTGATATTGCCCTTGCTCTTCAGAAGGGGGGGGAATTCACGATGTCTTCAAAGCAGGGCTTGCTGGAATATATCAAGGAGTCACCGCGTGTGGGGCGTCGTTACCTGTCGGTAGCAATGTTGCACCTGTTGTGTGGGGGGCTGTTGATAGCTTGGTATTTCCGTCACAGATTGGGCAGGTACTGCGCTTGGTTTGTTGTGGTCCTGAGCGTGCTATCGCTTGCTTTGCTGGATGCGCGTGCCGCATATGTCTCCGTAATCATCGGGGGGCTACTTATGGTGTATGCAGTCGGACCGACGCGGGCCCTGCAGGCGCTGCGGTCATTTCTCCCAACTGGCCTCTGGTGGAAGATGTTGCTGACGGGTTTATTGGCAGTGGCGATTGCGGTGGGCTACAGCGCAGGCAAGTCCCGGTGGATCGCCATGTCTTACAGCTTTCAAGCTGCAGTGCATGACGTGCTTGATACCCAGGAGGAGCTGTCTCAACGCCCCTACATCAGCGCAGAGTACTGGAACGCACCGATCGAGGATATCAATACGTGCTATCTGGAAGGGCATTTCCGTTGCAAGGTTGACCAATCTGCGTATCTGCGCATGGCATGGCTGCTTGTGGGGCTGATTAGCGTCGTCGAGCACCCTCTAGGCATAGGTTATTCCGACAATTACATGGGCCGTCTCTGGAGTGTCGCTGGAGATGAAGGTAAATATCAGCGGACCGACAGTTTCCTTGTCGAGCATATAGTTTCGTTCGGGCTAGCCGGCATTACCTTGTACGGCTTGCTGTTCTTGCGCGTGCTTCATACGTTGCGGCGCTCCGTCCAATCGGGTGAGGACAGTGCCGCTATAGTGTTAGTCTCCACAATAATACTAGTTTGCGCGGGACGGTGCCTCGTAGACGTCTTCACTGAGGGCTTGTGGCGTTATCTGATGGCACTGTTTGGCATGTATTACGGGCTGATGCATTCGAATGAGTTGCGGACTAGGAGCTGATCAAAATGCAGGCATTAAAAACATTGATGGAGAGTAGCTATCGGGATCACCCGGCTTTCAGTTTTGGCGTCCCCAACTGGGATGTGCCAGTGAAAAAACTGGCAGTGTTCAATGAAACCTATGCAGCCGTTCGGCAGTTTGGTCCTACGCTGGGTGCGGCAAGTGTTTTTTCATTGCGACAGGGCTTGCTGCAGGCGTTAGATGGTGTTTTTGCATCCTTTCAAATGCAGTCGGCGGACGAATACGAAGCACGCTTTGTACTTGAGCTTAGGAGCGCGTGTATCTGCCTGCTGGACGAGGAGCTGGCATGGTACGCAAAGCAGCCACGTGCAGGATTCCTGGACCTTGCAGATGAGCAAGCGCGGCAGGATGCCGTTCGGATGCGGCGGGACAGGCATTATTTTGGCCGCTTGCCTCAGACGGCCGTTGCCGAGTTGCGCAAACTGGCCGAGCGGGAGTTGGGCCAGTTCCGGGTCAATGCGGCGGCTGGTCGGCTCAAACGTGAGGATATGTCGGTGAATTCCGGCCCCACCGTGCGTGCCATCCGTGATGTGCTGAACCGTGAGTTCAAAGCATTGGGCGTCCTGGATGCAGTCGGCGCCTTCACGGGCCGAAAGACACGAGTGATCGGCTTGGCGCTAGAGCTGAGCGTACCGCAGGCCACTTGGTGGAAAAACGCCATCGCAGGACTGGAGTGCCCGCCGAGGACGCTTTACGCCCACTTTGATGAAACTATTTCTTGTCCCAAGTCTATCGTCTATTTATCGGATGTGAACGAGCAGAATGGCCCAACGGGTTGTTACCCGGGCGCTTACGAGGCCATGCAGTTGAATCCGTTGCAGGAAATGATAGGCCGGGTGGTGGGCACTGTGGGCACACGTCCCGATTCTCCGCTGAAGGACTACTACGCCAAGCAGTATCACCAGTCCGTGAATTCGGAAAATTTCAGGCGGCATTTCATGCGCCTGCCCGAGTGCCTGCGCTTCAATTCACACATGGGTTGGGATGTACTGCCAGGCAGTAAGTTGGAAAGCCAGCTAGCGGCCAGTGAGCGCAAGATGACAGGGCCGGCCGGAACTTTTATTGCTTTCGATGGCGCTTGCCTGCTGCACCGCGGGGGGTTGATGCAGGATGGTGAGCGCCTGGCGCTACAGGTGATTTTTTCGGATTTGACGTTCACGGAGCGTGCCGTGGGCAAGGTAAGAAGGATGTTGTCATGAGTCTGAGCTTGGCCGTGCGCCGTTTTATTCCGCAGTCGCTGAAAAACTTTTTACGTCAACGCACTGTGCCCTGGCGTGTTTCTAGATTGCTCAGTCCGTACTTGCCAATAACGGTCTGCGTGGATGTGGGCGCTTCGTATTACCCCCATGGTAAATGGCTGGCGTTCCTCAATGCCCCTAGAACTCAGTGGCTGGCTGTGGAACCCAACGAGGCTAATATTGGCTACGTCAAGTCTTGGGGCTGGCCCAGTCAGGTGTCGACCTGTACCAACGGACTGAGCCGCGAAGGCGGCATGCAAACACTGTATGTGACGAATGTGGACACAGGATCCAGCCTGTTGCCGCCGGAAATCACGCCATCTATGAAACACCGGGTGACTAACCTGGACTATTTTTTTCCGGTCAAGGAGTGCAGGATCGGCACTCTCACTTTAGGACAGGCGCTCGCTGGGCTGTCTGTCACTGCGCCAGTCTTTGTAAAGCTCGATACGCAGGGGACAGAATTGTCAATCCTACAAGGCGCGCAGCACTTGTTCGATGCTCGGCGCATCGTTGGTATCGAGATGGAGTCAACCCTGTTGGCGCAGCCGGTGATGAAGGGCTCGGGAAAGTTCTGGCAAGCGTGTGAATATATGGAGCAACAGGGTTTCGAGTTGCTACACGTCAAGCCCATCCATGCGCCACGCCGCTCCAAGAGATCCAGCCCGCAGGCGCATACCTTCCTCAATGAGTGCGATGCCGTGTTCGCGTTGCGCCCTGACGTTGCCGCTGTGCTGGCGGTGGAGTACCGTGTCAGCCTGCTGGCTTTCTACCTGACCAACCTGTTATATGAAGAAGCCTTGTCTCTACTGGATCGGGATGCCGAGGTGGCGGGCCACCTGTGCGTCAAAGGCTGTAGTGTGAACGCATTGTTGTCTACCCTTAAAAAAGCTGTCTGATGGCGAATGCCCTGACTTCGATCGCCGCGATCGCGGGGCAGATCGTCCGCTATACCGGTTTTGTGGCTCGAAATTTCCGAGCCTTTTATGCCTTGGCAGCACTGGCTCTGCTGGTACTGGTGCTGGAATATTTGGCCACCAGCCTGATGATTCCAATGGCACCAGGGCAGACGGCAGCCAATTCACCGATCACCCAGGCCTGGAGTCATGTCGCTGGGCTGCTGAGGCTGGAGGCGGTGGCCCGAACCTGGCTGTGGTTGTTTTTCATCGTCATGGTGGTCCGTTTGGTATTAGGCTATGTACTTGCCGTGCTGACCACGTGGCTGGGGAAGCGGGTGCACGAGACGCTGAGCGGTAAGGTCTTTGGCCACATCCTCCTGCAGGAGCCTATGGGGCGGGTGTACACGCGCTCGGTGGGCCACTACATCACCATGGCGGGCGACGACACCTTTAAGAGCGGCACCATCGTCAGCAGCCTGCTGCAGGCCGCGGTGGGTTTTTTCACAGCGCTAGTCGGCATGGTGGTGCTGTACCAGTTTTCACCCGCGGTGTTTGCCGGCGTCGTGCTGTTCTTGTTGGTCAGCATGGCCGCTATCGCCTTCTTGCTGCGGCGTGTTGTCCGCTTAAACAACCGCGCGGTCAACTTGTCGCGTGAGTTGGGCACCACCTTCGTGGAAGCTCTCAATAGCCTGCGCTCCCTCCGTTCACTGCACGGAGAGCGCTTTGTCATGGCTACATATGCGACGCAGATCCATGCCTATATCCGTATGCTGGTAGAGATAGACGCCATCAAAGCAGGCGTCAAGGCGTTTCCGGCCATCATGCTGTTGCTGCTGGCTGCAATTGCATTGAGACCTGGTGTTGAGGTGGGGATGGCGGATACAGCCCTGTTTGCAGGCACGATGATCATCATCAGGATATTCGCCTCACTGGGGCAAATGGTGACGGCGGGCTCTCAGCTATTGACGGATATTCGTGCTATCAAGGATATCGGTGCGCTGATCGAGTTGGCGCAGGAGGAGCAACGTGTGGTGGAAGTCACAGCAATGGCGTCCGTGCGGGCATTGAGCCTGCAGCATGTGTCGTTCGGATACGGAGATCGCGGGCGTGTGCTCGATGAAGTGAGCTTCCGCTTCGAGGCCGGGCATACCTATGCCATCGTCGGTCCTTCTGGTGCAGGAAAGTCCACGTTAGCAGATATTCTGTTGGGGTTAAGTGTGCCAGACAGCGGAACGGTGACCGTTAACGATGGTGTTTTGCAGCTGGAGGTGGCGCGCGCGCGTTTTATGCTGGTGGAGCAGCAATCTAAGATTTTCTCCACCACGGTCAAGGACAACCTGTTGTTGGGTGCACAAGCCAGCGACGATGCGCTGTACGCTGCATTAGAAATAGTGAACCTCGACGGCATGGTACGTTCGCTTGATCAAGCGCTGAATACGCGGCTCAACTACTTAGGTGAGAATTTCTCCGGTGGCCAGCGCCAGCGCCTAGGTATCGCGCGGGCTCTGATACGCAGGCCGGATGTGTTGATTCTCGATGAGGCCACCAGCGCCTTGGACCCGGCGACGCGCGTCGAGGTGGTGGCCAAGCTGCGCGCTAGCATGCGTGACGGCATCATCATCTTCATCACCCACGATCCTGAAATTGCTGCACTGGCCGACGAAGTACTGCTCATCGGTGAACCGTTGGCGGAGATCACGGCGGCAACTGGCCGGATACACTGACATATGCGTATTGCCCTGCTTGATACCTACTACCCCCGTTTTCTAGAGGCCCACTATGCTGCGCACCCGGAATTGGCCGGCGAGGTTTATGCAGATCAGCGCCATAACCTGCTCGACCAGGTTTTTGGTACCTCTGATTTCTACTCGCGCCACTTGCAGGCTATGGGGCATGATGCCCAGGACCTGATTGTCAACTGCAGGCCCTTACAGAAAACCTGGGCGCAGCAACATCGTGTGCGCTACAGTCCGCTGGCTCTGAAGTTGCCGCAGCTCCTGCTGCGGCAGCCGGTGGTCGGCCCCTGGCTGTCGGCGTTGCCGGGTCTGGTGGAGATTGCAGTGGAGCAGGTCAAGGCGACGCGGCCCGACGTGCTGTACTGCCAGGACCTTTGGATCTTGCCGCCGCAGAAGCTGGCCGAACTGCGTCCGTACGCGAAACTGATCGTTGGCCAAATCGCTAGTCCCTTGCCTCCTGAGGCCTATCTGAAGGGCTATGACCTGATCATGACGTCCTTCCCGCACTTCGTGCCCCGATTGCGTGCCATAGGGGTGGCGTCGGAATATTTCCGCATCGGCTTCGACACGCGCGTGCTGGAGCTGCTCGGGACCGTCGAAAAGGAAATCGACGCGAGTTTTGTGGGCGGTATTAGCCGCCACCACGGCAATGCCCTGCCCATGCTGGAATACTTGGCGCGCAGTACGCCGATTGAGTTCTTCGGTTATGGCGCTGACAGTCTGACAAGGTCTTCTCCTATCTTGGCGCGTCATCATGGCGAAGTGTGGGGGCTGGATATGTACCGCGCGCTGGCGAGCAGCCGACTTACGCTGAATCGCCATATCAACGTGGCCGAGAACAATGCTAACAACATGCGTCTGTATGAGGCCACGGGTGTGGGGACGCTATTGATTACAGACCGCAAGGATAACTTGGGCGAGTTGTTTGAAGTAGGCAAGGAGGTAGTGGTCTATTCCAGCCCGGAAGAGGCTGCTGAGCTGATTAATTACTACATTGCCCATCCCGATGAGGCGAGTGCCATTGCCCTGGCTGGTCAGGCCCGCACTTTGCGCGAGCACACTTATGCGCAGCGCATGCAGGAGTTGGTGCATATCCTCGTACGTCATTTGGGGTGAATATGCGAGCTACCATTGTTTCCCAGTTGAATCATTTTCCCGGGTTGAAGCGTTTGCTGCGCGCTGTGCGTAACCGTTTACTTCCTGACTTCGGCGTGTCTTCCAAGTATGTAAATCTGCAAGGCGAAGAAGCTGATGCGACGGGACAGCGCCTGCGTAATTCATGGCAGGACGACGCTTTGCCAAAAAGGCAGCGAGCTTTGGTGGATCAACAGCTGTGTCAATACCGCTCCGGCGTCCGCATCGATGTGTTCGACGTATTCGTGGAGGCTGTGCGTGCTTTGCCCAATTTGAGGCACGGCTCTTCGCTGCTTGAGGTTGGCTGCTCCAGCGGTTTCTATTCCGAAGTCGTGGAGATCGCTGGCTTGCCGGTCGGATATGTAGGCTGTGATTATTCTGATGCCTTTATCCGATTAGCCAAAGAAAAATATTCCGATGTGGCTTTTGCGGTTGCCGACGCTACTGCACTTCATTACGGTGATTGCAGCTTCGACATCGTGGTCTCGGGCTGCTGCCTGTTGCACATTCCGGAGTATGCGAAGGGCGTCGCTGAAACCGCCCGGGTTACACGCCGCTACGCCATCTTTCACCGCACGCCGGTGGTTTGGGGACAGCCTGAGCAGTGGTATCGCAAACAGGCCTATGGCGTCGAAACCGTTGAAATTCATTTCAATGAGCAAGAGTTTCTTGCCTTACTAGACGACAACGGCCTCGAGTTGATCGCCGCCTACACCCTCAGCGAGGAAAGCACCGACACCAACAGAACTAAGGGCTATGCCAGCCGCACCTATGTGTGCAGAAAGAAAAGTCAATGACGGTGCGTTACTTCTGTACGTTATTTGATAGCGGCTATTTGCTAAAGGGCCTCGCCATGGTGCGAAGTCTTGCTGAACAATGTCCACATTCGCACATTTATGTGCTGTGCATGGATGTACAGGCGCAGCAGGTGTTAGTGCAATTGAACTTATCTTATTTGACCTGCATAAGTTTGACGGAGGTGGAGACGGATGATTTGCTCAAAGCTAAAGCAGACCGAGGCGTGGCAGAGTATTGCTGGACCCTTTCATCAGGCTTTACCTCTTACGTTATGGAGAATTTTCCAGAAATCGACTTCTTAACGTATGTCGATGCTGATTTGCTGTTTTATTCTGATGTGCGGCCGCTATTTGATGAAATTGCAGACGCATCAATTGTCATCATTGAGCATCGATTCACCGAGCGACTGAAAGACCGTGAAGTTAACGGTCGCTTTTGCGTCGAATGGGTGAGCTTCAGAAGAGACGAGCAGGGCATGGCCTGCTTAACTCGTTGGCGTGACCAGTGTCTGGAGTGGTGTTATTACCGTCTGGAAGACGGCAAGATGGGCGACCAAAAATACTTGGATGAGTGGCCTGAATGCTATAGCAAATGCCACATTCTGATGCATCCCGGTGCAGGAGTTGCCCCTTGGAATTATGCGCAATATTGTTTTGAAAAAGATGGTCAAGGCTGTATCACAGTTGATGGCGCATCGCTGATTTTTTACCATTTCCATCAATTCCAGCTGTTGGACAACGGTAAATTTGATCGCTTGTCTACTTTCTACACTTCGGAGTGCCCGGAGCCAGCAGATGTGTATGTGGCTTATGAAATGACTTTGCTGCAATGCTTGCAAGATGTCCGTGCTGTTGTTCCAAATTTCAAGGGCGGATTAAAACCTGCAGTAAATGTTATCGGGCGTCGCTTGGTGCAGCAGTATGTGCCTATGTGGGCAAAAGAAATAGCGCGACGATTTCTGCGCTACTGAAGCATGGTGACAAAACCACTTGTGACGGTGATTACCGTTTGCTACAACAGTGCCAATAGTTTAGAGCGGGCACTGCAGTCTGTTGCAATTCAGGACTGGCCTAACGTTGAGCACATTGTGATTGACGGAGGGTCTACCGATGACACCTTGGCCATTTTGGATCGTTACCAAAATCATTTGGCGCAAGTGGTAAGTGAGCCAGATAAGGGCATTTACGACGCCATGAACAAAGGGCTTGATCGAGCAACGGGTGATATTGTTTGCTTTTTAAATGCAGATGACCAGTACGCATCAAGCCATGTTCTGTCGCGTATTGCCCAACAAATGCAGGAGCACCAGTTAGATGCGATTTTGGGAGATGTGGCATTTTTTCATGCAACGGATCCAACGCGCACGGTGCGGCGTTATCGTTCTGATCGATTTACGCCTGAGCGTTTGGCTTGGGGCTGGATGCCTGCGCACCCTGCGCTTTTTTTTAACAAGTCGGTGGTGCAGCGCGTAGGACGATTCAAGACGGAATATCGAATAGCAGGCGACTTTGATTACATCGCACGCGCTTTTTACGGGTGCGACATGCGATATGAGCACTTGCCCGAGGTACTTGTGCAAATGCAGACAGGTGGCGCGAGTACAGCGGGATGGCGATCTAAAGTGTTGTTGAATAAAGAGGTGTTGAGAGCGTGTCGAGAAAATGGAATTGATACTAATATATTGAAAATACTTAGTAAGTATCCGCTTAAGCTCTTAGAGCTTTTTTGTAAGTAAATTAGGACTTCTTATGTCAATACTAGTTACGGGCTGTGCAGGCTTTATCGGCAGCAATTTTGTCCACATATGGCTGTCGTCATCAGACGAAACCGTGGTGAATTTAGACAAGCTCACCTACGCAGGCAATTTGGCCAACTTGGATGCCCTCAAGGGCGACAAGCGTCATGTTTTTGTGCGGGGTGATATTGGCGACCAAGCATTGGTGAGCA
>JACCDU010752761.1_pt1 | contig 33111 bp, 29 predicted proteins | sample 7446081 | NCBI WGS metagenome assembly JACCDU01 (sample SAMN15323447, study PRJNA562643) | freshwater metagenome | isolation source: river surface water | place: USA:Blue River Watershed | collected 2017-08-17
CTGGTGTTCCAGAACGTTGAGGTGCCGGCCGAGAACATTTTGGGCGGCCTCAACAACGGCGCCAAGGTGCTCATGAGCGGCCTCGACTACGAGCGCGCCGTGCTCACCGGCGGCCCGCTGGGCATCATGCAGGCTGTCATGGACAACGTGATCCCCTACATCCACGACCGCAAGCAGTTCGGCCAGAGCATCGGCGAGTTCCAGCTGATCCAGGGCAAGGTCGCCGACATGTACACCGTGCTGCAGGCCGCGCGCAGCTTCGCCTACACCGTGGCCAAGAACCTCGACCTGCTGGGCACCGAGCACGTGCGCCAGGTGCGCAAGGACTGCGCCTCGGTCATTTTGTGGACCGCCGAAAAAGCCACCTGGATGGCCGGCGAGGGCATCCAGATCTACGGCGGCAACGGCTACATCAACGAGTACCCGCTGGGCCGCCTCTGGCGCGACGCCAAGCTCTACGAGATCGGCGCCGGCACCAGCGAAATCCGCCGCATGCTGATCGGCCGCGAGCTCTTCGCCGAGACCTGCTGAGCGGCGTGTCATCTGGGCAAAAGGCTGCACTGCGACAATCGAGCGATGAGCAAAGCACTGCAACACCTTTTCGACAACAACCGGGCCTGGGCCGAGCGCATGGAGCGCGAGCAGCCCGGCTTTTTCAGCCACCTCGCGTCCCAGCAAAACCCCAAATACCTCTGGATCGGCTGCTCCGACAGCCGCGTGCCGGCCAACCAGATCACGGGCCTGGAACCCGGCGAAGTCTTCGTGCACCGCAACGTGGCCAATGTGGTGGTGCATTCCGACCTCAATGCGCTCTCGGTCATCCAGTTCGCGGTCGACTATTTGAAAGTCGAACACATCCTCGTGGTGGGCCACTACGGCTGCGGCGGCGTGCTGGCCACGCTGCGTGGTGCACGCGTGGGCCTGGCCGACAACTGGCTGCGCCATGTGCACGACGTCAAGATGCGCCACCGCAAGCGCCTGGACCACCTGTCCGTGCCCGAGCAGGAAGACGCGCTGTGCGAGATGAACGTGATCGAGCAGGTCGGCAACGTGGCCCTGACCAATGTGCTGCAGGACGCCTGGGCGCGTGGTCAGAAGATCTCGGTGCACGGTTGGTGCTATGGCCTCAAGGACGGCCTGGCCAAGGACCTCGGCGTGAGCATGAGCCAGCCCGGCGAGGTCATGGACGTGTTCCGCAACGCCCTCAAGCGCTACCCGCGCGGGGACAGCCTTTCCGCCGCGTGAGCCCCGGGGCTGGCGTGGTGATTGTTTGATTCGATAACAGGAGATTTCCCATGTCCGACCCCATCGTCATCGTCAGCGCCGCCCGCACCCCCATGGGCAGCTTCCAGGGCGATTTCTCATCGCTCGCCGCGCACGACCTCGGCGGCGTCGCGATCCAGGCCGCCACCCTGCGCGCCGGCGTCGCCCCCGAGCTCGTCACCGAAGTGCTGTTCGGCAACTGCCTGATGGCCGGCCAGGGCCAGGCGCCCGCGCGCCAGGCCGCGTTCAAGGGCGGCCTGCCCAAGAGCGCGGGCGCGGTCACGCTGTCCAAGATGTGCGGCTCGGGCATGCGCGCGGCCATGTTCGCGCACGACATGCTGGTGGCCGGCACGCACGAGGTGCTGGTGGCCGGCGGCATGGAGAGCATGACCAACGCGCCCTACCTCATGCTCAAGGGCCGCGGCGGCTACCGCATCGGCCACGACCGCCTGTTCGACCACATGATGCTCGACGGCCTCGAAGACGCCTACCAGGCCGGCCGCAGCATGGGCACCTTTGGCGAAGACTGCGCCGCCAAATACCACTTCACGCGCGAGCAGCAAGACGCTTTCGCCATGGCCAGCGTGCAGCGCGCGCAGGACGCGATCAAGAACGGCGGCTTCGCCAAGGAGATCGCGCCCGTCACCGTCAAGACACGCGCGGGCGAAACCGTGGTGAGCACCGACGAAGGCCCGGGCAAGATCAAGATCGACAAGATCCCCACGCTCAAGCCTGCCTTCAAGAAAGACGGCACCATCACCGCCGCCGCCAGCTCCTCGATCAACGATGGCGCGGCCGCCCTGGTCATGATGCGCGAGAGCACCGCCAAGAAGCTCGGCTGCAAACCCCTGGCGCGCATCGTGAGCCACGCCACCCACGCGCAAGAGCCCGAGTGGTTTGCCACCGCCCCGGTGGGTGCCACCGAGAAAGCCCTGGCCAAGGCCGGCTGGCAGGTCGGCGATGTGGACTTGTGGGAAATCAACGAGGCCTTCGCCGTGGTGCCCATGGCGCTGATGCACGATCTGAAAGTGCCGCACGAGAAGGTCAACGTGAACGGCGGCGCCTGCGCGCTGGGCCACCCGATCGGCGCCTCGGGCGCGCGCATCCTGGTCACGCTGATCCATGCGCTGCAGGCGCGTGGCCTGAAAAAAGGTTTGGCCACGCTGTGCATCGGCGGCGGCGAAGCCACGGCCATGGCCCTGGAACTGGTCTGAGGTCCGCCATGCTCTTGACCCCCGACCAGGAAATGATCCGTGACGCCGTGCGCGACTTCGCGCAGCGCGAGCTCTGGCCCCACGCCGGCGAATGGGACAAAAAGCACCACTTTCCCAAAGAGGCGCACCAAGGCCTGGCGGCGCTCGGCGCCTACGGCATCTGCGTGCCCGAATCGCTTGGCGGCGCGGGCCTGGACTACCTGACGCTGGCGCTGGTGCTGGAAGAAATCGCCGCGGGCGATGGCGGTGTGAGCACCACCATCAGCGTGACCAACTGCCCGGTGAACGCCATCCTCATGATGTACGGCAACGAGGCGCAAAAAAAACTGTGGCTCACACCGCTGGCGCAGGGCGAGCTGCTCGGCGCGTTTTGCCTGACCGAGCCGCATGTGGGCTCGGACGCGTCGTCGCTGCGCACCACCGCCGTCAAAGACGGTGACGACTACGTGATCAACGGCGTCAAGCAGTTCATCACCAGCGGCCAGCACGGCGATGTGGCCATCGTGATCGCCGTGACCGACAAGGGCGCGGGCAAGAAGGGCATGAGCGCCTTCCTCGTGCCCACCAGCGCCCCGGGCTATGTGGTCGCGCGCCTGGAAGACAAGCTGGGCCAGCACAGCAGCGACACCGCGCAGATCAACTTCGACCACTGCCGCATCCCGGCCGAGAACCTGATCGGCAACGAGGGCGAGGGCTACAAGATTGCCTTGTCGGCGCTCGAAGGTGGCCGCATCGGCATCGCCGCGCAGAGCGTGGGCATGGCGCGCAGCGCGCTCGATGTGGCCATCGACTACGCCAAGCAGCGCGAGAGTTTCGGCACGCCCATCTTCAACCACCAGGCCGTGGGCTTTCGCCTGGCCGACTGCGCGACCCAGCTCGAAGCCGCGCGCCAGCTGATCTGGCACGCCGCCAGCCTGCGCGATGCGGGCCGCCCCTGCCTCAAGGAGGCGGCCATGGCCAAGCTGTTCGCGAGCGAGGTCGCGGAGAAGGTGTGCTCGGCCGCGATCCAGACGCTGGGCGGCTATGGCTATGTGAGCGACTTCCCGGTCGAGCGCATCTACCGCGATGTGCGGGTGTGCCAGATCTACGAAGGCACCAGTGACGTGCAAAAAATCATCATCCAGCGCGCCCTGTAAACCACCAGGAGACCCACATGCCCATCACCAAAGGATTCCGAGCCCTGGTCGACGAGGCCATGGCCCAGGTCAGTACCTACAGCGTGGACGAGGTGCGTGCGCGCCTGGCCGATCCGAAGGTGCAGATCGTCGACATCCGCGACCCGCGCGAGCTGGAGCAGGGCGGCACGCTGCCCGGCGCGCTCTTGGCGCCGCGCGGCATGCTGGAGTTCTGGGTCGACCCCGACTCGCCCTATTTCAAGCCGGTGTTCGCCGACGAGGGCAAGGAGTTCGTGCTGTTTTGCGGCGCGGGCTGGCGCAGCGCGCTCGCGACCAAGACGCTCATGGACATGGGCATGAGCAACGTCGCCCACATCGACGGTGGCTTCGCCGCCTGGAAAAAGGCCGAGGCGCCCACGGTCACGCTGGAGCAGCACAAGGCCGAGAGCGCGGCGCGCAAGGGCCACTGAGCGTGCAAGCGCCTTGCCCCTGCGGGCGCCTGGATGCCAAGGGCCGCGTGCGTGCCTATGCCGAGTGCTGCGGCCCGGCCCACACCGGCGAGCAGCCCGCCATCGATGCCGAAACCCTGATGCGCTCGCGCTACAGCGCCTTCGTGCGCGGCGATGCGCCCTACCTGCTGGCCACCTGGCACGCCAGCACGCGGCCGGCTTCGCTCGAACTGGAAGCCAATGCCCAATGGCTGGGCCTGGAAGTCAGGCAGCAGCGCCGCACGGGCGAGGACCGCGCCGAGGTCGAATTCGTCGCGCGCTGGCGCATGGCCGGCCGCGCGGTGCGCCAGCACGAACGCAGCCGCTTTGTGCGCGAAGGCGGTCGCTGGTTTTACGTCGACGGCGACGTGCGCTGAAGCGCGCTCGGCCACGCCCCTTATGATCGCCGGCATGGATTTCGATGCGGTCTTGTTCGATTGCGATGGCGTGCTGGTCGACAGCGAGGCCATCACCTGCGGTGTCCTGCGCGACATGTTCGAGGAACAGGGCTGGCGCATGACGCTGGCCGAGTGCATGCGGCGATTTGTCGGCCACACGGTCAAGAGCCAGCGCGACGTGATCGAGGCGAACACCGGCGTGCCGCTCACCGACGCGTGGCTGCAGCAGTTTTTCGAGCGCCGCAATGCCCGCCTCGAGCGCCAGATCACCGCGATCGAGGGCGTGCACGAAGCCGTCGAGCACCTGCATGCGCATTGCGCGGGCCGCATCGCGGTCGCTTCGGGCGCCGACCGTTTCAAGGTCGAGATGATGCTGGCCAAGGTCGGTCTGCTGCCTTTCTTCGAGGGGCGCATCTTCAGTGGCCACGAAATGCCGCGCAGCAAGCCGCACCCCGACGTTTACCTGGCCGCCGCCGCGCACCTGCAGGTGCCGCCCGCGCGCTGCCTGGTGCTGGAGGACACAACGGTGGGCATTGCGGCCGGCGTGGCTGCGGGGGCCACCGTGTGGGCCTATGCGGCCGACCCCACGCAGGCCGGGCCTTTGCGCGAGGCGGGTGCGCGCCGGGTGCTGGGCCACATGCGCGAGCTGCACCGGCCGCTGCACTGAACCACGGGGCGACCGCTCAGGGCCGCGGGGCGTCGTGGTCGGCTGCGGGTTGCTCGGGCGGCACGTGGCGCCAGGCTTCGGGGCGCAGGCCGGTCCAGGCCTTGAAGGCCCGCATGAAACTTTTTTCATTGCCAAAGCCCACCTCGGCCGCAATCTGCTTGAGCGGCTTGCGGGTCTTGAGCAAAAGTTGCTGGGCGCGCTCGCGCCGCACGCTGTCCTTGAGCTGCTGCAGGCTCGCGCCTTCTTCCTTGAGCTGGCGGTGCAGGGTGCGCGGCGAGAGGTTGAGCCGCGCGGCCAGGTCCTCGGCGTTGCGGCCGTGCTCGGGCTGCTCGGCCAGCACCTGCCGCACCCGCTCCACCAGCAGGCGGTCGCGCCGGTAGGGCCGCACCGTGAGCAGCAGCGCGCGCTGCAGCATGCGCTGCAGCGCGGCTTCGTCGCGGCGCACCGGCAGCTGCAAGTAGCCCGCGTCAAACAGCAGGCGGCTGGTGGGCGCGTCAAACAGCGTGGGGCCGTCGAACAGCACGCGGTAGCTGGCCGCATGCGGCGGCGCGGCAAAGTGCAGCTCGGTGCGCGAGAGCGGGATGCGCGAGTCGGTCAGCCAGCAGGCCACGCCCAGCGCGTTGCGCAGGACCGAGACGGTACAGAACTCGCGCAGGGCGCCCAGATCGTGCTGCTCGCGCAGTTGCAAGCGCGCCTGGCCCTCGGCGATGTCGAGGCTCAGGTGGATGTCCTCGGTCAGCAGGTTGTGGTGGCGGCACCAGCGCTTGAGCGCGACGCCGAGGTTGGGTGCGGAGAGCGAGGCCCGCACCAGCATGCCGTAGCTGCCCCAGGGCAGGCGGCGGCGGAACCAGCCCAGCGCCTCGTCGTCGAGTTCGCGCATGGCGGCCTCGCTCATCCATTCCATCTGCAGCGCGGTCACGCGGGCCTGCGGCTGGCGCAGTAAGTTTGGCGCAATTTGTGCTCTTTGCAAGGCCGCCGAAGGGTCCAGGCCACGCGCTTCATAAGCCTTCACCATCGCCACAATGAAGGCGATGGGGGTCTCGGCGCGGGTGCTCGGTTCGGGGGTGGCCATGCTGCCCGCATTTTGGCAGGATTTGCAACCTCCATGGCAAACCGGTGCCCAGGGGCCTGCGTATCCTGACGGTCATAGCCCTGTTTGTGGATGTCCCCATGACCGTTTTGCACTCCCAACTCAACCCGCGCTCCAACGACTTCGCGGCCAATGCCGCGGCCATGCAGGCCGTGGTCGACGATTTGCGTGCCCACCTCGAGCGCGTGGCCCAGGGCGGCGGCGAAGCCGCGCGCGCCAAGCACACCGCGCGCGGCAAGCTGCTGCCGCGCGAGCGCGTGATGAACCTGCTGGACCCCGGCACGCCCTTCCTCGAAGTGGCGCCGCTGGCCGCGCTCAACATGTACAACAACGACGCGCCCAGCGCGGGCGTGATCGCGGGCATCGGCCGGGTCAACGGCGTGGACTGCATGGTCGTCTGCAACGACGCCACGGTGAAGGGCGGCACCTACTACCCGATGACGGTGAAAAAGCATTTGCGCGCGCAAGAGATCGCGCAGCAAAACCGCCTGCCCTGCATCTACCTGGTGGACTCGGGCGGCGCCAACCTGCCCAACCAGGACGAGGTCTTCCCCGACCGCGACCACTTCGGCCGCATCTTCTTCAACCAGGCCAATATGAGCGCGCAGGGCATCGCGCAGATCGCGGTGGTCATGGGCTCGTGCACGGCCGGCGGCGCCTATGTGCCGGCCATGAGCGACGAGACCATCATCGTGAAGAACCAGGGCACCATCTTCCTGGGCGGCCCCCCCCTGGTGAAGGCCGCGACCGGCGAAGTGGTGAGCGCCGAAGACCTGGGCGGTGGCGATGTGCACACGCGCCTGTCGGGCGTGGCCGACCACCTGGCGCAAAACGATCTGCACGCGCTGGCGCTGGCGCGCAATGCGGTGAAAAACCTCAACGCGCAAAAGACGCCGAACATCGCCACGCACGCGCCTGTGCCACCGAAGTACGACGCCAAGGAACTCTATGGCGTGATCCCGACCGACACGCGCAAGCCCTTTGATGTGCGCGAGATCATCGCGCGCATCGTCGATGGCTCCGAGTTCGACGAGTTCAAGGCACGCTTTGGCACCACCCTGGTCTGTGGCTTCGCGCGCATCGAGGGCATGCCGGTGGGCGTCATCGCCAACAACGGCATCCTGTTTTCCGAAAGCGCGCTCAAAGGCGCGCACTTCATCGAGCTGTGCTGCCAGCGCAAGACGCCGCTGGTGTTCCTGCAGAACATCACCGGCTTCATGGTCGGCCGCAAGTACGAAAACGAAGGCATCGCGCGCAACGGCGCCAAGATGGTCACGGCCGTGGCGACTGCGGCTGTTCCGAAGTTCACCATCATCATCGGCGGCAGCTTTGGTGCGGGCAACTACGGCATGTGCGGCCGTGCCTACAGCCCGCGCTTCTTGTGGATGTGGCCGAACGCGCGCATCAGCGTGATGGGCGGCGAGCAGGCTGCCAGCGTGCTGGCCACCGTCAAGCGCGACGGCATCGAGGCCAAGGGCGGCCAGTGGAGCGTCGAGGAAGAAGAAGCCTTCAAGGCCCCGATCAAGCAGCAGTACGAAGACCAGGGCCATCCCTATTACGCGACCGCGCGCCTCTGGGACGACGGTGTGATCGACCCGGCCGACACGCGCCGCGTGCTGGCGCTGGGCCTCTCGGCCTCGCTCAACGCGCCGATCCCCGAAACGAAGTTCGGCCTGTTCCGCATGTGATGGAGAACGCGATGTACCAAACGCTTGAAATCGAACGCCAAGGCCGTGTCGCCACCGTGTGGATGAACCGCCCCGATGTGCACAACGCCTTCGACGAAACCCTGATCGCCGAACTCACCGCCGCCTGCGAAGCGCTCGATGCGGACGCCAGCGTGCGCGTGGTCGTGCTCGCGGGCCGTGGCAAAAGTTTCTCGGCCGGGGCTGACCTCAATTGGATGAAGCGCGCCGCGCAAAACGGCGTCGAAGACAACCTGCGCGATGCGCGCGCACTCGCACGCATGCTGCGCGTGCTGGCCGAGATGAAGAAGCCCACCATCGCGCGCGTGCAGGGCGCGGCGCTGGGTGGTGGCACCGGCCTCACGGCCGCCTGCGACATCGCCGTGGCCTCCACCAAGGCCGTGTTCGCGACCTCCGAGGTCAAGTTCGGCATCATCCCGGCCGCCATCAGCCCCTATGTGGTGCGGGCCATCGGTGCTCGCCAGAGCTACCGTTACTTCCAGTCGGCCGAGCGCATCGACGCCGTGCGCGCCTGCGAACTCGGACTGGTGCACGAGGTCACGCCGCCTGACCTGCTCGACGCCAAGGTGCAGGAGATTGTTGACACGCTGATCCAGGGTGGCCCGCTTTCGCAAGCCGCGGCCAAGGACCTGATCCGCGCGGTCGACAACAAGCCGATCGACGACGCCGTGGTCGAAGACACCGCGCAGCGCATCGCGCAACTGCGCGCCACCCCCGAAGCCCAGGACGGTCTCTCGGCCTTCCTCGACAAGCGCCAGCCGCTCTGGCTGGCCTGAGGCTTGGCATGGCTGAATTCCTTTGTGGGAGCGAGCCCCCGCTCGCGAATGCATCTTCCTCACAAGGCTTCGCGCGCGGGGGCGCGCTCCTACAGAAAGCGTGGAGCTGAACCATGTTCAAAAAAATTCTGATCGCCAACCGAGGTGAAATCGCCTGCCGCGTCGCCGCCACCGCGCGCCGCCTGGGCGTGAAAACCGTGGCCGTCTATTCCGACGCCGACGCCGGCGCCAAGCATGTGCAGGCCTGCGACGAAGCCGTGCACGTGGGCGGCTCCGCGCCCAAGGACAGTTACCTGCAGTGGCAGCGCATCCTCGACGCAGCCAAGGCCACGGGCGCTGAAGCGGTGCACCCGGGCTATGGCTTCCTGAGCGAGAACGAGGCCTTTGCCAACGCCTGTGCCGAAGCCGGCCTGGTCTTCATCGGCCCGCCCGCGTCCGCCATCCTGGCCATGGGCCTGAAGGCCGAGTCCAAGCAGCTCATGGAAAAAGCCGGTGTGCCGCTGGTGCCTGGCTACCACGGCAGCAAGCAGGACCCGGCCCTGCTGCAGGCCGAGGCGGACCGCATCGGCTACCCGGTGCTGATCAAGGCCAGTGCCGGCGGCGGGGGCAAAGGCATGCGCGCGGTCGAGAAGTCGGCCGACTTCATGGCCGCGCTCGAATCCTGCAAGCGCGAGGCCATCAACAGCTTCGGCAGCGACGCGGTGCTGATCGAAAAGTATGTGCAGCGCCCGCGCCACATCGAGATCCAGGTCTTCGGCGACACCCAGGGCAATTGCGTCTACCTGTTCGAGCGCGACTGCTCGGTGCAGCGCCGCCACCAGAAGGTGCTCGAAGAAGCCCCCGCGCCGGGCATGACGCCTGCGCTGCGTGCGCAGATGGGCCAGGCGGCCGTGGCGGCCGCCAAGGCCGTCAAATACGTGGGCGCGGGCACGGTGGAATTCATTGTCGAGCAGGCGGCCTATGACCAGCCCGAGTCGATGAAGTTCTACTTCATGGAGATGAACACGCGCCTGCAGGTCGAGCACCCGGTGACCGAGGCGATCACGGGCCTCGACCTCGTCGAATGGCAACTGCGCGTCGCGAGCGGTGAGCCGCTGCCGCTGCGCCAGGACGAGATCCGCATGCAGGGCCACGCGATCGAGGCGCGCATCTGCGCCGAAAACCCCGACAACAACTTCCTGCCGGCTACGGGCACGCTGGCGGTCTACCGCAAGCCACAGGCCGTGAGTTTCGAGCGGGGCACAGTGCGCTTCGACGACGGCGTGCGCGAGGGCGACACGATCAGCCCGTTCTACGACTCCATGGTCGCCAAGCTCATCGTGCACGGCGACACGCGCGAGCAGGCGTTGGCGCGGCTGGACACGGCCCTGGCCCAGACCCACATCGTGGGCCTGAACACCAATGTGCAGTTCCTGCGCCATGTGGTGCGCAGCGAGGCGTTCGCCACCGCCAAGCTCGACACCGCGCTCATCGAGCGCGAGCGCGCGGTGCTGTTCGAGCAGAACCCGGTCGGCCTGCAGGCCGCAGCGGCCGCCGTGGTCGCGCACACGCTGGCGGCCGAGCAGGCCCTGGCGGGCGACGACCCTTTCAGCCGCCGCGATGGCTTCCAGTCGCACGGCACGACGCGCCGCCGCTTCGAGCTCGACGATGCCGGCCAGGCCGTGCCCGCGCTGCTGAGCTACGGCCGCGAGGGCCTGAGCCTGCAGGTGGGCGACGCTGAGGCCGCGCGGTTGCAGTTCACACCCCAGGGCGATGGCCTGTGGGTGCAGCACGCTGAGCGCCTGCACAGCACGGTCTACATGCAGGGCGAGGTGGCCCATGTGTTCACGCCGCGCGGCGCTGCGCGCCTGGGCCTTTTGGACCCGCTGGCCCATGCGGGCGAAGTGGCCGAGGAGGGCGGTCGCCTCACGGCCCCCATGCCCGGCAAGGTCGTGTCGTTTGCGGTCAAGGCCGGCGACAAGGTCAAGGCCGGCCAGCCCCTGGCCGTGATGGAGGCCATGAAGATGGAGCACACCATCGCCGCGCCCCACGATGGCACGGTGTCCGAGCTGCTGTATGCGCCGGGCGACCAGGTGAGCGAGGGCGCCGAGTTGCTCAAGTTGCAGGCTTGAACCTGCGCGACGCTCGGGAAAGCCCAAGCCGCTAAGCTCGGTGGCATGAACATCACCGTCTGCTTTGACAAGCTCGACCCTGCGCCCTGGGTGCAGGGCCTGCAGGCCGCCTTGCCCCAAGCCCAGGTCTCGGCCTGGGCGCCGGGTTCTGGCGTGGCCGACCATGCCGTGGTCTGGGCGCCGCCCCAGGCCTTCATCGACGAGCAGGTGGGGCTGAAAACCCTGTTCAACATCGGCGCGGGTGTCGATGCCTTGCTCAAGCTGCAGCTGCCGCCCGATCTGCAGGTGGTGCGTCTGGACGATGCCGGCATGTCGGTGCAGATGGCTGAGTACGTGACCCATGCGGTGATCCGCCACTTCCGCGAGTTCGATGCCTACGCGGCCGACACGCAGGCCGGGCGCTGGTCTTACCGCAAGCCGCGCAGCCGCGCCGACTTTCCCGTGGGCGTGATGGGCCTGGGCGTGCTCGGCGCGCGCGTGGCGCAGGCGCTGCGGGTGTTCGACTACCCGGTCAATGGCTACAGCCGCAGCCCCAAACCCATCGAGGGCGTGCGCGGCTATGCCGGCACCGAGCAGCTCGGTGCGTTCCTGCAGGCCAGCCGCATCCTTGTGAACCTGATGCCGCTCACGCCCGAGACCGAAAACATCCTCAACCGCGAAACGCTGTCGCAGCTGCAGCCCGGCGGCTACCTGATCAACGTCGCGCGTGGCCGGCACCTGGTCGAAGAAGACCTGATGGCCCTGATCGACAGCGGCCATCTGGCCGGTGCCACGCTCGACGTGTTCCGCACCGAACCCTTGCCCGCCGACCACCCGTTTTGGCGCCACCCCCACATCACCGTCACCCCGCACACCTCGGCACGCACGCTGCGCGACGAGAGCATTGCCCAGATCGCCGGCAAAATCCTCGCCAAGCAGCGCGGCGAGCCCATCCGGGGCGTGGTTGACGCGCGGCGCGGTTATTGAAAGTTCCTCCCATGTCCTTGCCCAGCCAAGTCCAGTTGATCGATGTCGGCCCGCGCGACGGCCTGCAAAACGAAAAGCAGCCGGTGCCCGCGGCCGTCAAGATCGAGCTCGTGCACCGCCTGCAAGCGGCGGGCCTCAAAGAAATCGAGGTCACGAGTTTCGTGAGCCCCAAGTGGGTGCCGCAGATGGCCGACAACGCCGAAGTGATGGCCGGCATTCAGCGCCAGACCGGCGTTCGTTACTCGGTGCTCACGCCCAATCTGCAAGGCTTCGAGGCGGCGCTCAAAACACGCCCCGACGAGATCGTGGTCTTCGGCGCGGCCAGCGAGGCTTTCAGCCGCAAGAACATCAACTGCTCGATCGCCGAGAGCATCGAGCGCTTCGCACCCGTGGTCGAGGCCGCGCGCGCGGCCGGCATCGCGGTGCGCGGCGCCATGAGCTGCACCGTGGGCTGCCCCTATGAAGGCGAGATCGCGCCCGAGCGTGTGGCCTACCTGGCGGGCCTGATGAAAGGCATCGGCGTGCAGCGCGTCGACGTGGCCGACACGATTGGCGTGGGCACGCCGCTCAAGGTGCAACGCGCCATCGAGGCCACGCTGCAACATTACGGCCTCGACCAGATCAGCGGCCATTTCCACGACACCTATGGCCAGGCCCTGTCCAACACCTACGCCGCGCTGCAGATGGGCGTGTGGAACTTCCAGTCCTCGGTCGCGGGCCTGGGCGGCTGCCCCTACGCCAAGGGCGCGACCGGCAATGTGGCGACCGAAGAGGTGGTCTACCTGCTGCACGGCCTGGGCATCGCCACCGGCATCGACCTGGATGCGCTGGTGGATGCGGGCGCCTTCATCAGCGAGCATTTGGGCCGCAAGCCCAATTCGCGCGTGGCCACGGCCATCCTCAACAAGCGGGCGGCATGACCATGTGCGGCGCCGAACTCCATGTCCTGCCCGAAGGGGTGCAGCGCGTCGCGCGGGCCTTGCAGCAAGCGGGCCATGCGCACGCCCCGGTGATGCTGGACGGCGCCGCGCGCACCGCGCAGGAAGCCGCCGACGGCCTGGGGGTGCAGCTCGGTCAGATCGCCAAGAGCGTGATCTTCAAGCGCAAGGCCGATGGGCTGGCGGTGTTGGTGGTGACTTCGGGTGACCGGCGCGTGGATGAGAAAAAGGTCTCGGCCCTGGTCGGCAAGGTCGGTCGCGCGGACGCCGATTTTGTGAAGGCGCAAACCGGCTTCACGATTGGCGGCGTCTCGCCCGTGGCGCACCTGCACCCGCCCGTGACCCTGCTCGACCAGGACCTTTGGCGTTTTGACGAGGTCTGGGCGGCGGCGGGGCACCCGCACGGCGTGTTCCGCTTGCGGCCCGACGACCTCAAGCACCTCACGGGCGCGCCCGTGGCCGATGTGGTGGAAACCGCATGAGCAGCCTTGACCCCCAAACCATTGCGAACCGCCGCTGGCGCCGCGTCGCCGAGATGGCGCAGCAGGTGCACGGTGCGCCGGGACCGCACGTGGCTTCGCCCTGCCAGTCGGTCTGCGTCATGCACCCTGAGACCGGCTGGTGCGAAGGCTGCCTGCGCAGCCTGAGCGAAATTGCCGACTGGAGCCGCATGGACAAAGCGGCCAAGCTGGCCGTCTGGGCGCAGCTGCCCGCGCGCCTGCAAGCACGCCTCGATCTGGAAAGCGCCGCATGAAAACCATCCACTTCTACCTGGACTTCATCTCGCCCTACGCCTGGCTGGCCTTCAACGCCTTGCCGCAAGCCCTGCAGGGCATCGGCCACCGCGTGGTGCACAAGCCGGTGCTGTTCGGCGCCATGCTCAAGCACCACGGCCAGCTGGGCCCGGCCGAGATCGCGTCCAAGCGCGACTGGACCTACCGCCAGGTGCTCTGGCTCGCGCACCAGCAAGGCTGCGAACTCCAGCTGCCCAAGGCCCACCCCTTCAACCCGCTGGGCCTTTTGCGCCTGGCCGTGGCCTGCGACGCCGAGGGCACACCCAACCGCTACATCTGCGAGCAGGTGTTTCGCCACGTGTGGTGCACGGGCGAAGACGCGGCCGATGCCGATCGGCTGACCCAATTGACGGCCCAGCTGGCGCCCGCGCGCGAGCCGGCCAGCGCCGAGGTCAAGCAGGGCCTGCAGGCCTGGACCGAAGAAGCCATCGCGCTGGGCCTTTTTGGCGTGCCGAGCTTCGTGGTGGACGACAAGGTGTTTTGGGGGCAGGACGCGCTGCCCATGCTGCGCGCCTACCTGCTGGGCGACCCGTGGTTTGCAGGACCGGACTGGGATGCGGTGCGCGGCACGGCGGTGGGGGTGCGCCGCGCGCCCGCGGCCAAAGCCTGAGGCCTGAACGTTTCAGTTCGGCGGACCCTGCGGGATCTCGATCGCCGATGTGCCGCTTTCGCGTTCCCAGCGGTTGACTTGCCAGGCGTAAAAAACCACCAAAGCCAGGTACACCAGGATGCTGCCCTGGGCAGCCACCCAGAAATCGAGCGGCCAGCCCGCGATTTGCCAGCTGGGGTGGCGCGCCAGCAGCAGGGGCAGCACCGTGATGCCTGCCCAGATCAGCAGCAAGAGCAGCGTCAATCGTCTGGCCTTGATGCGAATCAAGTCGGGTGAACTCTCCATGGTGAGCAAGCATAAAGGCCGGACAAGGCCCGCACGCAGCGGCCAGGGCCTAAGGGCTTTCCCGTAGGAAATCGAAATTTCCTGAAATGTGAAAAATAACATTCGGGTTAACCCACGGTTTTCAGGCATCCAGGCGATGTTGTCAGAAAAAGGTCAGACGCAACCTCAAGAATCGCGCCCATGTTCCCCTGTTGGGAACAGATTTTTGGAGACAACTTTTATGGCAACAAGTGACGTTCGTCCGATGACCCCCGAAGAGAAGAAGGTGATTTTTGCCTCTTCCCTGGGCACGGTGTTTGAGTGGTACGACTTCTACCTGTACGGTTCGTTGGCGGCCATCATCGCCAAGCAGTTCTTTGCCGGCTTGGACCCCAACGCCGCCTTCATCTTTGCCCTGCTGGCTTTCGCCGCCGGTTTCATCGTGCGCCCCTTCGGCGCGCTGGTGTTCGGCCGTCTGGGCGACATGATCGGCCGCAAATACACCTTCCTGGTCACCATCCTGATCATGGGCCTGTCGACCTTCATCGTCGGCATCCTGCCCACCTACGCCAGCATTGGCGTGGCCGCCCCCATCATCCTGATCGCTTTGCGCATGCTGCAAGGCCTGGCGCTGGGCGGTGAGTACGGCGGCGCCGCCACCTATGTGGCCGAGCATGCCCCGCACGGCAAGCGCGGCGCCTACACGGCCTGGATCCAGACCACAGCCACGCTGGGCCTGTTCCTGTCGCTGATGGTGATCCTGGGCACCCGTACCGCGATTGGCGAGGCTGCCTTTGCCGACTGGGGCTGGCGTGTGCCCTTCATCGTGTCGATCCTGCTGCTGGCCATTTCGGTCTGGATCCGCATGACGATGAACGAGTCGCCGGCTTTCCAGAAGATGAAGTCTGAAGGCAAGACCTCCAAAGCGCCTCTGGCCGAGTCCTTCGGCCAGTGGAAAAACCTGAAAATCGTGCTGCTGGCCTTGTTCGGTCTGGTCGCCGGTCAAGCGGTGGTCTGGTACTCGGGCCAGTTCTACGCGCTGTTCTTCCTGACGAGCGTGCTCAAGGTCGACGGCGCCACCGCCAACCTGCTGGTGGCCGCCTCGCTGGTGATCGGTACGCCTTTCTTTGTGGTGTTCGGTTCGCTGTCCGACAAGATCGGCCGCAAGCCCATCATCCTGGCCGGCCTGGCGCTGGCTGTGGTGACCTACTTCCCGCTGTTTGCCAAGCTGACCGAAGCGGCCAACCCGGATCTGGCCAAGGCCCAGAAAACGGCCCAGGTCTCCGTGACCGCCGCTGCCGGTGACTGCTCGTTCCAGGGCAACCCTGTGGCGCGTGAGATCGACTTCACCAAGTCTTGCGACATCGCCAAGCGTTTCCTGGCACAGCAGTCGGTGAGCTACTCGAACATCACCGCCACCGAAGCCGGCCCGGCCAAGGTCAAGATCGGCGATAAAGAAATCGTGGCCCCGGTCGCCAAGGTCGAGAACGCCAAGTTCAACGCCGACAGCGTGGCCGCCATCGCTGCGTTCAAGAAGGAAGTGGCCGAGGCGCTCAAGGAAGCCGGCTACCCTGCCAAGGCCGATCCTGCCAAGGTCGACAAAGTCACCATCATCGTCATCCTGTCGATCCTGGTGCTCTACGTGACGATGGTGTACGGCCCGATCGCCGCCATGCTGGTGGAAATGTTCCCGACCCGCATCCGTTACACCTCGATGTCGCTGCCCTACCACATCGGCAACGGCTGGTTCGGTGGCCTGATGCCCACCATCGCCTTCGCCATGGTCGCGCAGAACGGTGACATGTACTACGGCCTGTGGTATCCGATCGTGATCGCTGCCGCCACCTTCGTGATCGGCCTGTTGTTCGTTCGCGAAACCAAGGACGTGGACATCTACGCCGGCGACTGATTTCCCCAGGCGTTCACGCTGTAAGCTACCCGGGGTGACTCGGGTGCTACATTCAGGCCCTCCCCTCCGTGGAGGGCCTTCTTGTTTGTACTTTCGGAGAATGAGACATGTGGAAATTGGTAGTGGGTTTCATTGTGTTTGCCGCGGTGGCGCTGTTCATGATCAGCCGTGGTGGTGACATCGACATGGGTGGCGAAAAGCACACGGTAGAGGCCCACGGCCCCGCACACGATGCCTCCGCGCCCGCGAGCGCACCGGCCGCCGACGCCAGCGCCGCCAAGTGACGCTGCGCGCCTGACCGGCCATGCCGGCCGCGCCATGAAGCCACGCTCTGCGTGGCTTTTTTTTGGGCTGCAGGCAGCATGCCGGGGCGCCCCTAGAATGTTTGGCCTCTAGCCTCACAAAGCCTCCCATGTCTCAAGGCCTCATCCGCATCCGTGGCGCCCGCCAGCACAACCTCAAGAACCTGGACCTCGACATCCGCACCGGCGAGTTGACGGTGGTCACCGGCCCCAGCGGCTCGGGCAAGTCGAGCCTGGTGTTCGACACGCTGTACGCCGAAGGCCAGCGGCGCTATGTGGAGACCTTCAGCGCCTACGCGCGCCAGTTTCTCGACCGCATGGACAAGCCCGCGGTCGACAAGGTCGAGGGCGTGCCGCCCGCCATCGCGATCGACCAGACCAACCCGGTGCGCAGCTCGCGCTCCACGGTCGGCACCATGACCGAGCTGAACGACCACCTCAAGCTCCTGTTCGCGCGCCTGGGCCAGCTCTTTGACCGCGACACCGCGCAGAGCGTGCGCCACGACAGCCCCGAGACGATTTATGCCGAGCTGCAGCGCCGCGCGGCCGAGGCCGGTGACCCGCGCCTGTACCTGACCTTTCCGGTCGAGCTGCCCTCGAACACGACGGCCGAGCAGGTCGAGCAATGGCTCTCGGCCAGCGGCTTCACCAAGGTGCAGGCCGAGCGCGAAGTGGGCACGCCCACGGGGCCGCGCAAGGTGCTCGACGTGGTGGCCGACCGCTTCCGCCTGTCGAGTGCCGAGAAGGCCCGTGTCATCGAAGCCATCGAGGTGGCGATCAAGCGCGGCAGCGGACGTTTGAACGTCTATGTGGAAGGTGCCAGGGAATCGGGGTCGGATCCCGATTTCGCGCAGAGAAACCCGGGCTCTGACCCCGATTCCCTGGCGGATTCGCGCAGCGAATCCCCAGGCCAAACCCTCTGGCGTTTCTCCACAGGTCTGCACTGCCCCGACAGCGACCTGCGCTACACCGACCCGATCCCCTCGATGTTCTCGTTCAACTCGGCGGTCGGCGCCTGTGAGGCTTGCCGCGGTTTCGGCCGCGTGATCGGGGTCGACTACGGCCTGGTGATCCCCAACGACAAGCTGACCCTGCGCGCCGGCGCGATCAAGCCGATCCAGACGCCCGCCTGGCAAGAATGCCAGGACGACCTGATGCGCCACGCCGAAGCCGCCGGCATCCCGCGCGACACGCCCTGGGCCAAGCTCACGGAAGCGCAAAAGGACTGGGTGATCCACGGTTCGCCGAACTGGAACGGCAAGTGGAACCAGCAGTGGTACGGCATCGCGCGTTTCTTCACCTACCTGGAGAGCAAGGCCTACAAGATGCACATCCGCGTCTTGCTGTCCAAGTACCGCAGCTACACCGAATGCCCGAGCTGCGCGGGCGCACGCCTGAAAACCGAGAGCCTGCTGTGGCGCATCGGCTCCAAAGACGAGGCCGATGCGGTGCTCGACCCGGCCAAGCGCTTCATGCCCAAGGGCGTGAAGTGGACGCGTGCGCAGCTCGAAGCGTTGCCGGGCTTGTCCTTGCACGACATGATGCTGATGCCGCTCGATCGGCTGCGTCGCTTTTTTGCGTTGGTGTCCGATCGTGCTGGGCAGGCTTCGACAGCGGGCGCGCCGGGGCTGGCTCCGGGTTCCTCATGCTGCGGGGGTACGCAGAAATCGTCACCCGAAACCAGCCTCAGCGCGCCCGCCGCCGAAGCCATGGGCGATCAAGCCCCACAAAGGCTTGTGGCGGAGCGGGGCGCGGGCGACGATGTGTGGCGCGAAGCGACTTCTGAGGAGCCCGCGCCCCGCTCCGCCACAAGCCGGCCAAGCGAAGGCGAAAGCGCCGAGCACAAAGCTCTCCAACTGCTGCTCGAAGAAATCACGACGAGACTCAAATACCTCTGCGACGTCGGCATCGGCTACCTCACGCTCGACCGCCAAAGCCGCACGTTGAGCGGCGGTGAAGTCCAGCGCATCAACCTCACCACCGCGCTCGGCACCAGCCTGGTCAACACCCTGTTCGTGCTCGACGAACCCAGCATCGGCCTGCACCCGCGCGACATGCGCCGCATCACCGAAGCCATGCAACGCCTGCGCGACGCCGGCAACACCCTGGTCGTGGTCGAACACGACCCGGCCGTCATGTTTGCCGCCGACCGCATGATCGACATGGGCCCCGGCCCCGGCGAGCGCGGCGGCCAGATCGTGTTCGATGGCACGACCGACGACCTGCGCGCCGCCGACACCCTCACGGGGGCCTACCTGGGCGCGCGCAAGCATGTGGGCCTGGGCCTCAAGCGCATGGTCAGCGACAACACGCCGCGCCTCATCCTTGAAGGCGCACGCGAGCACAACCTGCAACACATCTCGGTCGACTTCCCCTTGCAACGCTTGGTCACCGTCACCGGTGTGAGTGGTTCGGGCAAGTCCTCGCTCATTCAAGACGTGCTGGCCCCCGCGCTCATGCGCCACTTCGGCAAGGCCACAGAAACCCCGGGCGCGCACGACCGCCTGCTCGGCGCCGATCACCTGAGCGATGTGGTGTTCGTCGACCAGTCACCGATTGGCAAGACCGCGCGTTCCAACCCGGTCAGCTATGTGGGCGCCTGGGATGCGATCCGCGAAATTTTTGCCACTGCGCCCGAATCGCGCCAACGCGGTTACACCGCGGCCAAGTTCAGCTTCAACAGCGGCGACGGCCGCTGCCCCACCTGCGGCGGCTCGGGCTTCGAGCACGTCGAGATGCAGTTCCTCAGCGATGTCTACCTGCGCTGCCCCGACTGCGACGGCAAGCGCTACCGTCCCGAAATCCTCGAGATCAAGATCGAGCGCCAGGCCATCGGCGGCCAGCCGCGCCAGCTCAATGTCGCCGACATCCTCGAACTCACCGTCAGCGAAGCGGCGGGCCTGTTCGCGCAAGACCGCGAAGTCATCCGCGCGCTGCAGCCCATCGTCGATGTCGGCCTCGAATACGTGCGCCTGGGCCAGCCCGTGCCCACGCTCTCGGGTGGTGAGGCGCAGCGCCTCAAGCTCGCCGGTTTCCTGGCCGAAGCGGCCAAGAGCGCCAGCAGCAGCCGCCAGAGCCTGGCGCGCAAGGGCACGCTGTTCCTGTTCGACGAACCGACCACGGGCCTGCACTTCGACGACATCGCCAAGCTCATGCGCGCGCTGCGCAAGCTGCTCGAAGCCGGCCATTCGCTGATCGTGATCGAGCACAACCTCGACGTGATCCGCGCCAGCGACTGGCTGATCGACCTCGGCCCCGAAGGCGGCGAGGGCGGTGGCCTGGTGGTGGCCGAAGGCCCGCCGGAAGAAGTGCGCCTGCACCCGACCTCGCACACCGGCGCCGCGCTGCGCGACTACGCCGAAGCGATGGGAGAAACCGTGGCGGTGGCCGAGAAAACCGCGGCTTACCAACTGAGCGAAGCAGGCGGCGCGTCGGGCGACGGTGTGTGGCGCGCAGCGACTTCTGAGGAGCCCGGCGCAAGCCCGGCCTCGCGGCGTTCAAAAGGTATCTCGGGCTTGCTTCGCAATCCCGGGATGAAATCAGGGTCAGAGCCCGAGTTTCGCTCCGCGAAATCGGGATCCGACCCCAATTTCATCCAGATCGTCAACGCCAAGGAACACAACCTCAAGAACCTCAGCGTCAACATCCCGCGCGGCCGTTTCAACGTCATCACCGGCGTCAGCGGCTCGGGCAAATCCACGCTCGCCTTCGACATCCTCTTCAACGAAGGCCAGCGTCGCTACCTCGAGAGCCTCAACGCCTACGCGCGCTCCATCGTCCAGCCTGCCGGCCGGCCCGAAGTCGATGCGGTTTACGGCATCCCACCGACGGTGGCCATTGAGCAGCGCCTCTCGCGCGGCGGCCGCAAATCGACCGTCGGCACCACCACCGAGGTCTGGCACTTCCTGCGCCTCTTGTACGTCAAGCTCGGCGTGCAGCACTGCGTGCACGACGACACGCCGGTGCAGCCGCAAACGCCCGACAGCATCGCCGCCCAGCTCATGACGCAGTTCAAGGGCCAGCACATCGGCCTCTTGGCGCCGCTGGTGGTCAACCGCAAGGGTGTCTACACCGAGCTGGCCGAATGGGCGCGCCCGCGCGGCTACACCCACCTGCGCGTCGATGGCGAGTTCCTGCCGACGCAGGGCTTTCCGCGCATCGACCGCTTCAAGGAACACACCATCGAGCTGCCGGTGGCCAGCCTCGACGTGCTGCCGTCCAAAGAGACCGAACTGCGCCAGGCCCTGCGCACCGCGCTCGAGCACGGTAAGGGTGTGGTCCATGTGCTGAGCGAACTCGACGGCCTGAAGGAGGCCATGGCCGAGGGCAGCTCGACTGCACGCATCGGCCAGCACCGCGTGTTCTCCACGCTGCGCGCCTGCCCGGCCTGTGCAAGGTCGTATGCCGAGCTCGACCCGCGCCTGTTCTCCTACAACAGCAAGCACGGCTGGTGCCCCGACTGCGTGGGCACGGGCGTCAAGCTGACCAAGGAACAGCGCAAGGCCTACGACGATTCGGTGCGTGACGACAAAGACAAAGGCCGCGAGCAAACCTTCGCCGAACCCGAGGTCGAAGACGTGGCCGAGACCGTCTGCCCGTCTTGCGAGGGCACGCGCCTGAACGCCACCGCGCGCGCCGTCCGATTGCCCGTTCGTCCTGAGCCTGTCGAAGGACAGCTCCCGCCAGGGCTTGGGCAGGCTCAGCCTGAACGGTCTGGGTGGCGCATCACCGACATCGCGCGCCTGTCGGTCATCGACGTGCGCCGCTGGGTGCAGACCCTGAAGCTCACGGGCCGCGAGGCCGACATCGCGCGCGACCTGGTCCCCGAGATCCAGAGCCGGCTTGAATTCCTCGAAGAAGTGGGCCTCGGCTACCTCACGCTTGACCGCGGTGCGCCCACGCTCTCGGGCGGCGAGGCCCAGCGCATCCGCCTCGCGGCGCAGCTGGGCAGCAACCTGCAGGGCGTGTGCTACGTGCTGGACGAACCGACCATCGGCCTGCATGCGCGCGACAACCAGATCCTGCTCGACGCCCTGCACAAGCTCGGCGACAAGGGCAACACCCTGGTGGTGGTCGAGCACGACGAAGACACCATCCGCCGCGCCGACCACATCATCGACATCGGTCCGAGTGCCGGCAAACGTGGCGGCCGTCTGGTCGCCGAAGGCACGGCCGAGGACATCACACGCGCCGAAGATTCACAGACCGGCCGTTACCTGCTGCACGCGATGAAACACCCGCTGCAGCCGCGTCGAGTGGTGGTGGGTGATGCCTCAGCGCCTCAACAGAGTGAAGCCGGGCTGACGCCGGGCGACGATGTGTGGCGCGCAGCGACTTCTGAGGAGCCCGGCGTCAGCCCGGCTTCACGGCGCTCGCAAAAGCCCAAACAATCGGGATCTGACCCCGATTTCCAAAGCGCTGCCCTGCATTGGCTCAGCCTGACCGGCGCCAAGCTGCACAACCTCCAAGACGTTGACCTCGAAGTCCCGCTCAAGCGCCTGGTCGCCGTGACCGGCGTCAGCGGCTCTGGCAAGTCCACGCTCGCGCGCGATGTGCTGCTCACCAATGTCCAAGCTTTGGTCCAGCAACGCAGCACGCAGGCGGGTCGCACCGCACAAGACAAAGGCCAGCGTGTGCCGCTGGTCGGCTGCGCCGATGTGCAGGGCTTCGAGGCGATCGACCGCGTGCTCGAAGTCGACCAGACACCGATCGGCAAGACGCCGCGCTCTTGCCCCGCGACCTACATCGGCTTTTGGGACACCATCCGCAAGCTCTTCGCCGAAACGCTGGAAGCCAAGGCGCGCGGCTACGGCCCGGGCCGCTTCAGCTTCAACACCGGCGAAGGCCGTTGCCCCAGCTGCGAAGGCCAGGGCATGCGCACCATCGAGATGAGCTTCCTGCCCGATGTGAAAGTGCCTTGCGAAACCTGCCACGGCGCGCGTTTCAACCCCGAGACGCTGGCCGTGAGCTGGCGCGGCAAGAGCATTGGCGAGGTGCTGCAGATGGAGGTGGACGAGGCCGTCGAATTCTTCGCCAGCATGCCCAGCATCGCGCACCCCTTGCAGCTGCTCAAGGACGTGGGCCTTGGTTACCTCACGCTGGGCCAACCCTCGCCCACGCTCAGTGGCGGCGAAGCGCAGCGCATCAAGCTCGTGACCGAACTCACCAAGGTGCGCGACGAGGTGGGCCGCCGCGGTCAGAAGGCGCCGCACACGCTGTATGTGCTCGACGAGCCCACGGTGGGCCTGCACATGGCCGACGTCGACAAGCTGATCCGCGTGCTGCACCGGCTCGTCAACGCGGGCCACAGCGTGGTCGTGATCGAGCACGACCTCGATGTCATCGCCGAAGCCGACTGGATCGTCGACCTCGGCCCCGAGGGTGGCGACGGTGGCGGCCGCATCGTGGCCACGGGCACGCCCGAGGACCTGGTGCGCATCGGCACGCACACGGGCCAGGCGCTGGCACCGGTGCTGGCGCGCAGCTGAGTTTTCAGGCCGCGCCCAGGCGCCAGAGCGAGGTGACTTCGGCCGCGCGCGCCGCGTGCAGCGGGTCGCTCGCGTCATGCACCTTGCCATGGCGCGGGCGCGTGTCCAGGCGCCCGAGCACCTGCAGGCCGGCGTCGGCGATCCAGCGCAGCAGTTGTTCACGTGTGCGCAGGCCCAGGTGTTCGGCGAGATCCGACAGGATGAGCCAGCCTTCGCCGCCTGCGCACAGGTGCGCGGCCAGGCCCGAGAGGAAGCCGCGCAGCATGGCGCTGTCCTCGTCGTAGATGGCCTGGTCGAGCACCGAACTCGGCTTGGCGGGCAGCCAGGGCGGGTTGCAGACCACGAGGGCCGCCTGGCCCGGTGGGTAAAGATTGCTTGGCAGCAGCTCGACCTGCGCTTGCAGTCCGAGGCGCTGCAGATTGTCTTGCGCGCAGGCCAGCGCGCGTGGCGAGAGGTCGGTGGCCACCACGCGCGGCACACCGCGACGCGCGAGCACGGCCGAGAGCACGCCGGTGCCCACGCCGAGGTCGAACGCCAGCGCTGTGTGCTGCAGGGCGGCGGGCAAGGGCGCCTGCGCCACGAGCTGAACGTATTCACCCCGCACCGGCGAAAACACGCCGTGGTGCGGGTGGATGTGGGCGCCACCGAGCGCTGCGATCGGCACGCCTTTCTTGCGCCACTCGTGCGCGCCGATCAGGCCTTGCAGGCTGCGCAGCGAGAGCACGCGGGGCTGGCCATTGGGCGCGCCCCAGGCTTCAAAGCAAGCCTGCAGCACATCGGGCGCGCGCTTCAAGGCGATGCGGTAATCGCCGCCGACTTCGACCAGCAACTGGCCCAGCACGCGCACCCGCAGCGCCTGCGCCTTGCGGTGCTCGGCAAAGCCCTCGGCGGCATCGGCGGCTGCGGTTTTTTTCTTCCGCAAGGCGGCGGCGTCCATGCGCTGCGACATGGCGTGCAAGAGCTGCCGCGCGGCCTGAAAGTCGCCGCGCCAGAGCAGGCCGGTGCCGGCGCTGGCCAGACGGTAGGCGCTGTCGGCACCGAGGTGGCTCACGGTCTGCACGCGGCTGGGCAGGCGCGCGCCGTTATCGGCTTGCCAAAGGGCAGAGCGCGCTTGCCCGTCTTCCTCCCAATGCAGCCAGGCGCTCATGCCGGCATCGCCTTCAGTTCGCCGAACCCAGCGCCAGGCCCGCGTGCTCGCGCAGCGGGTGGAAGTGGATCTTGGGGAAGCGCTCCTGCGCCAGGCGCACGTCGTACGGGCTGGTGCACAGGTAGGCCAGGGTGCCGGCGGCGTCCAGCGCCAGACGCTGCGGGTAGGCGTTGGTGAACTCGCGCAGCTCGGCCGGGGTGTCGGCCGTGATCCAGCGCGCGCCCGTGTACTGGCAGCCTTCGAGCCGCACATCGCAGTCGTATTCGGTTTTCAGGCGGTGCTGCACCACCTCGAACTGCAGCTGACCCACGGCGCCCAGCAGCATGGGGCCGCCGACTTCGGGCTTGAAGACCTGGATCGCGCCTTCTTCGCCGAGCTGCTCCAGGCCCTGCTGCAGCTGCTTGGTGCGCAGCGGGTTCTTGAGAATCACGGTCATGAAGAGTTCGGGCGCAAAGAAGGGCAGGCCGGTGAACTGCAGGTTCGCGCCGTCGGTGATCGTGTCGCCCAGCTGCACGCCGCCGTGCGTGGTGAAGCCGATGATGTCGCCCGCATAGGCTTCGTCCACCGCCTCGCGGCGCTGGCTCAGGAAAGTGACCACGCTGGTGGGTCGCAGTTCCTTGCCGGTGCGCTGCACCTTGAGCTTCATGCCCGGCGTGTACTTGCCCGAGGCCATGCGCACAAAAGCGATGCGGTCGCGGTGGTTGGCGTCCATGTTCGCCTGCACCTTGAACACCACGCCCGAGAAGGCGCTGTCCTCGGGCAGGATTTCTTTCTCAACCGGCTGCTTGTTGACCAAGAGCGAGCTCTTGCGCGGGCGCGGCGAGGGCGCGAGGTCGACCAGCGCGTCCAGCACCTCCATCACGCCGAAGTTGTTGACACCCGAGCCGAAGAACACCGGCGTTTGCTTGCCGGCCAGGAAGGCCTCATGGTCAAAGGCGGGCGAGGCGCCGGTGGCCAGCTCCATGCTGTCCATGGCGGTCTGCCATTCGTGGCCGAAGCGCTCGGCCAGCTTGGCCTGCTCGGAGAGGGGAATGGCTTCGAAGTCCTGCGGGCGGCGCTCGCTGCCCGATTCGAACACCGTCATGGCCTGGGTGCGCAGGTTGACGATGCCGCCAAAGCTCTTGCCCTGGCCCACGGGCCAGGTCATGGGCACGCAGGGCATGCCCAGTTCGCGCTCGACCTCGTCGAGGATGTCGAGCGGGTCGCGCACCTCGCGGTCCATCTTGTTGACGAAGGTGATGATGGGCGTGTCGCGCTGTCGGCAGACCTCGATCAGGCGGCGGGTCTGCGCTTCCACACCGTTGGCCGCGTCGATCACCATGAGCGCCGAATCCACGGCGGTGAGCACGCGGTAGGTGTCCTCGCTGAAGTCCTTGTGGCCGGGGGTGTCGAGCAGGTTGATCACATGGTCGCGGTACAGCATCTGCATGACCGAGCTGGCCACCGAGATGCCACGCTGCTTTTCGATCTCCATCCAGTCCGAGGTCGCGTGGCGCGAGGCCTTGCGCGCCTTGACCGAGCCGGCGATCTGGATCGCACCCGAGAACAGCAGCAGCTTTTCGGTCAGCGTCGTTTTACCGGCGTCGGGGTGGGAAATGATGGCAAAAGTCCGGCGGCGCCGGGTTTCGGGGGCGTAGCTCACAAGGGGTCCTGGAATGCGGAAGGCGCCGCAGGCGCCGGGCCACGCGGGGCGGTGGCCGAAAGGGGGGGATTTTACCGGCTGGGGCCGCTTCTTCTATAATCACGCCCATTCCGAGGAGCGTTGCAGCGCCCACCAGCCCCGGCTGGCAGCAGGCGTGAGGCTCGGAACCCATCCATTCGCAACGACGCTCATCCACTGGTCCAGTGCGGTGAGCCCCATTCCAGCTTGTCGCATCCGCCAGTGGCTCAAAGACCATTGAATCTGGAGCGCACACATGAATGCACCTCTCAAAACCGCCGTCAACGCCGACTGCGTGATCGCCGACATCGGCTTGGCCGACTGGGGCCGCAAAGAAATCAAGATCGCCGAGACCGAAATGCCCGGCCTCATGGCCATCCGCGAAGAGTTCGCGGCCAAGCAGCCGCTCAAGGGCGCGCGCATCACCGGTTCGCTGCACATGACGATCCAGACCGCCGTGCTGATCGAGACCCTGCAGGCCCTGGGCGCGCAAGTGCGCTGGGCGTCTTGCAACATTTTCTCGACGCAAGACCACGCTGCAGCCGCCATTGCCGCGCGCGGCACGCCGGTGTTCGCCATCAAGGGCGAGACGCTGGAGCAGTACTGGGACTACACCCACCGCATCTTTGAATTCGGCGCCAAGGGCAGCGAAGGCGAAGGCCCCAACATGATCCTCGACGATGGCGGCGACGCCACGCTGCTGATGCACCTGGGCCAGCGCGCCGAGAAGGACGCTTCGGTGCTGGCCAACCCGGGCAGCGAGGAAGAGCGCATCCTGTTTGCCGCGATCAAGGCCAAGCTGGCGCAGGACGCCAGCTGGTACAGCCGCAAGAGCGCGCAGATCATCGGCGTGACCGAAGAGACCACCACCGGCGTGCTGCGCTTGAACGAGATGGCCGCCAAGGGCACGCTCCAATTCCGCGCCATCAACGTCAACGACTCGGTGACCAAGAGCAAGTTCGACAACCTCTACGGCTGCCGCGAATCGCTGGTCGATTCGATCAAGCGCGCCACCGACGTGATGATCGCGGGCAAGGTCGCGGTCGTGGCCGGCTACGGCGATGTGGGCAAGGGCTCGGCCCAGGCCCTGCGCGCCCTGAGCGCCCAGGTCTGGGTGACCGAGATCGACCCGATCAACGCGCTGCAGGCCGCGATGGAAGGCTTCAAGGTCGTGACCATGGAATACGCGGCCGACAAGGCCGACATCTTCGTGTCCGCCACCGGCAACAAGAACGTGATCCGCTACGAGCACATGGCCGCGATGAAGGACGAAGCCATCGTCTGCAACATCGGTCACTTCGACAACGAGATCGACGTCGCCTCGCTCGAAAAGCTGCAATGGGACGAGATCAAGCCCCAGGTGGACCACGTGGTCTTCCCCGACGGCAAGAAGATCACGCTGCTCGCCAAGGGCCGCCTCGTGAACCTCGGCTGCGCCACGGGCCACCCGAGCTTTGTGATGTCCTCCTCCTTCGCGAACCAGACCATCGCCCAGATCGAGTTGTTCACCAAATCGGCGCAGTACGAAGCCGGCAAGGTCTATGTGCTGCCCAAGCACCTCGACGAGAAGGTGGCGCGCCTGCACCTCAAGAAAGTCGGCGCGATGCTGACCGAGCTGACCGACGAGCAGGCCGCCTACATCGGCGTGTCCAAGCAAGGGCCTTACAAGGCCAACACCTACCGCTACTGATGCGGGCCGATCAGCTGCTCGTCGAACGCGGCCTCGCGGCCTCGCGCTCGCAGGCGCAGCGGCTGATCGCTTCAGGCGTGCAGTGGCGCATGGGCGCAGCAGCCTGGCGGCGTGTCGCCAAGAACGGCGACGAGTTGCCGCCAGGGGCTGAAGTCCTTTTGCTCGACGATGCCGAGGCCCGCTACGTCTCGCGTGGCGGCCTCAAGCTTGAAGGGGCTTTGCAGGCCGCGGGCTGGGACGTGAGCGGCTGGCGCTGTCTCGATGTGGGGCAGAGCACGGGCGGCTTCACCGACTGCCTGCTGCAGCGCGGTGCGGCGCAGGTGGTGGGCCTCGATGTGGGCCATGGCCAGCTGCATGCGCGGCTGCGCAGCGACCCGCGTGTGGCGTGCATCGAAGGGCTCAACGCGCGTGAGCTGCAGCCGGGCGATGCACGCATCCCCGATGCGGCACAGGGCTTTGACCTGGTGGTGGGCGATGTGTCCTTCATCTCGCTCACGCTGGTGTTGCCGGGCGTGGTGCCCATGCTGAAACCGGGCGCTCAGCTGCTCATGCTGGTCAAGCCGCAGTTCGAGCTGCAGCCCGGGGACATTGGCAAGGGCGGCATCGTGCGCGATCCCGCTTTGTATGCGCAGGTCGAGGCCCGCATCCGCGAGGCCTGTGCGGCCCTCGGGCTGCAGGTGCAGGCCTGGCGTGACAGCCCGATCGAGGGCGGTGACGGCAACCGTGAATTTTTTGTGCAGGCCACGCGCGCCGCGTGAGCTGCTGTGTTGAGGAGAGGCGCGATGACGCTGCCCGTGAGTTTTGAATTTTTCCCGCCCAAGACCCCGGAGGGGGCCGAAAAGCTGCGCGCCGTGCGCCAGAAGCTCTACGCGCTCCAGCCCGAGTTTTGCTCGGTGACCTATGGCGCGGGCGGTTCCACCCAAGAAGGCACGTTTGCCACGGTGGGCGAGATCCTGGCCGAAGGCGTGGCCGCGGCCTCGCACTTCTCGTGCATCGGCGCGACCAAGGCCTCGGTGCGCGCGCAGCTGGCGACGCTCAAGGGCATGGGCGTCAAGCGCCTGGTGGCCTTGCGCGGCGACCTGCCGAGCGGCTATGGCGCGGGCGGCGAGTTCCACTACGCGAGCGACCTGGTGGCTTTCATCCGCGCCGAGACCGGTGACGACTTCCACATCGAAGTCGCGGCCTATCCCGAAGTGCACCCGCAGGCCAAATCCCCAGAGTCCGACCTGCAGGCCTTTGTGGCCAAGGTCCAGGCCGGCGCCAATTCGGCCATCACGCAATACTTCTACAACAGCGATGCGTATTTCCGCTTTGTCGACGAAGCGCACAAGCGCGGCGTGGATGTGCCGGTGGTGCCCGGCATCATGCCGATCACGAGTTCTTCGCAGCTGCTGCGCTTTTCGGACGCCTGCGGCGCCGAAATTCCGCGCTGGATCCGCCTGCGCCTGCAGGCCTATGGCGACGACATCGCCTCGATCAAGGCCTTTGGCCTCGAGGTGGTCACCGACCTGTGCGACCAGCTGGTCAGCGCGGGCGTACCGGCGCTGCATTTCTACACCATGAACCAGAGCCTGGCCACCAGCGATGTGCTGGCCCAGCTGCAGGGCCGGTGAAGCCCGCGTTGCGCCGCTCGGTCGTCGGCTTGCTGCTCGCCAGCCTGCTCGCGGGTGCGGCCCAGGCCGAAGACATGGCGGCGCCCCAGGCCGAGGAGCCAGCGACAGTGCCAGCGCCGCCCAGCCTGGACGCGCCAGCGGCAGACGCCGGCACTGCCCCCACGCGCAAAGTGTTCGCCAGGGGCCTGGCCAGCTGGTACAGCCCGCGCCTGCACGGCCGGAAAACCGCGAGCGGCGAGCGCTTCGATGTCGAGGCGCTCACGGCCGCGCACCGCAGCTTGCCGTTGGGCACCTGGGTCGAGGTGCACAACCCGGCCAACGGCCAGCGCGTGACGGTGCGGATCAACGACCGCGGCCCGCATGTGCGCGGCGTGCTGATCGACCTGAGCCCGCGCGCGGCGCAGATCCTGGATTTGCTGCACCTTGGGCGCGGTCGGGTGGAGCTTGCAAAGGCGCCCGATACTGCGGCGCCCCAATGAGCCGCTGGTCGCTTTTGAACCCGGCGCTGTTCCCATGAAAAACGCCCCGCATCGCGGGGCGTTTTGCTGGCGCAGCAGAAGCTCAGCGCTCGTCGAAGCTCACCACCACCTTGTTGCTGGTGGGCCGTGCCTGGCACGAGAGCACGAAGCCGGCGTCGACCTCGGGTTTTTCGAGCGTGAAGTTCTTGTCCATCACGGTCGTGCCCTGCGTGACCTTGCAGCGGCAGGTGCAGCAGACGCCACCCTTGCACGAGTAGGGCAGGTCCAGGCCCATGGCGAGCGCGATGTCGAGGATTTTCTCGTTCTTGTTCATCGGCATCTCGTAGGGCTTGCCGTCCAGCACCACGGTCAGTTGCACCTCGCCACCCTCGCGCGTGGCCGGATGGCCGAGCACGGCCTTGGCCCGCTGCTCGGGCGAGAGGGCTTCGAGCGTGGGTGAGGTGAAGCGCTCGGTGCGGATGCGCTCGGCCTTGACGCCGGCGTCCAGCAGGGTTTTTTCGGTCTCTTCGATCATGGCCTCCGGGCCGCAGATGAAGACCTCGTCCATGCTGCCCACGGGCAGGAAGGCGTCGATCACGGCGCGCACCTTGGCAGCGTCGATGCGGCCCTCGAGCAGCGGCACTTCCTGCGCCTGGCGCGAGAGGATGTGGATCAGCGTCAGGCGCGAGGGGTAGCGGTCCTTGAGGTCTTGCAGGGCCTCGTTGAACATCACGCTGTCCATGCGGCGGTTGCCGTAGACCAGGGTGAATTTGGATTCGGGCTGCTCTTCGAGCGTGGTGGCCAGGATCGACAGGATGGGCGTGATGCCCGAGCCGGCGGCAAAGCCCACGCGGTGGATGGCGCGCGCTTTTTGCACGGTGAAGCGGCCATCGGGCGGCATCACGCGCAGGGTGTCGCCGGCCTTGAGCTGGGTGGCGGCCCAGTTGGAGAAGACGCCACCTTCGACCGGGCGGATGCCCAACTCGAGCTCGCCTTGGGCCAGGCGGCTGCGCGGCGAGCTGATCGAGTAGCTGCGGCGCACATCGGCACCGTCGACCTCGGCGCGCACGGTCAGGAACTGGCCAGGCTGGAAGTCGAATTGCGCGCGCAGATCGCTGGGCACGGCCAGGGTGATGGCCACGGCACCCGCGGCTTCGGGCGTGATGCGGGAAACGGTGAGGTCATGAAAGCGCATGGTGGGTCGCTTCAGTAGGGTTTGAAATAGTCGAACGGTTCCATGCAATCGAGGCACCGGTACAGGGCCTTGCAGGCGGTGGAGCCGAAATGGGAGGTCTCGGTGGTGTTGGCCGAGCCGCATTGCGGGCAGTGCACGACCTCGGTTTGGGCCGAGCGCGCCGCGAACTGCACCACATTGGCCGCGCCAGGCGCTGCGCTGGCGCAGGCATGCGGCGGCGCGATGCCGTAGGCGCGCAGTTTCTCGCGTGCGGCCTCGCTCATCCAGTCGGTGGTCCAGGCCGGGGCCAGTTGCGTCAGCACGCGCGCGGGCAGACCGGCCGCGGCCAGCGTGGCCTTGACGTCGTCCTCGATCTGGCCCATGGCGGGGCAGCCGCTGTAGGTGGGGGTGATGACCACTTCCAGGCCCTCGGCGCCCTCGCGCACATCGCGCAGGATGCCGAGCTCGCGCAGCGTGACGACCGGGATTTCCGGGTCGCTCAGGCCTTCCAGCAATTGCCAGGCCTGCTCTGCGCGGCTCAAGGTGGTGGTCATGGGGCTCACCAGGTGGCGCCGGGGTGCTGGCGCGCCAGGCTTTGCATTTCGGCCAGCACGAAGCCCAGGTGCTCCGAGTGGAGGCCCTGCTTGCCGGTGGGCACAAAGCCGCCTGCGGCGGGGCGCTGGAGCGTGGCCTCGGCCAGGGCCGCATCCACGATCTGGTTCCAGTCGTTTTGCAGGGCCGCCATGTCGATGCCGGTGCCATTGGCCAGCGCCGCCGATTCGGGCGCGCTGGCGGTCCAGAACTCCTGCGTGTAGGGCAGCAGCTGGTCCAGCGCGGCCTGGGCCTTGGCGTGCGAGACCTCGGTGCCATCGCCCAGGCGCACCAGCCAGTCGCGCGAGTGGCGCAGGTGGTAGCGCACTTCCTTGAGCGACTTGGCGGCAATCGCCGCCAGGTGCGTGTCCTGGCTTGACTGCAGCTGGTCCCACACCAGCACCATCAGGCTGCTGTAGAGGAAGTTGCGCACGATGGTGGTGGCAAAGTCGCGGTCGCCCTGGGCCGTGGCCGACATCAGGGGCAGGTGCGGCAGCTCGCACAGCGTGTAGTTCTTGAAGTCGGGCACATCGCGGAAATACGCGAGCGTGTCTTCGGTCGCGCCCTGGCCGATCTGCTCGGCCGCGTGCTGGTAGAGCAGGCGCGCCTGGCCGATCAGGTCCAGGCTGTTGTTGGACAGCGCGATGTCTTCTTCGAGGATGGGGCCGTGGCCGCACCATTCGGCGTTGCGCTGGCCCAGCACCAGGGCGTTGTCCGCCAGGTGCAAGAGGTAATCGACAGGCGCCTTCATCACATGTGTCCCACTTCTTCAGGGATCTCGTAGAAGGTCGGGTGGCGGTAGACCTTGTCGCTGGCCGGCTCGAAAAACTCGCTCTTGTCGTTGGGCTCGCTGGCCGCGATCGCGCTCGATTGCACGACCCAGATGCTCACGCCTTCCTGGCGGCGCGTGTAGACATCGCGCGCCATCTGCAGCGCGTGCTGCGCGTCACTGGCGTGCAGGCTGCCGCAGTGTTTGTGTTCCAGGCCCTGTTTGCTGCGAACGAAAACTTCCCAGAGGGGCCATTCTTTCAATGCGGGCGTGCTCATGCGGCCTCCTTCAATTGGCGTTGCTGTTGCTTGCGGCTGTGGGCGAGGGCGGCTTCGCGCACCCAGGCGCCGTCGTTCCAGGCCTTGACGCGGGCGCCCAGGCGCTCCTTGTTGCAGGGGCCGTTGCCGTTGACGGTGGACCAGAACTCGTCCCAGTCGATCTGGCCGTAGTCGTGCGCCTGACGCGCCTCGTTCCACTTGAGGTCGGGGTCGGGCAGGGTCACGCCCAGCACCTTGGCCTGCGGCACGGTGGCGTCGACAAACTTCTGGCGCAGGTCGTCGTTGGAAATGCGCTTGATGCCCCAGCGCATGCCTTGCGCGCTGTTGGGGCTGTCGGCATCCGGCGGCCCGAACATGGCCAGGCACTTCCACCACCAGCGGTTGACGGCGTCCTGCACCATGTCTTTTTGCGCCTGCGTGCCCTGCATCATCACCAGCAGCGCTTCGTAGCCCTGGCGCTGATGGAAAGACTCTTCCTTGCACACGCGCACCATGGCGCGGGCATACGGCCCGTAGGAGCAGCGGCACAGCGGGATCTGGTTCATGATGGCCGCGCCATCGACCAGCCAGCCGATCACGCCCACATCGGCCCAGTTGAGCGTGGGGTAGTTGAAGATCGAGCTGTACTTGGC
>JACCDU010526174.1_pt1 | contig 33105 bp, 38 predicted proteins | sample 7446081 | NCBI WGS metagenome assembly JACCDU01 (sample SAMN15323447, study PRJNA562643) | freshwater metagenome | isolation source: river surface water | place: USA:Blue River Watershed | collected 2017-08-17
ACTCCGTTCCGTTCGGCACTGACTTCGTTTGACGTGATGCCAGGTGCAACAGGTTCGGGCGCCATCGAAAACATGATGGGTGAAATGCGTTTCGGTGGTTCGGGTCTGGCCTATGACTCATCGGTTCGCGCTACTGCAGTTGCTTACGCAATGCCGACTCTGTACGGTTTTGACGCATCGGTTGCTTACACCGGTTCGAACAACAACGGTACTACTAATACAACGAGTACTGGTACGTCGTGTAATACTACTAACCAGATCGAAACCTCGGCTTGTTCGGCCACCCCGCAAAGCGCTTGGGGCTTTAATCTGGGTTGGACTGGCTACGGCGTGAACCTGAAGGGTGCCTTCCAGCAAGCTAATTACAACCTGTCTGGTACGACGGCTGCAAACCTGGGTGACTTCACCAGCTACCTGGTTGGTGCTATTTACACGGGTGTTCAGAATCTGAAGCTGTCGGCTGTTTACGCACGTAACTCGCTGGGCACCAACGGTGTATCAAACTACACCACCAACGGCGCTGGCAAAATCAGCAACAACCAAGCTTACATCGGTGCTTCGTACCGCATGGGCAACTGGGAACCGGCCGCTTCGGCAGTGTTCGCCAGCGACTTCGATGGTTCGAGCGTTCAGCAGTACGGTTCGCGTCAGTGGACTGCTCGCGTTGGCTACTACATGAGCAAGCGTACTCAAGTTTACGGCGTGCTGGGTAATGTCAACAACTCGGCTAACCAGACTTACAAGCCGGGTTTGTCGGGTTCTGCAGCTAGCCTGACTGGCGGCCAGAACGTGTTCACCTATGGTATGGGTATGCGTACCACGTTCTAATCTGACTTAGGTCAAATTAGTACTTAGAACGGGCGCTTCGGCGCCCGTTTTTATTTGCCTGATAAAATAACACCATGAATACACAACAGGCATTGCAGCAGGCATTCCAGCTTTTAAACCAGGGGCAGTTGCCGGTGGCCGAGCAGTTGTTCGAGAGTATTTTGCAGCGCGAACCGCAAAATTTCGCGGCGCTCAATGGCCGTGGCTTTGTTGCCCTTCAGCAGAACCACTTGCCGCAGAGTGCGGCCGACTTTCAGCAATCTTTAGCTGTTAATCCGCAACAGGCCTTTGCCCAGAAGATGCTGGGTATTGTATTGGGTGCCATGGGGCAGTTTGATGCCGCCATGCAGGCATTTGCCGCAGCGCTGACGCTCGATGCTAAAGACCCGGAGGTCTATTTTAATCGAGCCAACTTCCGCTTTCAGGCGGGGCAGCCTCAGGAGGCATTGGCTGACCTGGATGCCGCCGTGAAGCTGCGGGGCTCGTATCTCGAAGCCCGTTCGAACCGGGCCAACTTGCTGATTCAGCTCGGTGACTTTGCCCGCGCTGAAAAAGATCTCGATTACCTCGTCGGCAAAGTGACGAATAACCCGGATATCTGGGTGGCACTGGGATTGGTTCGCCATAAGGTGGGCAAGCATCAGGGGGCCATGCAATGTAACGAGCGGGCACTTAAATTAGTGCCGAATCACCCTGATGCGCTGTTGAATAGTTCCAGCGCCATGCATGACCAGGGGGAGTATCCAACGGCGCTGGCCTGGGCGGAAAAGGCGATTTCTGTGACGCCGCAGCGCGCTGAGGTGCACTATGCCAGGGCGCAGGCCCTGATGGCCATGCACCGCTTTGATGAAGCGATTGCTGCCTATAGTAAAGCGATTGAATTGAACCCGAATTATGCCGAGGCCTGGATGGGCCGGGGGCTGACGCGTGCCCGTCTGCGCGATCTGGATGCTGCGGTTACTGATTACGAGCGAGCCGTGGCGCTACGCCCGAATTATGACGAGGCCATCTTCAACAAGGGGCATGTCTACCTCGAGCACCATGATTTTGCTCTAGGCTGGGCGGCCTATGAGCACCGCTTTGGTATGCCTTCATTGGGCATTGTGAATTTGCCGGAGATTCCGGTGTGGGAAGGTTTATCACTTTCCGGCAAGTTACTGGTACGTGGTGAGCAGGGGCTGGGCGATCAGATTCTGTTTGCGTCGGTGCTGCCGGAGTTATTAAAGATTGTTCCGAATGTGTGCTTGCAACTGGAGCCCCGTCTGGTGCCATTGTTCCAGCGTTCATTCCCGCATGTTGAAGTGCTCAGTAAAGATAAGAAGCCGCCAGCCGATGTGGTGGCGCAGATCTGTCTGGGTAGTTTGCCGCAATTTTTCCGACAGTCGGCGGCCGATTTTGCCGGGGCGCAGGTGCCGCTACTGAAGTCGGATGCCACTAAAACGGCGGCGTTCCGTGCGGCGCTGGCGCCTCATGGTGAACGCATTATCGGGCTGAACTGGCGCAGCTTCCGCAACAAGTATGCGAATGACAAATCCGTGAATCTCATGGATTTTGCGCCGTTCTTCCATTTGCCCGGCTGTACGGTGGTCAATCTGCAGTATGGAGATGTGAAAGATGAGGTGCGTGCTGCCGAAGCAGCGGGCCTGCATTTCAATAAAGCCGTCACCATTGATCTGACCAAGGATATTGACGGCGTGGCGAGTCTGGTTGATGCATGTGATGTGCTGGTCAGCGCCAGTAATACCACGGTGCATATTGCTGGCGCATTGGGCAAGCCGGTGATGCTGATGCTGCCGTATCGTACCGGCAAGCTCTGGTACTGGTCGGAAGCCAGGGGCGAGGGTTCGCTCTGGTATCCGACGATCAGAACGTTTCATCAGTCGGCGCAGGGTGATTGGACGGGTACAATTAACGCTATCGTGAATTGTCTGAAAACTTCGTAGAAAGCGTGGTTGGGTATGTCGCGGATTCAGGTGGTGATTGGTTTTGATCAACGGGAGGCAGTGGCGTATCACACCTTCTGCCAGAGCATTCTGGAACGTGCCTCGCAGCCGGTGTCGTTTACCCCGCTGGCGTTGAATACGCTGAACAGCTATGTGGAAAAGCACACGGACGGCAGCAATGCCTTTATCTACTCCCGCTTTCTGACACCCTGGTTGATGGATTATCAGGGCTGGGCCATTTTTGCTGATGGCGACATGATCTGCCGCGACGACATCGCCAAGCTCTGGGCGTTGCGTGACGAGAACAAAGCTGTGATGGTCGTGCAGCACGATTACAAGACCAAGGCGCACGAGAAGTACCTGGGGAACAGAAATCAGGATTATCCGCGCAAGAACTGGTCGAGCGTGATTTTATGGAACTGTGCGCATCCTGAAAACCGTCGTTTGGATCCGGCCTATGTGATGTCACACCCTGGCTCGCATCTGCATCGCTTCGCGTGGCTGGACGATGCGCTGATTGGCGAGATCCCCAACGCGTGGAATTGGCTGACCACCGAGTACCCGGATAACTACGAGGCCAAGTTGTTGCATTACACGCTGGGGACGCCCTGCTTTAAGGATTACACCAACTCGGAGATGGCCGAGCTCTGGCATGCCGAGCATGACAAGATCAACCAGGGTATGGGCGTATAGCCAGCCATAATGAGCTAGCAGTGATGGCCAAGAAAAAATCGGCGTTTGACCGTGTCCAGAAACGCGCTCCTGGCAGTGCAGTGATTGAAGGTCTGAACCATCAGGGATTGATGTTGCTGCAGCAGGGCCAGTTTCAGGCGGGGGCCGACCTGCTGAGTCAGTCACTGGCACACAACTCGCGCCAGCCCGAGGTGTACTACAACTTCGGTTATGCCTTGCAGCAGTTAGGTTTATTGGATTCCGCCATTCAGGCTTATGCTCAATGTATTGCGTTGATGCCTGATGATGTGGATGCCCGTATGAGTCGCGGTCATGTGTTGGCGACGCAGAAACGTTATGACGATGCGCTGACGGATTTTACCAAGGCCACCCGGCTGGCACCGCAGAATGCCGATGCCTGGAATAACCTGGGTAACGTGCTGCAGGATCTACAGCGCGATGCCGAAGCGATTGCCGCTTACGATCAGGCGCTGACGCTGCGGCCCAGCTTTGCCCAGGTCTGGTTTAACAAGGGTAAGGCGCTGGGCGCGCTGGAACGCTATGCAGACGCCGATGCGGCGTATACCAAAGCCCTGGCCTTGAACCCCGATTACGAAGACGCCAAGTGGCATCAGTCCTGGGTGAAGCTGGTGCAGGGGGATTTCAAACACGGCTGGTCGTTGTTTGAAGCTCGCTGGACCGTGCCGGCATTGGGCAACCAGCGGCGTTATCCACTGGTGCCGCAATGGCTGGGCCAGGCACCATTGGCCGGTAAGTCCATTCTGCTATACGCTGAGCAGGGCCTGGGTGATACGTTGCAGTTCTGTCGTTATGTGCCGGTATTGCAGGCCATGGGTGCCCACGTGAGTCTGGCGGTACAGGCGCCGCTGGTATCGTTGCTGGCAGGCCAATGGCCGGATGTGCCGGTGGCCGAGTCTTTTGCAGATGTGTCGGGTTTTGATCTGGCAACGCCGCTGATGAGTTTGCCATTGGCGTTGGGTACCACGCTGGAAACGATTCCTGCCGCGGTGCCTTATATCCAGGCGACCAATGCGGTACCAGCTACTGCTGGTGCTCGGCCGCGGGTGGGCCTGGTCTGGTCGGGTAGTGCCGGCCATAAGAATGATAAAAATCGCAGTATAGCTTTGTCTGTGCTGACCCCGTTATTTGAACTGCCCGTTGATTGGGTGTGTTTGCAGCCGGATGTGCGTGAGAGTGATCGTGTCTGGTTGGGTGCGCAGCCGGATGTCGTTTTGTCGCAACCGGCGCTAAGCGATTTTGCAGAAACAGCCCGCGTGATTGTCGGGCTGGACTGGGTGGTGACCGTGGATACGGCGGTAGCGCATTTGGCCGGGGCTTTAGGTAAAGAAACCTGGTTGTTGCTGCCCACGGGTGCCGATTATCGCTGGTTGTTGGCGCGTAGCGATACGCCGTGGTATCCGGGCATGCAGTTGTTCCGTCAGAAAAACCGGGGTGACTGGCCAGGGGTAGTGGATCAACTCTGCCGTGCAATCCACGATAGAATGTCCTAATCATTTAGGGGCTGAGAGAAACGCTGAGAGAAACGGTATGGCGATGAATGTGGCAATAAAGCAACGTTTGGCGATGTTGACCTTGGCTGCTGCCTGTGGTCTCCTCGGTGGGTGTGCCTCGGGTGGTTTTGGCAGTGCCGAAAGCCTCGATAATATCCAGCAGCAGTTGTTAGGCGATATGCCTTTGCCGCAGGGGTCCAAGATCAGCAATGATCAATCCATGATTCTGGGTGGCGGTCCGCAGTGGACAGGGCGCATTGTGATCAGCACGCCGCAGGGGCCGACCGATACCTTTACCTTCTTCCGCGACCAGTTCCCTCGAGCTGGCTGGACAGGTATTTCGTCCATCAAATCCAAAACCAGTATTCTGGTGTTTGCCAAAGGTGATCGTACGGTCACCGTCGAGATTAATGAAAGCGGTACCTTCCAGAGCGGCGGTTCGATTGTGGCTCTGACGGCCGCCCCGAAGGGCGGCACAGCACCGGTGAATCTGAATCCCCAACCCGCTGGCGGCATGGGGAATGCGACGCCAGGCACCCCGCTCCGTTGATTGATCCCAGGGTACCAAGGGCTGCGGCCGGACTGACACTGATCGAGGTCTTGATCGGCCTGGTCTTACTGGCATTGCTCGGTACCCTGGCTGTGCCCTCGTTGGCAGATTATCAGGAACGGCAGCGTCTGAAGACGGCTGCTGAAAGTCTGGCGACAAGCTTGAACTTTGCGCGGGCCGAAGCTCTAGCGCAGCAGCGTTTCATGTATGTGCAGCTGGCCGGTCAGGGCAGTACCCGCTGGTGTTACGCCGTATCGGCTGAGGCGAAATGCGATTGTTTGAGTCGCAGTTGTGATGCCGTGCAACGCCTGGATGCCGAGCGGTTGCCGGGCATCGAGTTGGGCGGTAGCAGCCGGCCGGTGTTCCGCTTTAACTGGAAGAATGGTGCCGCTACCGGTGCCAATGGAACAGCCACCTTTGTGGGGCAGCGCACCGGGCAACGGCTCTGCGTGGTGCTCAGCAATCTCGGACGGGTTAGAATGCTTACTTCCAAACAGAACCCGGTGGCCGGGTACCCGCAAGAGGCGACTTGTCACTGACTTATGAGCCATCATCATTCACACCGGCACCTTGCCGCTGAACACGCTCAATCGACGATATCGTCGATGGCGCATGCACAGGATTTTGATCTGATCATTGTCGGCGGCGGGCTGACGGGTTCGGCGTTGGCTGTTGCGCTGGCAGATACCGCATTGCGTATTGCGCTGGTCGATGCGCGTGCGCCAGCACGGCCTCAAGCCTGGCCGGCTCAGTGGGATAACCGGGTATATGCCATCAGCCCGGGTAGTGCGGATCTGCTCTCGGAGATTGGTTGCTGGCCGCATCTGACGCCCGACCGCCTGCAGCGCGTGGAGCGCATGGTGGTACGGGGCGATGCGGGCGGAGAAATCAGCTTCTCGGCTTTCGAGACCGGGACCGAGGAGCTGGCCTGGATTGTGGAATCCTCTGAAATGGCCGTGGAGCTGTGGACGACGGTGAGTCGTCAGCGCAACGTGACCTGCATCTGTCCGGCAACACCGGCCGCCTTGCAGGTGAACGATACGGGAGCGCTACTGACGCTGGAAGACGGTACCGTCTTGCGTGGCAAGTTGGTCGTTGGCGCGGATGGCCGTGAATCCTGGGTGCGCCAGCAGATCGGGCTGAGCAGTACGCATGATCCGTACAACGAGCTGGGCGTGGTGGCGAACTTCCGCACCGAGCTGCCGCATTTCGGGACGGCCTACCAGTGGTTTCGTGAGGATGGTGTCCTGGCGTATCTGCCTCTGGCGGGTGGTGATGGTGTAGACCACGGACACATGATGTCGATGGTTTGGTCGGCACCGGAAGACTTTGCCAGAGCCTTGCTGGCCGATTCGGCAGAGGTGCTGGCCGAGCGCGTGGCGAATGCCGGTGCGAACCAGCTGGGCCGCCTGCAGTTGATGGCACCGGCAGCCGGCTTCCCGCTTAAACTGGTACGTGTGCCGCAGGTTGTGGCGCCACGCGTCGCCCTGATTGGTGATGCTGCCCACGGGATTCATCCGTTGACCGGTCATGGCGTGAATCTGGGCTTTCAGGATGTGCGGGTGCTGGCCGATTTGATCCGCAATGCGCGGGCCGTGGATGATCTGGGTGACCTGAGGTTGCTGTCGCGCTATCAGCGCGCTCGGCGGGAAGAAGTTGTGATGCTGCAGTCGGCCACGGATGCGATGCGTAAGCTGTTTGCCAGCCAGGCACCAGGAGTGGGTGCTTTACGCAATTGGGGGCTGTCGCTGACCGATAAGCTGACTCCGCTGAAGTCAATATTGATTCGTTACGCGCTCGAGCGTTGATAGGTAACAGAGGAAATAGGAAATGATGAAGAAAACGATGGTGGGGTTACTGGTAGCTGCCCTCATGGGGCTGGGCAGTGCGTCTGTTATAGCCCAGGAGATTGCCTCGCCAAGTCTGGCAAAAGCCGTGGAATCACAACTGGGTGTGAAACCGCAGCGCATTATCAAGACACCCTATCTGGGTGGTTTGTATGAAATCTATGCCGGCGGCCAATTGTTCTACAGCGATGAAAAGGGCTCGGTATTCGTCTTTGGTTCGTTGATCGATGGCAAGACGCATCGCAATATTACGGCTGAGCAGCAGTTGGCCCTGTTGCCGCTACAGGATGCGATTAAACGCGTGAACGGGAATGGCGGTAACGGTAAACGGACGCTGATTACCTTTGAAGACCCGAACTGCGGTTACTGCAAGAAGCTGACCAAAGAGCTGGCGGGTATCAAGGATGCGACGGTCTATACCTTCCTGGTGCCGCTGCTGTCGGAAGATTCGCTGGTCAAATCGAAGAAGATCTGGTGTTCGTCAGACCGTCTGAAGGCCTTTGATGACTGGATGATCAATGGCAAGGCGCCGAGTGGTTCAGACAACTGTGCCAATCCGCTGGAGCGGAACAGCAAGCTGGCCCAGGGGCTGGGTGTGAGTGGTACCCCGGCGATTTTCTTCCCCAACGGGGAGCGCGTGCCGGGCTATATGCCGCTGGATAAGATCGAGAAAATGCTGAAAGCGAACTAATGGCTTGTTGATGCGGCGGCTTTTCACCAAAAGCACCAAGGGCGCCGAGGCGCCCTTTGCTGTTTCTCTCAATGGCGTTGCTGATTACAGATCGCGGGTATCCGGTGTGGCTGTAATACGGTGGATGGTTAGGTCGGCACCGTTGTATTCCTCTTCCTGATCCAGACGGATACCGACAAAGGCTTTGAGCGCACCGTAGACGACGGTGCCGCCGACCAGGGCGATGACGATGGCCAGTGCCGTCATGATGGTCTGTGCCGCCAGTGAAATGCCGCCCAGGCCACCCAGTGTCTCGGCACCAAAGATCCCGGCAGCGATACCGCCCCAGGCACCGCACAGGCCGTGCAGGGGCCAGACACCGAGTACATCATCGATCTTCAGGCGGTTTTGCGTCAGCGTAAACATCCAGACGAACATGCCGCCAGCGATTAGGCCGGTGGCCAGGGCACCCAGCGGGTGCATGAGGTCGGAGCCGGCGCATACGGCCACCAGACCGGCCAACGGGCCATTATAGGCAAAGCCCGGGTCGTTGCGGCCGACGATGAGGGCGGCGATGGTGCCACCGGCCATGGCCATCAGTGAGTTGGCGGCGACCAGGCCACTGATCTTATCCAGCGTTTGGGCACTCATGACGTTAAAGCCGAACCAGCCCACGGCCAGAATCCAGGCGCCAAGTGCCAGGAAGGGAATCGATGACGGCGGGTGGGCGGCCATGATGCCGTTTTTGCCGTAGCGACCATGGCGGGCACCGAGCAGCAGCACAGCCGGTAGGGCGATCCAGCCGCCCATAGCGTGCACCACGACGGAGCCGGCGAAGTCATGGAACTCAAAGCCGAAGGTACCCTTCAGCCATTCCTGAATGCCATAGTGCTGGTTCCAGGCGATGCCTTCGAAAAACGGGTAGACGAAGCCCACCAGAACGAAGGTGGCCGCCAGTTGCGGGTTGAACTTGGCCCGTTCGGCAATGCCGCCCGAGATGATGGCGGGGATGGCCGCAGCAAAGGTCAGCAGGAAGAAAAAGCGGGTGATGTCGTAACCGCTTTTCTCGGCAATCTGACTGGCGCCGACAAAGAAGTCAGTGCCGTAGGCCACCGTAAAGCCAATGGCAAAGTAGGCCACGGTCGAAACGGCAAAGTCGGCCAAGATTTTGACCAGGGCGTTGACCTGGTTTTTTTTACGGACGGTGCCGACTTCCAGAAAGGCAAAGCCGGCGTGCATGGCGAGCACCATAATGGCGCCCAGCAGAATAAACAGGGTGTCGGAGGCAGTTTTGAGGAGTTCCATGGGCGTCGCGCACCGGATTCGTGCGTTATGAGTAGAGAATGCCCGAATGTATGCAAATAATGTGCCAGTTTGGTGCCCCGTTTTTCGGGGTTAGCAGGCGTGTTTTGCACCAACAGAGTGCAAAGAGATGAATTGTCGCCTTAAATCGGGGCGCGCCTGCCCAAAGTTGGTTCTTTGGGTTACAGAACGGTGTCGATGCGCTTCACAATCAGCCAGACACCATTGCCCATGACCTGGTGCGTTTGTAGCTGGATGATGTCGAAGTGTTGGCACAATTTCGGCAGCCACCAGGAGGTCGGTTTCTGGATCAGGTGCGCGTTGCGACCATCGGCCAGCACTTTCCCGGCCGGCCCCATATGAATAGAGAAAAAGCCGATCTTGATGGTGATACGGGCCAGCTCGGCGATCACGTTGTCGATCAGTTCCGGTTCGATGTGTTCGAGTACGTCGATACAGCAGACCAGATCGGCCGGTTGCGGATTGCCGTATTCCGGGAAGGCCGGGTCGTAGGGCTTGTAGATGGGCGTGGCGATGCCCGCCTGTTTGAGGCCGACCAACAGATTCTTTTTGCCGGCACCGTAATCCGAGACACTTTGCGCACCGGATTGACGCATCAGATCCGCCACCAGTGGTGCAAACTGCAACGAGGCGACGCCGTAATTGGGGTTCTGGTGCAGCGCCTGTTGCAGCTTGCGGTATTCTTCAGTGATGGTCTGGTTGTGCTCGGTCATGCGCGTATCTCTGGCAAACGGGGTTAATTGCGTACTTTATCAGCTGGTACGGCAGCCGGGGGAAGCAGCGTCCACATCTGGCCGGTTTGCTTCATGCGGCCGGCCTCCTTGCCGGCTTCGGCGCCGAAGCCCCAGAAGAAGTCGGCACGAACGGCGCCCTTGATGGCGCCGCCAGTGTCCTGCGCCAGCACCAGGCGCTGCATGGGTTTGCTGGTGTTCGGATAGGAGGTGTCCAGCCAGACGGGGGCGCCCAGCGGTGTGGCGCGCGGGTCAATGGCGATGCTACGACCCGGTGTCAGCGGGACGCCCAGTGCCCCAGGGGGGCCGGCGTCCGGGTTGTTGGGGTCCGTTGGCAAGACGCGGAAAAAGACGTAGCTGGGGTTCGCATTGAGCAGGGCCTGTACCTTGGCGGGATTATTGCGCGCCCAGTTCTGGATGCCTTGCATGGAGGCGGTGTCTTTGGTGAGTGCACCCTGCTTGATCAGCACGCTGCCGATGCTCTGATAGGGTTGTCCGTTCTGGTCGGCGTAACCCACGCGGACCCGACTACCATCCGGCATCTGTACGCGGCCGGACCCCTGAATCTGCAGGAAGAACAGTTCAATGGGGTCGTCGACCCAGGCCAGGGTTCGAGCGTTCATGCGGCCGGGATTGGCTTCGATCTGCTCACGGGTCCAGTAGGGAATAACCTTGTTGTCATCCGTCAGACGACCCCGCACACGCTTGCCTTTGAGCTCCGGAAAGAGGTCGCCGAGCTCGATGGTGAGCAGGTTGGCGGGTACACCGTAAATGGGGTAACGCGCTTTGCCGGTGGGTTGTTTGGCGCCCTGAAGGAGCGGTTCATAGTAGCCCGTGAACAGACCGTTACCAGTGCCATCATTCTGCACCAGCTGGTAGGGTTGGTAGTATTTTTGGTAGTAGGCGCGAACGGCTGCCGGGTCTTTGCGCTGGTTCTCGGTCAGTGCCCGGGCGGCGTTGCAGGCATCTTGCCAGCCTGTCTTTTTGCCCAATGCGTTGCAGCTTTGCAGTTGCGCTGGGATAGCTTCGGTCAGAGTTTTATCATCGGTCCAGCCCGGTAGATCCGACCAGCTAGCGAGTTTGAGCGGTTTCACAATTTGGATGGCGGCGGCCGGTTTTTCCGGGGCGGCACAGGGTGGGCATTCGGTCGTGGCGCAGCCGGCCATGAGCACGGCTGAGGCGCCGGCTGTGAGCGCCTTGAGTAGGCTCAAGCCCTGAAATGCAGTAAGGTGTGCGGTGTTCGAAGTTGGTCGGATCATGGCCAGAGCAAATGAGGTCAAACGTGAATAAAACAGTTCCAAGTATACCGGCTGTGGCCACCGCCGGGATTGATGCGCTGGCGGCGTTGCTGTTGCGCGCCGAGGCTGTGCTGGCCCGGTTGGAATCGGTATTGCCGGTCGCCAGTGATGCGGTGACGGACTGGTCGGCATCGGCCTGGCGCTGGGTGGTGAACAAGCGGACGGGTGTGGGATCCCTCGTGGCGGTGCCGCGCGTTTCGGAGATCAGTTTGTCGGATCTGCGCGATGTCGATGAGCAGAAGCAGCGCCTGGTTGCCAATACCGAACAGTTTCTGGTTGGGCGCCCGGCCAACAATGTGCTGATGACCGGTGCGCGCGGTTGTGGCAAATCGTCTCTGGTGCGTGCTTTGCTTACCGCCTATCGTCACTATGGTGACGGGGGCTTACGCATCATCGAAATCGACAAACATGATCTGCGTGATATTCCGGACATTGTGTCCCTGATTAGCGGCCGCTCCGAGCGCTTCATTCTATTCTGTGATGATCTATCCTTCGAAGCCGGTGAGGCCGGCTATACGGCGCTGAAGTCGGTGCTGGATGGTTCGGTGGCTGCCGTGCCGGACAATGTGCTGATTTATGCCACGTCCAACCGGCGACATCTGATGCCGGAGTACTTTTCGGAGAATGCCGCGACGCGGCATGTCGATGAGGAAGTGCACCCGGCCGAAGCTGTTGAAGAAAAGATTTCGTTGTCCGAGCGCTTTGGTCTGTGGTTGTCCTTTTATCCATTCAGCCAGGACGCCTATCTGAATATTGTGAACGGCTGGCTGAAACATTATGGTGAAAGCGACGCGGCAATTGCCGATGCGCGGCAACATGCGCTTAACTGGGCGGTGGGGCGTGGTTCGCGTAGTGGGCGCGTGGCCGAGCAGTTTGCCCGCGATTGGGTAGGGCAGCATCAGTCATGAGCGGACAGCATCTAGTGGTGTCTGGTGCGCAGATTGACGCCAAGCTGACGCGGGTGTCGGCAGCGGTCATTCTGCGCGAGCACAACTGCAAGTGGCAATACCTGCTGGCGCAACGGCCACCGGGCAAAGCCTACGCCGGTTACTGGGAGTTCCCCGGCGGCAAGGTGGAAGCCGGTGAAAGTTTTGATCAGGCGTTGGTCCGTGAACTACAGGAAGAACTGGGGATCACGGTCACGGCGATGACACCCTGGGTGACCCGCCATTTTGTGTATCCACATGCCCGGGTGGAAATCCGCTTCTTTCGTGTGAGCGATTGGGAAGGCCGGTTGCAGCCTCTGGAGCATACCGATACCGCCTGGATTGAAGCAGACCGCATGCGCGGTGTGCTTGAACTGGAGGGCATGCAGCCGCCATTCCCCGTGCAGCCGGTCTTGCCCGCCAATACCCCCATTCTGCGGGCGCTGGCTTTGCCGACGACGTATGCGATTACGAACGCCAGCGAGCATGGTGAGGATGGCGAGCTGCTTCGCCTCAAAGCGCAGCAGCCGTCGTTGGTGCAGGTACGCGAACATGCGTTGCCTGAAGCGATGCGTGGCGCTTTTTGTCGTGCGGCGGTGTCTGTGGTGCATGGTTACGGGGGGCAGATACTCGTCAATGGCACCGTGGCTGAGGCGCAGGCCTGCGGTGCCGATGGCGTACATCTGACGGCGGCACGGCTGATGGCTTGTGATACCCGGCCGGAGGGCTTGATCGTGATGGCATCGTGTCACAACGCCGCCGAATTGCAGAAAGCCTCAGCGCTGGGACTGGATGCCGTGGTGCTGGGGCCGGTTGCCGCGACGGCGTCTCATCCAGGCCAAATACCGATGGGATGGACATCGTTTACCACGCTGATCGAGGGGGCTCCGATGCCGGTCTATGCTCTGGGCGGGATGGCGCTTTCTGATCTGGCAAAGGCGCAGTCGGCCGGTGCGCAGGGTGTAGCCATGATGCGGGGCTGGTAAGCCCGCTTTTTTATTGCTCGGTAGGCGGCTCGTCGGAGAGCCCCTGGTCGTTTTCCTGAACCGGAATACGGTAAGACTCCGACGCCCAGGCACCGAGATCAATCATCTTGCAGCGCTCCGAGCAGAAGGGGCGCCACTTATTTTCTGGCGCAAATACGGCCGGTTCACCGCAATGCGGGCAGGGGACTTTCTGACTCACGGATTTAGATGGCGCAGAAGGTGAGGTCGAAGCGCACATCGCGTTCCACCTGGCGCGGACGCTGGTGAAAATCGGTTTCCATGAACCGCAGGTTCAGGGCATATTTGTTGGCGCTGGTTTCCGGTGTGATCATGGCATCGTGAATGCGGATGCGCAACATCTGGGCGTTAACGCCGGCCAGGGTGCGCTGGTAGCTGCCGCGCGATGCCGTATAGGCTTCCGGTGTGCCGCTGTCTCGCAGGAGGTGCAGCACAATGGCCAGGCCGTCACGCAACGGCAGGAAGGGCTCCAGCCAGGTTTGCAGGTCACGCTGACGTTGTGCTGTCGGCTGGTTGAGCCACAGATGGTAGGACGGAATGTCGAATTCGCTCAGGCCGCCCGGAATCAGCGAACGGTTCTTGACCGAGATCAGCCACTCGTTGTCGCGCAGATGCTGACCCAGTTTGCCGCTAAGGGCATGCAGCAGATTGAGTGCTTCGCTGATTTCATCGAGTGCGGTATCCAGCGCCTCGGACGAAATGTTCGGGTTGTCACGGAATGCCGTGAGTACCTGACGCTGACGTTCCAGTTCCTGCAGCAACTCGGACTTGAGATCCGGCCGGGCCACTTCGAGGATTTCGAAAAGGACGGTCAGCGCGGCGTGATGATCATGAATGTCGGGCGCACCAAGGTAGTGCGCCATACGTGCGAACAGGTCTTCAAGGCGCAATAGGGCCCGGATGCGTTCGGTCAGAGGATATTCGTAGATCAACACGATAGGTTTGGTTTCGACCTTGGTTGGCGCCAAATCGACGGATTCTTCAAATAATAGCCCTATTTGCTGCATTTGTTACATGCAACCCGGGTTTTTATCGTGTTTTTCGTGCTGTGCTGTGAGTCTCAGATACTGCGCATGGATGACATCCAGCTGCGCATCGCGGTCAGCGGGTGTGCCGCTGTTGTCGATAGTCTCGGTAGCCAGCGCTAGGCGCTGGTCACGCGGCGCCTGCGCCTGCAGCATCAGATCGGCCATATCTTCGGTGAGACCCATGGCGCTGGCGCGCGTCAGTAGACGGGCTTTCTGGATGTCCGGGGGGCAATCGACCACCAGGACACGGTCAGCCTGTTCTCGCAGAAAGCCTGTTTCAGCAAATAACGGAATGTCGGCGACCACATAGGGCGAGGTCGCTGCGGCGATGGCGCGCAGGGCTTCTCGCCGGATCATCGGGTGCAGAATCTGTTCGAGGCGTGTTTTGCGTTCAATCTGGTGAAAGACGATGTCGCGCAACGCAGCGCGGTTGAGTGTGCCGTCGGTGTTGAAGATGCTGTCGCCAAATTCGGTGCGTAATGCCGCCAGGGCAGTGCCATCGGGGGCGGTGAGTTGGTGGGCAATACGATCCGTGTCGATGACCTCGATGCCTAGTTGGCGCAGCCGCTCAGCGACCGACGATTTTCCCGTGGCGATGCCGCCGGTCAGTACAACCAGCGGGCGGTCAATCTGCAGGTCGCTGCTTGTTACTCCCCCGGTTGTGACATTGCTCATACGAGAACGAGATTGTCTCGGTGGATCAACTCGGCGGCGTCAAGATAGCCCAGGCGGGCTTCGATATCACCGCTCGGGCAGCCGGCGATACGGCGGGCTTCGCTGCTGGCGTAGTTAATCAGGCCGCGGGCGATTTCCTGGCCGGTTTCGTTCAGGCAGGCGACCACGGCGCCGCGCTCGAATTCGCCATCGACCTGGGTGACGCCGACCGGCAACAGGCTGCTGCCAGCCAGGAGTGCTTTGCTGGCACCGGCATCTAGCTGGATACGTCCGGCCAGTTGCAGGTGATCGGCCAGCCATTGCTTGCGGGCGGCTAAGGGTTGCTGGCTGGCCACGAGCAGCGTGCCGAGAGGTTCGCCTTTGAGTAAACGAGGGAGGGCTTCGGGTGTTCGTCCGCTGGCAATCACGGTATGCGCACCACTGCGCGCCGCACGTTTGGCAGCCCAGATCTTGGTGATCATGCCACCGGTGCCGACATGGCTGCCGCTACCGCCGGCCATTCGTTCGTATTGCTCGTCGCCGGCAACGCCTTCGCTGACCAGGGTCGCTGTCGTATCTTTGCGCGGGTCCGCGGTGTAGAGGCCTTCCTGGTCCGTTAGGATGATGAGCGCATCCGCTTCGATCAGGTTGGCAACCAGCGCGCCCAGCGTGTCGTTGTCGCCAAAGCGGATTTCATCCGTGGCAACCGTGTCGTTTTCATTGATGATGGGTAGGACGCCCAGATCCAGCAGGGTGCTGATCGTGGCGCGGGCGTTCAGGTAGCGTGTGCGGTCAGCCAGATCTTCATGCGTGAGCAGAATCTGGGCGGTACGGATACCGTGCGCGCCGAAGGCCTGCTGATAGGTTTGCGCCAGGCCCATCTGGCCAACGGCGGCCGCTGCCTGTAGTTCGGGAATGCTGCCGGGGCGTTTGGTCCAGCCCAGTTGCTGCATGCCACAGGCGATGGCCCCGGATGACACCAGGAGTAAACGGCAGTCCTGCGCGGCCAGCGTGGCCATCTGCTGTGCCCAGCTGTTGATGGCGGCCAGATCGAGCCCTGTACCGTTATTCGTGATGAGTGCGCTGCCGATCTTGACGACGAGCGTACGGGCTTCGGTCAGAGGTTGGCGAGCGGTTTGCGTCACGATGCATCTTCCTCGTCCGCATCTTCATCGATATAGACGGTTTCGCCATCGGGCATCACGTCCCGAATGTCGTGTTCGGTATGAACGGGCAGCGCTGGCGGCATCGCATCGAGTGCGTCCTGAATCGCAAAAATCAGCGGTTTCGTACCGTCACCCGTAATCGCGGCAATCGAGAAGTGACGCTCGGCTTTGCCTTTGGCCTTCTTGAATTTTTTCAGGAAGTCGTCGATACGCTTCTGGCGCTCTTCTTCGGGAATCAGATCCAGCTTGTTCAGAATCAGCCAGCGTGGCTTGTCGGCCAGCGTCGGGTCGTACTTTTCCAGCTCACCGGCAATAGCGATGGCGTCGCGCACCGGATCGGCTTCCGGGTCAAACGGCGCCAGATCGACTAGGTGCATGATCAGGCGGGTGCGCGCCAGGTGACGTAGAAAACGATGGCCAAGGCCAGCGCCTTCGGCGGCACCTTCGATGACGCCGGGAATGTCGGCGATGACGAAGCTGCGGTTTTCATCGGTACGCACGACACCCAGATTCGGGTGCAGGGTCGTGAAGGGGTAGTCGGCTACTTTCGGTTTGGCCGCTGACACCGAGCGGATAAAGGTGCTTTTGCCAGCATTGGGCAGGCCGAGCAGGCCGACATCGGCCAGGACTTTGAGCTCCAGCTTGATCATGCGCTCTTCACCGGGCGTGCCGCGGGTGAACTGACGGGGTGCACGGTTAACGCTGGACTTGAAGTGGATATTACCGAGGCCGCCTTTGCCGCCCTGGGCGACGAGGACTTTTTTGCCGTCTTCGTTCAGGTCGTGCAGGACAACGCCAGTTTCGTAGTCGGAGATGACGGTACCGACCGGCATGCGCAGGGTGATGTCGTCAGCGCCGGCACCATAACACTCGGCACTCATGCCATTTTGACCGTTGCGCGCTAGAAATTTTCGGGTGTAGCGATATTCCACCAGTGTGTTGATGTTGCGGTCAGCGACGGCCCAGACGCTGCCGCCTTTGCCGCCGTCGCCGCCGCTGGGGCCGCCACGGGGGACATATTTTTCACGGCGGAATGCGGCACAGCCATCGCCGCCTTTGCCGGCAATGACCTCGATACGCGCTTCATCAATAAATTTCATGGCTGCTCTGCTAAAGAAAAAGCCCTACCGGTGAGGATAGGGCTTTAATGTGTCGGCGGGCAAGTGCCCGACCAGACACGAATTACTGTGCCGGCTGAATGACAACCGTGCGACGCTTCTGTTCGCCCTTGACGGTGAACTTCACGGTGCCGTCGATCAGCGCGAACAGGGTGTGATCCTTGCCCATGCCGACGTTGTCGCCCGGGTGGAACTCGGTACCACGCTGGCGAACAATGATGTTGCCGGCTTTGACCAGTTGACCGCCGTAGCGCTTGACGCCAAGTCGTTTGGCTTCTGAGTCGCGGCCGTTACGTGAACTACCGCCTGCTTTTTTATGTGCCATGGTGTGAGGCTCCTTAGCTAAACCGGATTAGCCTGCGATCGCGTTGATCTGCAGTTCGGTGTAATTCTGACGATGGCCCTGACGCTTCTGGTAGTGCTTACGGCGACGCATCTTGAAGATACGGACCTTGTCGTGACGACCCTGGCTCAGAACCGTGGCCGAAACGCTCGCACCTGCCACCAGCGGCGCACCGATTTTTACGGATTCGCCTTCGCCGACCATGAGAACCTGGTCGATGGTGATCTGGGTGCCAACTTCTGCCGGTATCTGTTCTACTTTGATTTTTTCACCTGCGACAACGCGATACTGCTTGCCGCCGGTTTTTATGACCGCGTACATGTTGGACTCCAAAGGGATATTGCAAAGAACTCGCAAGTCTACGCAAAAAATCCTTTGTTGTCAAAGTGTTTGCCCTTTTTGCCCTTCAGGGATGATCCCAGGTGGGCTTTTGCCTTGACGCGGGGCGCTGGCGCCCGTAAATTCGCCTCTTTTACGCCTACAGACGGTCTCTTCGCGTGACAGCCAGCACCAGCCAACTCTCCAAACCGTTATTTGCTACATTGATCGCCGATGAAATGCGGCAGGTTGATGACGTCATCCGCGCCTCCCTGCATTCGGAGGTGGTGCTGGTGCGGCAGGTCTCGGAATACATTATTCACAGCGGCGGCAAACGTCTGCGCCCGGCCTTGCTGTTGCTGACGGCGGGTGCCTGCGGCGTACCCGGCCCGCAGGCGCGTACCCTGGCTGCAGTGGTGGAATTCATTCATACCGCCACGCTGCTGCATGATGATGTGGTGGATGAGTCCAGCTTACGCCGTGGTCGGGAAACGGCCAACGAACTGTTCGGCAATGCGGCCAGTGTACTGGTGGGTGACTTCCTGTACTCCCGTGCCTTCCAGATGATGGTGTCGGTGGGGCGGATGCGCGTGATGGAAGTGCTGTCGGAGGCGACCAATATCATCGCCGAAGGCGAAGTGCTGCAGCTCATGAATTGCCATGATGCGGACGTGAACGAAGAACGCTATTTGCAGGTCATTCGCTACAAGACGGCCAAGTTGTTCGAAGCCGCTTCGCGCCTCGGTGGCGTGTTGGCCGATGCCGATACGTCACTGGAAGACGGCCTGGCTCGTTATGGCATGCATCTGGGGACGGCCTTCCAGATTATTGACGATGTACTTGATTACTCGGGCAATGAAGCGGATACCGGCAAGCATTTGGGCGACGATCTGGCGGAAGGCAAGCCGACATTGCCGCTCATCTACGCTCGTGATCGAGGGACTCCGGAAATTGCAGCTGCGATTCGCAAAGCCATCGAGTCGGGTGGGCTAGAAGAGTTCGATGCGGTGCTTGAGGCCGTGCATGCCAGTGGCGCCCTCGATATGGCACGTGATGCGGCACAACGGGAAGCCGCGCTGGCGCGGGAGGCGCTCCATGGCCTGCCGGATTCCATCTTCAAGCAGGCGCTGGAAGAACTGGCCGACTTTGCCGTCGCCCGTTCACACTAATCACGAGGCAACGGCATGGATCACCAGGCGTTTATCGAACTGATGGGCGAATGGGGTGATGCCCTGGGCGTTGCCGTCATCGTGATCGGTGTGCTCTGGGGCTTGGCGCGCTTTCCGTTTGACCTGACGCGTCGCGGTTTTGATGTGGCCTATACGGGAATTCGTAACCAGATCATTCGTACATTGCTGCTCGGGCTGGAAATTCTGGTGGCTGCCGACATCATCCGTACCGTGGCCGTGAGTCCGACGTTGACCAGCGTTGCAGTGCTGGCTGCGATTGTGGCGATCCGCACCTTCCTGAGCTGGTCCCTGATTCTGGAAATGGAAGGTCGTTGGCCCTGGCAGAAGGCGCCGCCGAAGAACTGAGCTTCCAGTTTTATTCGCTGCGTTAAAAACAATGGGCCGCAATAGCGGTCCATTGTTTTACATCAATGCGAATGTCAGCGCTTTGCTGTTGTCTTTCGGGCAGCAGGTTTAGTCGGGGCCTTGGCTGCTGATTTGACAGCAGGCTTTGCAGCAGCCTTCGTCATGGTTTTGGCGGTTGTTCTCGCGGATGCTTTTGGTGCCGGGGCTTTGGCGGGGGTCTTGGGTGCCACCAGTGTTTTAGGGTGATGCTTTAACGCATTGCCCTGGCCCGTAGTTGTTTCAAAAACATAGGCCATCGTTGCATTCTGGTTCGTCATGGGATCTGGTGACTCTGCCGTAAACCGAGCCTTGCGGTGGACATCATAGGTGACGAAGTTTTCACCTTTGGTCGGAATGTCCAGGCAGCCCGGGTCAGCGAAGGTGTTGTTCATGTCGGCCAACCCCATGGCCCAGTGCCGCTGCATGCTCTCGGCACTGAACTCGGCGTCCTTGTACTGACCCTCACCGGTTTTGTTCTGGTAGATGAGCTGAATCACATTGAAATTGGAGCCCATGGCTTGTTCTGCCATTTGGTCAAAGAACGGGTCAGCTTTGCGAACTGATTCGGGTATCCGGCCAATCGTTTCGAGTAGTCGTTGCCGCATCCGGTGGATGTTACGTACCGTATCGGTAATGGCGCGCGTCCGGCTGGAGTACTGGATGTCCTTCTGGCGCTCGGAGATTTCGAAGATGTTGGCGGGTAGTTTTCCGTGGGCGCTCCACAGGTCCACCTGAAAGATCAGCGTATCCAGGCTGGCAGTTTCATTCATGATGTACATGAGGGGGGTATTGGATACGCAGCCACCATCCCAATAGTATTCGCCGTCGATTTCTACGGCCGGGAAACCGGGCGGCAGTGCGCCGGAAGCCATGACGTGCTCGGGGCCGATCATCATGTGATGATTGTCGAAGAAAACGAAGTTGCCCGTGCCCACATTGGTGGCGCCCAGCGATAGGCGCATGGCGTCCTTGTGGTTGATCCGGTCGAAATCGACCAGGCGCTCCAGGGTGGTTTTGAGGGGAGCCGTGTCATAAAAACTGACCTGGCTCGGGTTGCCGAAACCGGGGGCAAAAGGACGCGGATAGAAGAACTCGTTCTGGCCTTCCAGAATAGCCATGCTGGCGGCATAGGAGCCGAAGGCTTTGTCGACAGTGTTCTTGATAGTTTCCTGAAACGGTGCGAAGCCTACGCCCAGCGCGTTGACCGCTTCGGCGACGAAACTGGCTGTCATTGAGGGTGGGCGGCAGACGGTATCCCAGAAGTCATGCAGCCGCTCAACCCGTTTTTCCGGCGGGTTACCCGCCACCAGCGCGGCGTTAATGGCGCCAATCGAAATGCCGGCGACCCAGGTCGGTTCGATGCCCGCCTCCGCTATGCCGTTGTACACACCAGCCTGGTAGGAACCCAGGGCGCCGCCCCCCTGAAAAATGAGAGCAACCTGTTTGTAAGGCGGGAGCTGGATTTTTTTCATGCCGCGATTCCTTGGTGGGTATCTGTCGTGCTGACGTTATTGTTGGATGACCGCATTATGCAATGTATCATTCGGCTTCGCCATAATTCACTGATTTTTAGCGGCTTTTCTTTCGTTTGCTTTCAAGGGGGTCGTGGCTCTTTGTATGTCTACGTTGCGCTGGTTGCCTGCTCTGGAATTCCCGATATCGCCTGAAAATATGGCGAGGCTGTGGGCCGGTCTGAAATTCGGTCTGGTGACTCTGACCACGTTTTCACTGGCGCTGTTTGTCGGCTTCGAGGCATTGATTGATAGCGCCGGCCTGGCCGGGATGTCTGCCGCCGTGTTGTCACAACCCAATGCGGGTGCCGTTTTTGCCAAAAGTTATGCGCGCCTGTTCGGTACCATTTCCGGTGGCGTGGCTTGCGTGGCCCTGTTCTGGATATTTCCTCAGGCTCCCTGGCTGTTTGCGGCAGGGCTAGCCATCTGGATGGGTGTTTGCGCCTACTGGGGGGGAAAACTCAAGTACTTTGCCTCCTATGCGTCTATCCTCGGTGGTTATACCGCCGCCATTGTGGCGATGGATACGAATAATCCGGAAGTGGCGATGGTTACTGCTGGTAATCGTATCAGCGTCATTGTGATCGGAATTCTTGCAGTGGCCTTTGTGTTTGGTCTGATGCATGTGCGCCGGGGCTTTAAAACCTATCTGCCGCCACTGCTCGAGATGAATGACCGGATTATTGTTCAGGCGCAACAGGCCGTGAATCATCCGGAAACTTATGACCACGTGGCGACGATGCGACAATGGGCCGCTGACATTGAGGCGATGCACCAAAGTTTGGAATATGCCGGCGCAGAGGATCCCGAGGTGGCGCTACATGCGCGATCAATTCGTTGTGGCCTGAATGAGCTTTTTGCGGATGTTGCGGATTTCAATATCCGTCTCAAGGAACTCGGGCTGTTGCTGAAAGACTCTCCGGAACGGGCGTTTGCCGATGAGATCAACGACGGACTTCTGGCCGCGTTTCATGCGCGCCTACAGGAAACGGATGCGGAGGCGGATCAGCGCATGGTCAAGCTGCGCCAGCGTGTGCTGGATTACTTTACCGCACAGAGCGAGCCTAATCTGCTGGATCGTTCACGCTTGCTCGCAGAGATCCATGCGGCTCGTAAGTTGATTGACACGATGAACCGTATTCGGCGCGGGCGGCAGACCTTCGATGAGGAAAATATTCGTCCGTTGGGTCAGGCAACCACCGTGTACCAAAATCTTTACAATGGATTCGTGGTTGCAATCACCTTCTTGGTGGCTTGGGGGATCTTTATCGTCGATGAGTGGCAGCCAGGTGGCTTGCTATTCGTGGTGATGATCTCGACGCTCATGCTGGTCGTTGTGATTACGGAAGATCCGGCGGCGGTAATTAAAGTGGCTTACCTGGGGGCGCTGGGCTGCGTTTTTCCGGCCTTACTCTGTCAGCAGGTATTAATGCCCTTGGGAAGCGGTTTCCCATGGCTCGTGCTGAGTTTTGCCGTACTGATTATTCCATGCAGCATTCTGAAGTCTTTTCCGACGACTGCCGGCATGGGCAACATGTTCATGATGTTTGGCATGATGCTGGCGTTGCCGGATAACCAGATGCAGTACAACCTGCAGCTATTTCTGAACAATGCGCAGTCCCTGGTCGGGGCGACGATGTTGTGCCTGGCGTCCGTACTGATTTTTTATCCCGTACGGAACCGTGGCAAAGTGCAGCGAATCGAGCGGCATGCAGGCGCGGAGCTGCGTCGTCTTCAGGGATATCTGCGTGCGGATCGTTTTGCCGAATGGGAAGACCGTCTGCAGGAGCGTGTTGGTCTGATCGATCGGATCGCCAGCTTGAAAGGTACCGTTGTCGCTTCTGAGTCGATCAAGGCGCTTCTGGTGATGCTGCGGGTGGCTCGGTGCTTCCGACGTCAGAATTCCGATCTGAAAGGGCTTGTCCTTTCAAAGACCTTGCGTCAGCAGTTGGATAAAGCGGAATGGTTCTGGTCGCGTCAGATCGAAAGCCCCGAACGCTTTCAACAGGTTGCCCTTGGTTTGGTGGATGCGCTGATGCTCGAAGCCCGGAATCAACCGGCGCATCAGCTAGAATTGCAGGCTGCCGCCCAGGAGTGGCGGATGATTGCCCAGAATAATCAGATGCTAGCCTCTTTGCCATGTTAGCCAACGTCGACATTTACGGTTTTTACATTTCCCCGTTTGCGGCCGATGTGGTGACCACATTGGTAGTGTTTTACTTTGTACGCAAAGGACTGGCACGGTTTGGTATCAATCGGATGGTCTGGCATCCGAATCTGTTCGAGATTGCACTCTTCTCGATCATTCTCTGTGTATTTGTCATGATTAGGGCAAGCGGTTAAGGTATGAAGGCATGAATCCATGAATACGGACTGGAAGAAGCGCATTCCCGATTGGGTGCCGACCGACCGTTCGCTGGTCGGTGTACTCGTGACGCTGTTATTTGTCGTGGTCGCTATCTATCTTGGCTGGGTTCTGTGGAATCTTTACATGCGTTCGCCGTGGACACGGGATGCCTTCGTACGGGCCGAAGTAGCTGACGTGGCAACGGAAGGCGTCTCAGGTTATGTCACGGCGATTTACGTCAAGGACAACCAGAAGGTTCAGGCCGGTGATCCGTTGTTCGACATTGATCCGACGCGTTATCAGTATGCGGTGAAGGAAGCTGAAGCCCAGTACGAAACCGCCAAGAAAAAACTGGTTCTGCAAAAATCGCTGGCCAAGATGCGGATGAATGCACAGGGTGCGGTTTCGGTACAGGATAAACAGATCTATGAAACGGATGCCGAAGTCGCGCAGGACAACGTTGATAACGCCAAAGCGGCTCTGGATCTGGCCAAATACAATCTATTCCGGACCAAGGTGGTGGCTCCGTGTGATGGTTACATGACCAACATGCGTTTACGCATGGGGGATTATGCGAGCTCGGGTGTTTCACAAATGCAGATCGTGGATAACACCACGTTCTGGATTGAAGGCTATTTCGAAGAAATCAAACTGATCAACGTCAAGGTAGGTGCCAAGGCCACCATCAAGCTGATTGCTTACCCGCAGATTCTGCAAGGGGAGGTGAAGAGTATCGGACGTGGTGTTCTGAATCAGAACAACGCGCCAGGTTACCAGGGCTTGCAGAACGTCAATCCGATTGATGCCTGGATTCGCCTGGCGCAACGGATTCCGGTACATATTGCCATTACCAATGTCCCAGAAGGCGTGTTCCTTGCAGCGGGTCTGACGGCTAGCGTAGACGCGGGGCCGGAGGCACAGCGTCTGCTGGAGCCACGTTCTCTGCTTGACTGGATCCAGCGATGGCTCGAGTTCAATATCTGATGCGTCGATTTCATCTACCTAGTGTGATGGCTGTTGTGTTGGCCAATGTCTTGAGTGGGTGCATGACCGGCCCGGACTTCGTGCCACCAAAAAACGAGCAGTTACCGACCGCCTTTTCGCGACCGGAGTTGATGCAGACACAAACGGTGATCGCTGATCCGAACGCACCGGATGCCGAGCTCCAAGCCGAAATCATGCGCTGGTGGGAAGTGTTTGAGGACCCGGTGCTGAATCGGATCATGAGTGACGCGGTTGAAAACAACTGGGACGTGTTGATTGCCACACAGCGTATTGAGCAGGCGCGGGCCCAGGCCGTGAATGTGCGTTCCCAGTTGTTTCCGCAATTGTCTCTACAACCGTCCGTGACCCGCGAGCAGTTCGGTACTACCAACGCAACCACGGGGTTTTTGGCGCTACAGAATCTTGGTCTGGTGCCCATTAATGCCACCTGGGAGCCAGACGTTTTTGGCAGTATCAAGCGCAGCACCGAATCGCAAGTCGCCCGGGTTCGCGCAGCCGAGGAAAACCGACGCAATGTGCTGGTTTCCCTAACGGCTGAGCTGGCCAGCTATTACAGCAATCTGCGCATGGCCCAGGCCCAGATTGAGTATACGGAGCAAGCCATTCAAGCAGCCAAGCGTCGGCTTGAGCTGACGCGCGTGTTGCTGAGCAAGGGGATCGATAGTGATCTCAATCTGGCGCAGTTCGAGCAGGCCTATGAGCTGCAGCTCAGCCAATTGCCGCCGCTCAGAGTGCAGCGAGATTGGGCAATGTACCAATGTGCCTTTCTGGCGGGGGGCTTCCCGCTGGATCTGCAAGCGACACTCGTGAAACCGGGTCAGCCGCTGCTGACTAAAAAGAGCTTGCCTACCGCGCTGCCCTCGCAAATGTTGCGCAACCGGCCGGATATCCGCCAAGCCGAGCAGGTGCTCGCAGCATCTACCGCCAATATCGGGGTTGCCGAGGCCGCTTTCATGCCCAATTTCAGCATTCCGCTCGGTGCCGGCTTTAACTCAACGACCTTGGGCCTATTGTTTAATCCTGCAAGTTTTATCTGGAATATCGGTGCCAATTTGACGCAGCCGTTATTTACCGGCGGTCAGTTACAGGCGGGGTTGGCCTTGGCCAACGCTACCCGCGAGCAGGATCGGTTGGCTTATGAGAAGGCCGTGCGATCAGCCGTGACAGATGTTGAAAAAGCGCTGACAGGCTTTGATAACTATCGAAACCAGCGCGGCAAGCTGCAAAGCACGGTCGAGGCCCAGCAGCAGGTCTTTGTGAATAACGAGGTGCTGTTCAAGGTCGGTATCCAGCCGGAGTTCCAGTATCTGCAGTCTCTGATTACGCTGAACGGCAACCGGATCAGTCTAGTTCAGGCGCAGAATAACGAGGCGGTTCAGCTGATATCGCTCTACAAAGCTTTGGGCGGCGGCTGGCAGTGGGAGGTGCCGGTTTCACGTGATCCGGTAGATGACGGTATGACAACGCCTGGGACGATCCGTCAGATCCTGGATGACAATCTGGGAACATTCCTGTCTTCAGAAAAGCAAATGAAAGCAACTTTCAACACAACACGTGCAGAATGATTGCGATCACAGAGTTCGCGTATAGTCATCCGATCAACCCTTGGAGATGTGTTACATGAAGATTGAAGATATCCGCAAGAATGCTTTTGCGATGCCGTATCTGAGCCCGGCGTATTCGAAGGGGCCGTTCGAGTTTTTTGGCCGTGAATTTCTGATCATCTCTTACCGTACGGATCCAGAGCTGTTCCGAGCAGCCGTGCCGGAACCGCTGGGCGTGAAGGATCCGATCGTCAATTTCGAATTTATCCGTATGCCGGATTCGGCGGGTTTCGGTGACTACACGGAGAGCGGTCAGATTCTTGCCGTTGTCGACCAGGATGGTAAAGCCGCCGGCTATAGCAATTATCTTTATCTCGACGATGAAGCCCCCACGGCGGGTGGCCGTGAAATCTGGGGTTTCCCGAAGAAGCTGGCCAAGCCCAGGCTGGCCATTGAAGGTGATGCACTGGTGGGTACGCTGAATTACGGTTCAATTCGCGTGGCGAATGGCACCATGGGCTACAAGTACACCCCGATGGATGCTGAAGCCGAAGCCAAGAAGATGATGGCGACACCAAATTATCTGCTCAAGATTATTCCGAATCCGGATTGCACACCGGCAATCTGCCAGTTAACGCGTTACTACGCTGAAAACGTGACCATCAAGCAGGCCTGGACGGGTCCTGCCGCACTGGAGCTGTTCAAACATGCGTTAGCGCCGGTAGCCAATCTGCCGGTGCTCGAAGTTGTGGGTGCCAAGCATCTGGTTTGCGAGAGCTATACCATTGGTGCCGGTGAAATCGTTTTTGATTATTTGAAGTCGTAATTCAACCCTATCTATTAAAAAGGAAATCGTATGTCGCTCAAAGGAAAAGTTGCTCTGGTGACCGGCGCTGCCAGTGGTATTGGTCGCGAATGCGTGCTGAATATGGCCGCCAAAGGCGCCAAGGTCGTTATCGCTGACCTGAGCCTGGAAAAGGGTAACCTGGTCGTTGACGAAATCAAGAAAGCCGGTGGCGAAGCCATGGCAGTCGCCATGGACGTGTGTGATGAAGCTCAGGTTAACGCCGGTATTGACGCTTGCGTCAAAGCTTTTGGTGGCATCGATATTCTGGTGTCGAATGCCGGCATCCAGATTGTTTATCCGATCGAAGAGTTCCCGTTCGCGGACTGGAAGAAGCTGCTGTCGATTCACCTCGATGGTGCTTTCCTGACCACGCAAGCGGCGATCAAGCATATGTACGCAGCGGGTAAGGGCGGCAAAATCATTTATATGGGTTCGGTGCATTCGCATGAAGCTTCGAAGCTCAAGTCTGCTTATGTGACCGCCAAGCACGGTCTGCTGGGTCTAGCTCGCGTGGTTGCCAAAGAGGGTGGTCCGCATGGCGTGAGCGCCAACGTGGTATGCCCGGGCTTTGTGCGTACCCCATTGGTTGAGAAGCAGATTCCGGAGCAGGCCGCCGAACTGCACATCACCGAAGATGAAGTGATCAAGAATGTGATGTTGAAAGATACGGTGGATGGTCAGTTCACTACCGTAGACGATATTGCCGAAACGGTTGCCTTCCTCGCTGGTACTGAGACGAATGCCATCACGGGGCAGTCGATTATTGTGAGCCACGGTTGGTTTATGCAGTAATCGGTACCGTATCAGCAAAAAAGGCGAGGAACGTTCCTCGCCTTTTTTTGTGCACGGAAGCTTCTGCTAGAAGGTATACATGATGCGGCCGTACGTGCTCCAGAAATAATTGAAGCTTTCGTTAACCAGTTGCGCGGCACCGCCCACGCTGGCACCCCAGTGGTTATCGAAACTGTAGGTGAGCATGGCGTCAGCCGGTACAAACCATTTGCCTGTGCGTGCACTCATGGTGATACCGGTTTCATCCCAAAAGGCGACTTTGAGTTTGGGCGTGACCTGGAAGCCGGTAGCGGGGTAGAGCTCCAGTGTGCGCATGAGCGTGGTCCGGGGTGACACCGGTGTCATTCCCATCATGTAACGGACTGACGGTGAAAAGAAGCTGAATGCACCGGCGTTCTTGGGGGTAAAAGTCATGGCCAGCTGTGGGCCCATGGCCCACTGGGCGGCAGAATAGGCCGTGTTGTTATAACCCGTTGGCATGACTAGGCGAAAGCCGCCACCAAAAGTGATGTTTTGCGCCACTTCGGGTGTAAAGCCGGCAAGTGTCCAGCGGGTGTTGCCGGGGTTGAATTCACCGCCGCCACCGCCATTGAATTTGGGTCCGCTATTGGAGTTCAGGCTGGTGTCGAGTCGAGTAATGGCCTGGGCCCCAGAGCGGCCAATGGGGAACGAATGATAGAAGCGTGGCTGAATGGTGTTGCTGGCACTGGCATGCCCCTGGGCATTGTGAAAGCCCCAGACCTCCATCCAGGTTTTTCGTTTGCTGGCATAAAACAGTTCGTCATCGGCCTGTGCCCGGCTTTCGGCATTGATGATCACGTCATCCGTTTGTGGTCGTGCGGGGTCGTCTGTGGTCGACGCATTCTGTGCGCTGACGGTACCGTGCATGTACATCCCTGTGAGCAGTGCCAACAGGGCGCGGGAGATGTGCGGACTCATCGCTTCTGGCCTAGCAGGCGGTATAGCTCGTCAAGCCAAAGATAGCGGGTCGGGTCGTCCGGGCACTGAGTGAGGCCGCATTCCAGTAATGTTGAAAGCAGGTTGGCAACAACGATCAGGAGGAAGGCAATGCTGACTAATCCGGCGGTGCGGGTGGATAGCGGGCGTTCGTTGTAGTTTTTTGGGTTGAAACACAGCAAGAGGGCAATGCCCAGCATGATGCAAACAAAGGTGATGAACGACCAGGTGTAAAGATGAAAGCCCCAAACGGTGTTGCTGTATCCGGGGTCACTCGGGGCAATGTGCAAAAGGATCTGGCGCGCCGATGTGGCAGCACCAAGGAGGGCTCCGAACAGCGCTATGCCATAGTGTATGGGGTGAATGCCGAACCGGACATTGAGCAGAAAGCCCAGGCCGACAGCGATGAGCCCGGCCCGTTGCAACAGGCAGAGCGGGCAGGGCAGTTCACCCAGGGCCACCTGTTCGACAAAGGCACCACCGAGGATGGCTGTGATCAGGGCCAGGGCCAAGGTGTTTAATGAGAAAGCCATACGGGATAAATTCATGATCGGTTCATGCCCTTATAGGCTGATGGGTAGTTTGTCGGTCATGTGATGGATGAGGAGAGCGCCCAGTGTGATGGTCGTGAGTAGCGCCGCGGCGATGCCAAGGTTACGACGTCCGGCGAGGATAAATATGGCTGCGATCAGGGCGATCAGAAACACGATGTACATAGGAACTCCGGCGCTTATTGTCGGCTTGCCGCCGCTTTTTTCAGGCGAGCCGCGTGTCGCTTTTCGCCATCAAGTCGTGCCGCACGGACGTTGTAGTCCGTTGGCTCCGGAAATTGGCCGCCCGCTTGTGCAACCATATAGACGACGGCTCGAGCGACTTCGATGTCGTAGAGGGCCGGTGCGCCGCCTTTGGGTGGCATCATTCGGACACCTGTCAGCGCGCTGCCGACCAGGTCTTCGTAGCCTTCGGCAATTAAAGGAGCCCAGGCCTGACGATTGCCTGTTTTAGGGGCGCCGGCCAGACCATGTCCGTGGCAGGTAACACATACCGCGTTGTACACCTGTTCCCCGTTCATGGCGGCCTTACTAAACGTCGGCGCCTTGTCGGCGGCAAAGGCATTGGTGACCGTAGCTGCAAGGCTGCAGAGTGTCGTGATGATCAGTGTTTTTTTCATAAGGTTCGATGCAATAAGTATTTGTCCGGATCGTAGCAGAACTCTTGCACAAGCTTGTGAATACGGGCCTAATAAGCGCATGAAAAGATTCATGATCTATCTGTTAGGGTTGTTTGTCTCGGCATGTTCCACAGCGCCCAGGGCGCCGGCGCTCACGTATCGTTCGGGTAGTCAGTTGGCTGAAGCCGACAAGCTTGGGTATCACATTAGCGATCCGATCATGCGACAGAAAGTGCTGGATCTCTATAAGCGCCAGGATATCGTAGTCGAGCAGGTGGTCATCCGTTAGTTATCCCTATTGGATAAAACCTTTGGGCAATGATAGGCTTGCCCAATTATTTGTTATATCAAGCTGTTTAAGGAGTGCTTCATGAAAACAACCATGCATCAGATCAAGCGTACCGTTAGCCTGGGCGTTGCCGTGGCCAGTGTTGCTGTGGTGACCGGCTGTGCGGGTATTGTGCCGGCAGCAAACATCAAGCCGGGCTTTTCCAATGTGGCACAGGTCGAGCAGTCCATGGGTAAGCCGGATATGACCTGGCGCAATAGCCAGGGCAAAGTCATTCAGGCCGCCTACTCGGACCAGCCGGCGAGCTTTACAACCTTTATGGTGTACTTCAATGATCAAGGTGTTGTGACAGGGGTCGACCAGGTGATGAACAACCGTAACTTTGCCAAGATCCAGAATGGCATGGATGGTAAGCAGGTACACCAGATTCTGGGGCCAGAACGTTCGGTCGATCATTTCAGCGCGCTGCATCAGATAGACTGGAACTACGGCTACTGTTCCGATAACGACGGCCGTGAAGTTTTTTCAGTGAGTTTTGATGACCGCACGATGAAAGTCAACGGCAGCGTCACAACGCCAGACCCGCTGTTCTCGCTGGGCGACAATGAAGAGGCGCGTTGCGTGCCGTATATTCAGGGTGAGACGTACGCTCGTTGATGACAAACGATCCATATACGCCAGAGTCCGGCATCGTGTTGGTGCCGGACTCGGTTCGTCAGCTGGGAGATTACGAGCTTGATCTTATGAAGTTCTGCTATTTCGGCTGGTTGAACGGACTGACGCTCGGAATGAACTTCTGGCAGCAACAGTTGTTGCCTCACGACGACTAAGACAGGCGTTCAAGGAAAATCTATGCCATTAGTTATTGCAATGATCGTATTGCCCATTGTGGTTGTCTGGCTGGTGTACGAAATCGTGACAAAGATTTATAAAGCGTCTGAAAACGCCTATGAAGCAGAAAAAGAGAATAAGGAATTTGCCAAGGAGCTGAAAAGCACGGATGAAACCAAGTAATTGGTTCGGTGCTTTTCAAGTTGCCGCTTTTTTGCTATGATTCGCCCTCTTGTTAGGGCAGTAAGAGGTTTATCGCCTAACTTGTCGGGGTGTAGCTTAGCCTGGTAGAGCGCTACGTTCGGGACGTAGAGGCCGGAGGTTCGAATCCTCTCACCCCGACCATTAAAAAACAGTCAAATGACAGTGCCGCGCAGCCGGGGTCTGGGTGCCGTTTTCACTGGATTGTCAGATGATTGATTTTTTATCCTAAAGGGGTAAATTAATAAAAAAGTAGACGCCGCCTGATTTGGAGCGTCTGATACGGCGACCACCCATACCAATAACAAGGCCGTTTCTAGTCTCTGCTGGCTTTTATCAGCAAACATGTGAGGAGACGATCATGTTGGCCGTTAATGATTTCATTGGTTGCAGCAACCTTTATGAATGTGAAGTCGAAGCGATTGCGGAACACGAGCACGTGCCGTTGCCGGTAGCTGTGGTGATCGGTGAGTTGTTACTGACATCGCCCGAGGGCGTTTGTGAGCTGCACCGCATGGTGGCGGAAGATATCCAGGTTGCCGTTGATGCTGGCGATTTACCGAAAGCGCTTAAGTTCGCAAGAACTTATGAGGTTCTTGCCAAGACACATCCGTTGCCGCATTAATGGTTTCGTATGCCGATGTTTGCAGGTGATTTAGGTTAATGTCCGGTAGGATGCGGGGTTTAAGACTGCATCCAGGTTTTATGTCGTCCTTTGCCCATCCACCTGCATATGCTGCAGATCGCTCCTTGTTAATTGATGGCTTGAAGGCTATCGCTGCGCAAACCATTGTGATTCATCATCTGGCTTCTTATGGGCCGATGGCGGAATCTGCCGGATTGGCAGCGCCAAATCTGATTAACTGGTTTGCTACCTACGGTCGTTGGGCGGTGCAGGTGTTTCTGGTCGTTGCCGGTTATCTGACTGCTCAGGCGCTATGTGGGCGGCCAACTGCCTTAACACGTCCCTGGAATTTGCTGGCCAAGCGTTATGTCCGATTGATATGGCCTTTCGGATTAGCAGTAACGTTGGCGGTGCTGGCGGCGGAGATTGCCCGTTTCTGGACAGATGACGACATGTTGCCGGCAAGTGCGGGCATGGTGCAGTATCTGATGCACTGGTTATTGCTGCATGCCGTGCTGGGCCATGAGTCCTTGTCGACAGGTGTTTGGTATGTGGCGATCGATTTCCAGCTGTTTGCTTTGACGGTACTGTTGCTCTGGAGTAGCCGGGCTCTGCGCTGGCCGGGTTGGGCACCGTTGCTGATCGGACTGCTGACGTGCGCATCCCTGATCTGGATTCGTACCTGGTCGGACTGGGACAACTGGGCGCCTTATTTTTACAATGCTTATGGTGTAGGGTTGCTGGTGGGTTGGCTGACGCAACGAGACGCGTCCGCATTGCCGTGGGTGCGGGCCATGCTGCTGGCGGTCGTTGGCGTCCTGATCTGGCAGTGGATAGCAACATTTAATGGCCGTCTGGTGGTGATTTTTGTGACGGCCGGGTTGCTTTGGCTGGCGAGTCAGCCGGCAGTGCGATTGGGCGTTGCGACGGGCAGTGTGATGCCGAATGCTTTGCAAAGTCTGCTAGGGTCGGCTGTGCATTACTTGGGGTGTACGTCGTTTGCACTTTTCCTGGTGCATTTCCCGGTCAGTATGCTGATCAATGCAGCGCAGGATCGTTTTTACTGGACGACGCCACAGGATGGGGTGCTGGCGATGGCATGTGCGTGGTTTCTGAGTATGCTGCTGGCCGATTTCTTTTACCGGCATGTCGAGCGCTTTGGCCTCACGTTGAGTCGGCGCATTCGCTGAATTGGTGAGTTACTGCGTCAAAAAACAAAACCCCGCGCGACGATGGTCGGGCGGGGTTTATCAGGGATAGATCCTATCCCCGGGGTTCAGCAAAGAAGGATTACTTCTTGGCCTTCGAACCAGCAGCCTTCACAGCAGCCGAAGTGGCAGCCGACACACCAGCTTCGGTGAATTCAGCAGCCTGCTTGGCAGCCTTGTTCAGGTTGTCGAATGCCGAGTTAGCAGCGTTCACAGCCTGCTTCACAGCAGCCAGGGCCACATCCGAACCAA